>ERZ1292629.1115-Hain-H43-01um-R1-1115-length-27486-cov-6_pt1 | contig 27486 bp, 29 predicted proteins | sample MGYA00564399_ERZ1292629 | MGnify/ENA primary metagenome ERZ1292629 (study PRJEB36523, sample SAMEA6512636) | groundwater metagenome | collected 2019-01-08 | study: AquaDiva: Metagenomics assemblies of 32 groundwater samples
CGTGAGGATGGACCGGGACGAGCGAATCCGGGCGAGGCCGGGTAAGGATATGGGGGTAAAATGGCAAAGAAGGTAAGCAAAAACACACAGATCAACGTAATCGGAGACTCGGCGATAGAGGCGGCCAGCAATCTACCGGCAAGAAAAAAGCCGGAGTTGATAGCCATTACGGCGTACAAGCGAGATAATGGCAGGCCGCGCAGGTGGAAAAACCCACAAGAAATCATAGACTTAGCTATTGAGTATTATCAAATAGCGTATGAGCGGGACGAGCCATATACAATCACGGGCCTGTGCGCCTGGATGGGGACGACACGAGAGCGGATGTTGGCGTATTGCTCGGGAGAGATGGCAAATCAGGCGGAAGGGGATTCTGAGGCCTTTAGGGACGCCATAAAACATTGTAGGCACGTAGCAGAGGCCGCCGCGGAGCGCCAGGGGTACCTGATGCGCAACCCCGCCTTCGCTATTTTTGCCCTCAAAAACTACGGATGGAAAGACACACAAACCGTTGAAATGACAGGCACAATAGAGCATAAAATTGACGACGAGACAAAGGCTATTCTGTGTGAGTTTTTGACCTCTCTTGGGCAGCGTAGCCTGCCGGCACCCGTGCAGATGGGTGACGTGATCACGATCCCCGAGAGCCGGGAAACGGTGCCAGCGGAAAAACCCCAAAGTGGAGGGACGGCTGCGGCGCTAGCAGATCCACCCAACAAAAAATTCAAAGAAATGGACTGATAATGCAATATCGGACAACCATTTTTATCATCCACCATGATTACAGTAGGTTATACCATACCCATTTGGCGCGTAAGGGATATTATGTCAACCTTCAAAAGCATGGTGGAGCGCCATGCCCACCACGGGCACCGAAGTGGATACCGGGCGCGGAACGCACACCCGGTCCGGTGTGGACGGCCCCAGGGGGGGTGCCCCCCGACGGGTCGGCCCACCCCGAAATCGAGGTCACTATTTCTAGCCAATGAACAAAAAAGCGAGGTTTTATGAAAATTCTACTTCAAATTAGCCGGTTTCATTGTCATTTCATCCATAACGATCACGGAAATTTCCCCGATGTAATCCGTGTGGGTATTCACAAGCCTCTCTCGTTTTTGTTCGACCAGGAGGGTGAAATCCCCCCGGATAACACGGGGGCAATTGATGTACTGTTTGTGAGTACGGGGAAGACAAACGCATCAGGAGAATTGATTTATGTTCCCGAATAGAGCGAACGTTTCACGTGAAACAGGAGGTCCTTTATGAAGGTGAAGCTGCTTTTGTGGTCGCACCCACAGGATAAGGAACTTCAGGACGACGCGGATAGCCTGAAAACAGACAAAGAAAAGCTTCAACAGCGGATTGAATGGAGGTAGGCCGTGAAAGGTTCAGACGCGGGACGAAAGGACATAATAATCGGGTGCGGAGTTTTTGGACGAGATGCCGGCATATTCACCTTATCACTGATTTATCTTCTCTGCGCCGTCTTCGCGCTCACGTACTACCTATTTTTCTGCCCCGTGGCGCGCGCTGTGTGGCTTCTGGTGTTGGCACTGGCAGGAGTGGTCCTGTTTTGCCTATGAGGCTTCTTATTACGTTGTGGTATGGGTTTTTTAACGAATGGAGGCAAAACCATGAACGCATTACAAGTCCTTTTTCTGTCTGTAATTACTGTAGCCGGCTTTCTGTGCCTTGGCCTGCTGTGGAAAACCGGCGAGGTCAACCGCTGGATGAAACGCTGGATCGTCGTCGAGCACCAGCTGGCCAGACTTGAGGGCCGGGAACCGCGGGATATAAATAAACTCACTGGCGATGCCGACTCTGCGCCAACCGGGACCACCCTTCCACCGTCCCTCCGCCTGGCGGCATTGTCGTGTGGGACTCTGGTAGAAAAATACAACGAACTACTTATGGCCGTCCAGAAGAAATGCCCGGGAGAGACCCGGCACGAGACCGCGTTACGGTATATCCGGCAGGCCGAGGAGTTAACCGGCGGTGCCAAGACTCTCGCCGCCGCGGAGGGCAGGAGGGTTTTTAATCAGTGGAGCGAAACCTGCCGAAAGATCGTGGAGGAAAAACAGTAATATGCCCCCTTCTCAGAAAAAACTCATCGAAGCCGCCTGCCAGTATTCATCCTGGGCGTGGGCGAGACTAAATAACCTACAGCTCATCGGTGGCAAACCGTTCAGCCTTGCCGACCATCCCTACCAGAAGGTGCTGATGGAGCGCGAGGTTTATGATAAATCGTTCAACCTCGTCCGGAGAAAGACGAAGGTCTGCCACAAATGGGCGGCGCAGATGACCAAGACGACAGGCACGATCATCAACGAGGTCCATCACCTGGTTTATGGCATGTATCCGCAGGGCGCCATGTTCATTTTCCCCACCAGCGGCCTGGTTGAGCGGTTTTCAAAATCGAGGTTCACGCCGCTCATTGAGGAAAACCAGTTCCTGCAGCGCTATATCAGGAGCACGGACACGATTGAACTCAAGCGCGTGGGCCGGTCAAACCTGTATTTTGTCGGCGGCAAGGTATTACAGAAGATCGCAGGCGAGCAGAAGACGAGTGCCGCCCTGAAATCCGAACCCGTGGACAGCCTGAACTTTGATGAGCTCGACGAAATCGATCCTGATATCGTGGTGCTGGCCCATGATCGTATCGGACACAGCGAGGTCAAGTACGAGTCCTATACCGGCACGCCCAGCATCCCGGATTACGGCATCGATAAACTATACGCAGAAAGTGACCAATGCGTCTGGATGATCAAATGCCGGCATTGCGGCACCGAGACCTGCCTGGAACTGGAATTCCCGGACATAATCAGGCAGGACCACGCCGGCCGGTGGTTCCGCGCCTGTAAAAAGTGCGGGCAAGAGGTCTTTACCGTGGACGGACGGTGGGTGCCGCAGTTCCCGGGCCGGGAAATGGAAGGCACCTGGATCTCAAAACTTAACCTCGCCGACAAATACAACAACCTGGGTGACCTGATCAAGCGATACGAGAATCCCCCGAATGGGAAAAAGGGCCTGGTCATGAACGGCGACCTAGGAATGGCGTATATTGAGGCCGAAAACCGGCTTACCAAGCCCGACCTACTTGCTATTCTAGGCACGAATCCCATGCCGATGCGACACGAGGGGCCTACCGCCATGGGCCTGGACTGCGGTTCAGACTTCCACGGCGTTATTTTCGACCGGCCTTACGAAAGGGCCACTCGTCTGGTCAAGGCCTTCCACGCGACCAGTAACGGGCTCAAGGACTGGCATGTTATCCATGACCTGATCACGCAGTATAACGTGAAATGCTTGGTCATCGACCAACAGTGGGAGCCCACGAAGGTAAAGAATTTCATCGCGGCCGAAGGCGGGTTCAACGGCTGCGAGATGTACGGCAATATCTACCAGAATAACGTGCGCGGCGTCGTGAATTGGGACTCGAAAGAACATATCGTGCGCGAGGACCGGACGGAGATCTGCGACAACACCCACGACATCGTGATCACACCCGGAAGGCTTCTTCTTCCCCGGAATTCAGAAACGCTGGAGGCCTACATGCAGCATATGTGCAACCTGGCGAAGGTCTACACGACCGATGAGCAGACCGGGAGCCGGGAGGCCCGATACCGGAAGCTCGGGCCTGACCATTTCCGGCACGCCACGAACTACGCGCTGCTGGCAAGTAAGCGGATCGGCGTGTACACGCCAAAAGAAGTACAGGAACGCCGGAAAGACAAGTGGGACGACACGGAAGAGAAGAAATCAACGGGATACATGGGGGCCTGAAAGGAGGGGAAAATATGGGGCGTTTTGAGTTTTACATAATTATCGGGATACTCTTATTTCTGGTTTTTTATTCTAAACACGAAAATAACAAAAGATTTTTGGCAATCGAAAAACCACGGGTCGAAGACGCGCAGTACCAGAAATGGAAGGAGAAGAAAACTAGCGCGGCCTACGCAAAGGTTTTTCGTGTGAACAAAGCCACGCGCGGCAGGATCGCTTACAATGAATTCAACGAGCCGGTTTTGGTTTTGATCATTGATGACGATACCGGGAAGGCATACGTTTTGCGGTAGAATAATGGAGGCATAAATAACGTGGGCATCAACAACGACCGAGAAAAGATAACGGCTGAGCTTAGGCATAGAATGTGGGCAGAGGAAGTGTTCCGGGCACATCAGGGGCCGCCATTCCTTTCCTCTCAATTCCCCTCCACCTTCAAAACCCTTACGCGTAGGCAACAGTGGACGCGCAGAACCCTTGAGATATGTTCACGCATTCGTAATTCATGGCTTGTCTTTATCGGACGAGCCGCGATCAGCGACGACGATTATTAGGTCGGCCGGGATATGGAGGGGGCGTGAAAATGGCGATATGGACGTTTTGTGGACGCGGTACGGGACTATACGCACGGTTGCGCAGGCTTTTATATTTTCTCCGTCATTCGGCTGATAGTGAGAGGTCAACGAAAAAAGGGAAAGTATCTGATGCCGACAGGAGATAAAAAAATGCTTGACATTTCCGGGAAAACTCCCGATAATGCGCCCGAACTGGTGCTTGTGCCCAAATCGGATCTTGATGAAATACTAAAAACGGTCCGAGGTTTTGAAAGGACGCTGCTGAAACACCTCCGGGCGGACCGGAAAAAAACAGAATAGTCTACCGCTACAAGCAACAAGAGCGCAAAGGCTGCCACTGATCGGGAATGTCCTGATCGCTGGCGGCTTTTTTTGTTTTAACCAGGGGCGATGAAATGCCCGACCCGACAATGGAGCAGATTCCGAAGCTAACCGCATCATCGCCTGATGCAGGTTCCGGCCCGTCCGGTCCCGCGAAAGATTCCGTTCTCGATGAAGCCCGTAAATTCTGGAAACTCGTAAAAGATCATCCACTGGAAAAATCTTTCCGCAAAGAAGCCGTCACGAACATCAAATATTTCACCGGCGAGGATCAGGGCTGGGACGAAGACGGAGCTCGCGCCAAACTCCAGGCCGAAGACCGGCCCGCGCTTACCCTGAACCGCACGCACCCGATTATTCGCCTGATCTGCGGTGCCCGGCCGCAAACCAAAGTCACCTACGTTCCGTCCGAGCAGGGTAAGGAGGCCACCGCCGCTATCCTGGCAAGCTGCAAGGAATACATCGACGACGAAAACAAATGGGAGTACCAGGAAGACGATCTGCTGTTGCGCGCACTGGTGCTGAAACGCGCCATCATCGAAATCAGGCCGAATTATGACCGGGACCTGCGCGGAGAAATCGACCTGAAGCTGTTGAATTCGGCAAACGTGTACCTTGACCCGGATAGCGAGTCACGGGACCGGACTGATCAGCAACGCATGATCGTGGTGGCGTCAGTAACCAAGCAAGAAGCTATCCGCACCTTCCCGGGCCATAAGGCAGATATTGAGCGCTTCGCCGGGTATGCGGAAAGCAACACGCCGAGTTCACCAGCCCACGATACCTCGCCCACCGATGGTTACAACGACGACACCCGCGCCGACTATTACGCGCCGTCCAGCAAGAAAATAAACCTTATTTATTACTGGTGCAAAACCTACGAGAAGGCCACGAAAATCATTGACCTCGCCACCGGGCGCGTGACCGATACCCAACTTCCGAAATCCGAAGTCGAGAAACGGCTGGTGGACATCAAGGGCGCCGATCGTTTCCGCACCATCGAACGTGATTTTGTGCGCGTGCGGTATCTGGTATTCTGCCACGACATCGAATTCGAGCGCGGCGTCACGCCCTGGGAGCGCGAAGACGGGCAGCGCACAAAACTCTCCGAAAACTTCCCGTTCATCATCGAAGAACTGGACCGTATTGTCTTCGGTCTTGAGCAATACATCGTCGATTTCATGTCCATGTTGAGGGACCCGGCGAAGTATCACAACAAACTGGCGTCCGCTGTTCTGCATATCATCAACACGCAGGCCCGCGGTGGCTACGATTACCAAGCGGGTGCCCTGAACGAGAAGCAGAAAAAACATCTGGAGGCAGAAGGCTCCAAACCTGGGCATAACCAGGAATGGGACCATATGGATCAGATGAAACCCCGCGCCCCGGCGAGCGCTCCGCAGGCAGAAATGGCCGTTGCGGAAACCATGAGCCGCGAACTCTTGGACATCTCCGGCGTGGAATCGCTTATCAGCACGAAGTCGCTGGGCAAGAACGCATCCGGCGCCGCCATCGGCATGAAACAACAGCAGGGCGGCAACATCATCTCCTGGATGTATCGGGCGCATACCTATTTCATGCACCAACTCGCCGAGTACGAACGCGACGCGATCCAGACTATTTTCACCTACGAGAAGGTACTGCGGTTGCGCGGAGACAAGCCGAAATACATCACGATCAACAAGAAAGTTTACGATCAGCAGGGTGGAGTAGCGCAGGTGCTCAACGACGTGACCGAGGGCAGATTTGCCACCCGGGTGCGCGATAAGGAAAACGAACCCACCGCGAAACTGGAACGGTTCAAATACTTCGCCGAGATGGTGAAGTCTGGTGCGCTCCAACTCCCGCCGCAGGTCATGAGCAAAATAGTGTTGGAGCTCATGGACGACCCCGACCTTAAGGAAATGGTGGACGAGGAAATGGCGGATTTCATGAAACAGCAACAGGCTATGGCCGATCAGCAGGCGCAGGGTGCAGGCGCCAGGCAGGGTAAGGAGCCGAGTAAGACCATCAACTTCAAGGATCTTCCGCCCGAGGGCAAGGTGGCCTTGGCCGCGCAAGCGGGAATCCAATTAAATCCACAGGACGTCGTTCACGGAGATTTACTACAGAACGCAATCGCCTCACAGGGGCAAGTGGCGCAAGGAGGGATGTAATGAAAAAGATTTTACTCATAGTCGTGGTCACTGTTCTTCTTCTGGCAGGCGTGGCAATCGCGCTGGACGTTTCAAAGGGGAGCGGGAGTCAGACCGCCAGCGCGACGATTTCATCCGTAGCCGGGACATTCAGCGGCATCATGATTGCGACCGACGGAACGAATGCGGTGACGCTGGACGTTTACGACAACACTGCGGCGTCTGGAACAAAACTTATACCCACCACGCCCATTACGACCTCGGCGATTGACCGGGTGCAGATTATCAGACCGCCGGTGCCGGTGCGATACCAGACCGTCCTATATGTGAACGTGTCCGTGGCGGGAGCGGGAACCTGCGCGTATGTGGCATATTTTTATTAAAAGGCAAGCATGAAACGATTTTTTTACATAGTCCTTACGCTTCTTCTGCTCTGTGTCCCTGCGGCGGCGCGTGAGATTTCCGGGGAGACGATCAAACCGGGGCCGTCCGTCGAAGCCGAACTTGCCGCCTACATGAGTCTGCCGGGAGTATCGTTGACGGGTGCCCAAATAGCGTCCCTTAATACCGACATCGGGACCATCAAATACGGTTCCGGCGTCACCCTTTCCTCGCTGACGCTGAACATGTCCACGACCGCCACCGGCCTTATCACCGGCTCATCCGTTGACCTGCGGCCTTATTCCTCGACGATATGGGGCAACACGGCGCTTGTCGCCACGGTGAGCGACGGCACGAACTCCTTTACCCTGACGCCGGGGGTGGTAGGGACGGTGGAGACGTTGGGAAGCACATTGCTCACAACGACGTGGACAAACAACGCTGCCGGACTTTATGAGACATTCACAAGTACCGGCGGGGACAACGTAACCGCAGGAAACACCTTTCAGGCGGGGTTTGCCACGTCAACGGTATTTAATGTATCCAGCGGCACACTGCTTAAATTCACAGGCGATTTTACTCTTGTGTCCGGAGTGGTCGTAAAATTATCCTCTCTCATTACAGCCTTGGGTATGCCTGAAATTATTTTTTTGTCCAATCCGACAACCGGGGCTAAGGCAATATACAAGACCGAAATAACAGGCCCCCGTGTATTGTTATGGTTTTGCGATGTGTCAGGGTCTTTTGCTGTGGCAGATATGGCGTATCAACCCGTCCTCACCCCCGACGCCAATGGCATCGTCTTCACGAACGGCAGCGGGGCGACCTTCGACCCGAATCTGACCAACCGGGGGCCGTATTCGATAACGATCACTAGGGCACCGTAGGAGAGGCCATAACATAGCATTAGATAAAGAAGGGAGAATGAGAGATATGTCGTACTCGTTAATCTCGCAATGCGGGGTGTGTAAAGAAGAAACTGAATGTCTCGATGCGGTTATCATTCAGGGTGCCATCGGGACTATCCACTCTGTCAATTATGGAGTTGGATACGGAAAGCAAAGAGCGCATATGGCGCACAAGGGAGGCGGAACCATCGAACTCAAGTGCGGAAACTTCGAGTCGGAGAAATAAAATGCGCTACGCTTTATTTGATACCAAGACCGAGGCGGACACCTTCGCGGCAGAGATACAGGCACTCTGTGAGACACGGAACGTCATTTTAGAACCATAATTCGAGTGCGGAGAGAAATATGGGCAATCTTTCAATCATAGCAATGTCCGGCACCAAGCGAGACCTACAACAGGCCGCGCAGTTTCCGCCCGACGTGAAGTGGGATAAGGTCGTGCTGGTAGAGATACCCGACGACCATGGGGAATTTCCCACTACTTCCGGCTACACGAGAAAGGATTTCGTTAATTTTGAAAGCGTTTCCGAAGATAGCCAACTGTATGGATATATGAAGAAGTGCATTGATGTGGTTGATGATTTTCTTACGAAGAACGATAATCAAACGCTTATCCCTACGATGGTGGGCATGAACGAAGGGGGGAGTGTGTTTATACTCGCAGGGCTATTTCTTCCACCGGATCATCCACTGGTCAAGAGTTACGAACCGATGTTGAAGAACATTGCAGAGACGTTGGCGATCAAATTTTAAGGAGGACTACGTAATGAGTAAAAAAAACAGGATAGCGAACGAAGGCCGTCAGGAACCCGCACAGGAGGACTCCGGGATGGAATCCGAGGCAGACGCCGTGGCAAGCGATAACCCCGATGGGCTCCTCCCTGGAGAACCTTCAGGCGATACCCCTGATGGGGTGGCCGCTCAAATGCCTATTCCTGGGCCTGATGCACCAGCCGTTGCGCCGGAAGAGCGTCCCGTTCCCGGAGAACAAGATGGACCCGCCCAGCCTCTCCCGCAAACCGATGCCGCGACAGTAGGCAATGCAGACGGAGGAGTGCCGGGCGGGCCTTCAAATCAAACCGCTTTCGAGCCGGTGCTGGTTTTCGAGGCCACGCTCATTCCCCGGCAACTTCTTCATGGTGCGGTACGTCTGGAGGTCATGGATAAACAGGGCGACGCTCCCATGCAGGACCAGCTTCTTACCTTTGACCGCGGCCTGCTCCCGGACGATTATGATTGGTTGCCAGGCGCGGTATTCGCACTCAAAATTGCGAGGGTGAAGTGAGTGACGATACGAAAAAGTTCATTAAGATTCTTTGCCGGGGCATAAAGTTCACGGTGTCTCTTATCGAGAAGTGGCTTGACGGAAAGGAAGCATAGAAACAAAGGCATGACCATATCCCCGTGTCCCCTCCTTAACTGAACGGAACACGGTAGCCAAGAGCGCAAACCAGCCTCCTTGTGATTCGACGAACATCGGATTACTCGGGGGCTTTTTGTTTTTAAACCATTAAACGAGGAGGAAATGACTATGGCAGGGAGCAACGCAGGAAGCCCCGGAAGCGCCACGCCCGCACCCGCACAAGGGACGCTTATCCCCGACGCGAGCGCGCAGGCGGCACCAGTAGTAGCACCGGCGCAAGCCGCAACGGACGTAAATCCTCCGGGAGACGAGTATTCGCCCTCCCCGGATTTGATGCCGGCACCGTCCACTGGCACGCAAGCTGATCCGAATCAGCCCGCACCGCACGAAGGAGCACCGCCCGCGGGGGCGTTAAACGACGACAATGCTCCAGCGGCAGCAGCAGACGGGCAGCAGACCCCAGGACCGGTCCCCTATGGCAGGTTCAAGGAGGTCAACGACAAGGTAGGCACGCTTTCGGCTGAGAGAGAACAGCTTCAGCGCGGGATCGAGTTCTATCAGAACCAGTACAACGAGTTAGTGGCGCAGGTACAGGGAGTAGCTCCCGCGACAGGCGATCCGGCACGTCCGGCCGCCCAGCCGGGGACAGCGCCTGCCAATGCGCCGGGCCAAACTCCCGCTCCGCTTCCACAAGGAATCAAGGGGCCGGGGGAATGGGAAGATCAAACCGAAATGGCGGCTTACTTTGACCACGCCGTAAGCGCAAAGGCACAGCCACTTGTACGGCAAGAACTGGCCCAGGCATACCAGCAGGCCATCGCGCCGCAGATCCAGTCCATTAACAAATGGGTGGGCGCGCTGGAGGAAATGGTTGTCAAAGCACAGCACCCGGATTTTGACGATGTAGTGGGTTCGGTGATGAGCGAGATGTTTGTCACCGATCACGAGGGCAAGATTTGGAACGATCCAGCGGGAAATCCGAAGGTAAAGAACCAGGCCCTTCTTAATTACATTCGTCAGTCTCCGATGCCGCGCATGGCGCTTTACAATTACGGTGTTTCAAAGCGGGCACCGCAAAAAATCGCGGATACGGTAACGAGCACGACAGAGCAACTTCTTAAAGCGATTAACACCAGGCCGAAGGGTCCCACCGTTCCGAGACAAGCCGGCGGCGGCGCAAAGCCAGTCGAGTTGGACTGGGATACACCCAAAGATCAGGTCGATCAGTACTTTAAGGAGCACGGCATTGCGTAACGTATCCGCCTACCTTTAAGGAGGATTTGACATGGGTTTAATTACATTCAGCGGTGGAATAAACAGCGCACTGCGTGTCCAGAGATGGGGCACCACGCTGTGGCACGTTTTCCAGCGGGATCAGTTTTTCTATCACTTCACGTCGGGTGACGGACAGAACATCGTCCATGAAAAGCTCGACTTCACCAAAAAGGCTGGCTTCCAGATGACGGAAGGCCTGATCATGCCTTTTGTCGGAGACGGTGTGATCAACGACGAGATTCTGGAAGATTCCGAAGAAGCACCGGATTTCTTCAACATGACCTGGACGATTTCCCAGCTCAGAAATGCCGGGCGGTATGCCGGAGAAGAAACCCAGCAGATGACCGAAACCGATCTGCCCACGGAGATCCGCAACGGCCTGGGCGACTGGATGAAGAACAAGAAGGACATCGCGGTTTTCGACCAGTTAGCCGGCTCCCCGACCAAGATTTACTACGTGAATGACCGGGCCGGGACCAGCACGATCGTGGCTGGCGACCTTTGCACGCTCCAACAGTTCGTGCGGGCGAAGACCTACGCGACCAGTACCGCTTACCCGAAAATTCCCCCGATCAAGGTGGCGAAGGTCGGAGAGAAGACGATTTATCGGTATGTCGGCCTCATGCACGACCACGTGGCCTATGACCTCGCCATGAACGATCCCGTCTATCAGCAGACCGTAAGGGATGCCGGGGTGCGGGGAGTCGATAACCCGATGTTCAGCGGCGCCCTGATCGACTACATGGGGACGCTCCTGCACGCTCACGACAACTGCCCGACCTTCGCCACTTGGGGCTCGGGTGCGAACGTGGCGGGTGCGGAGTCCTACCTGCTGGGCCGGCAGGCTGTGATTGTCGGCATCGGCGGTTACAAGATCAGGGACAAGAACGGGTATCTCAGATACATCGAGAAGCGTTTTGATTACGAGAACCAGTTCGGCGTAGCGGTCGGCATCATCAAGGGCGAGGCCAGGGCTGTTTACAACAGCAAGGACTTCTCCGTGGTGGCGATCCGCAGTTCCCGTACCAATATCAGCTAGGACTTAACCTGGCCATCAAATTAACGAAAGGATTTATCCTATGAAGTCCGAAGACAACGAGACTCAGGTAGTGGATAAGCCCGGTCACGACAACAGGCCGAGTATCCGACCGATAGATGAAAGAAGTGAGGCGCAGATCCAGGCCGACGCGATAGCCTCGATCAACAAAGTGCTGGTAAGGGACCCGGAAGGCAAGATCAAACACAAGGAGCCGACCTACCGCGATCCCGAACCGCCGCACCGGATGATTTATCAGGAAGTGCGGTACAAAGAAATCGATGTCCCGCACGAGGAAGTGATGTTCTTCACGCATGGCGTGATCATGGACCGGCTTACCTCGCATTCCGCGACTGTCATGATCGGGAATAACCGAATCGGACACGTTTTCGACCGTACCTATATCTGGAACGGCCGGATTTATCATCGATGCGCCTGGATACCGAACAAGGTGGAGCGTGCGGGCATTCTCTTTGCCAAGAAGATCAATCGCACGACCCGCCGGCCTGTTGCCGTGCTGAAGAAATTCCAGGGCACGCAGGAACCGCAGTACCGGATCGTGGGCGGTCAGGAAGCCGACTACCGCGATCTGAGGCGGATCTTCGAGCGTGCGTTTGTCAACAGGAAAAAAGGGATGGAGGATGATGAACTGGATAAATTCCAGTACGAAAGCATCGCCCCCATTGAAGCGGAAATAGCAACATAAGGAGGTAGTCAATATGGCAGCCATTGTGGCGCTCACCACGTTGAAAACAATAGGCCCGGTTGACCAAAACGGATACGCGAATGCCGATATTGTCAGAGCGATTTATGACGTCCAGCTTACCATCAGGAAAATTTGTACCGAACTTGATGCAAGCGGGACCGGATATGTCGCTGGCGTGTCGGATATTCTGGATACCGCTTTGGCAGGGTTGCACACCCCGACCTGAGCCACCGCATAACCAATGATCGGATTCGCTGGTTTACTGCTGGCGGAACCTACTTTAAGGAGGAAGAGTCTATGAAAAAATTTACATCGCTTTTGCTTACGATCTTGCTGGCCGTCTTCGCGCTCGGCGGATACGCCGATGCCGCGCAGAAGCGTTTCCAGGCGCAGGCCTACAAGTTCGACCAGACGAAACAGATTGCCGGTCAGACCTCGGCATCGAAACTGCTGGCGACCGGCATTACCTACAAGGTGCTGGTGCGGAATTCCAATACCGCGGAAACCATCCTGGCATCCAGGGGTCCCTCGGGTTCAGCCGTCACGGCGAAAACCAACCCGGTTACCACGACAGTTTTTGCCGTGGACGGAAAGATTGATTTTGTCGCCGATCCCACGGACGCACTCGACACCTACGTTGACCTGATCGTCACCGACACCAACGGTGGGTATAGTGCCTTCATTGAGGACTTTACTGCCAATCAGCGTACGGTGGTGATCGATGAAACGCCGGGGATTCCGCATACCAATATCATCTGGTTTGCTGCGTCTTCAGAGGTAGAAACCGATACCGGCGTTGACTTTCTGGCCAATACGATCATCACGGATTGCCGCGTTGAAGTCGTGACCACCGATTCCGCGAAGACACTTAGCGTCGGACTGCTTTCCACGGAAACCGCTGGAAACGCAAGTGGCCTCCGGTCCGGGGTTCTGATGACCACGGCTGGTTTTGTCAAAGACACCGGAGTTATCACCGGTGGAAGCACGATTGACTACACGGCTGCATCCACCTATGGATCGCTGCTTTACACCGCCATCACGGGTTCCGATGCCGTGGCGACTGTAGGCGGCAGGTCTTACCTCGGCCATGTCGTGACAGGTACGAATGCCAAGAGTCTGACCTATACCGGTTCAGCCGGTTCTACCACGGCGGCAGGGTACATTTACACAACCTTTATGCGGCTTCGGTAACGACGCCGATTCGAATCTCCAGGGAGCGGGGGCCAAGCCTCCGCTCCCGAAAGGGAGGGGGAGATTTATGGATAAAGTCAGGAAGTACATATTGCCGGTTCTGTTTTTTGTGCTGCCCTTTGCGATTATTTCGCGGGGGTATCTGCATGAGGGGAAGGAAGGGTTTATTCACGCCGGGCAGATATTCTCCTTCACGCTTTTTGTCTTGATCATTATTGCGGCGCAGATAAAAAACATTCCCCTCGCGGCGCTTCTCGTCTATGCGGCCTTATGGCAAGGCGCGATTTTCATCAAATCCATGGCGGGACCGGTTGATCCGCAGAGCATTATCGATGGTCTGAACACAATAATTTTTCTCATTATCGGCGGCAGTCTATACCTGGCCATCGTCAACAGCAAGACAGAAACACGGATGTTTTACGATGTCATTTGCCTGTCTGCCATTGCCCAACTGATTGTCGGTTATCTGCAATGGACCTTGGGTTTTGATCTGGTGAGGTCGGCCTTCGGCCTGTTTGTCGATGCCCGGACAAAACTCTCCCCGAGTACGCCGACAGGGATCCTCGGGAACCCGAATTATCTCGCCGCGTATTTGGCTTTCTCCACGTTCTTTTTCTGCCGGGGATTCAAATTACGATGGCATGGTTTCCGTGGTTTCAAATTACCGTATTCACCGTTTAGATGGTGGGTAACCCTCCCCTTCATCGCGGTCATGCTTTACGCCACACAGACCTCAACGGCGGTAATTGCCCTGGGCGCCGGCGCCTTCGTCTATTGGTTTGTGCTGTTGAAGCGGGGAGTAATCACCCGCAAGGCGTTTTGGGGAACGTCTGCGGCCGGACTTGCGGTCGTGATCTGGTACGCATTTTTTTACCACTCCATCATCCGTCCCATTGGTAACCAGGGAGGTGATCTTCAGCGCCTTGATATGTGGATTTCCGTCTGGCAGGACATGACTTCCTCGTGGCAGCATTTTGTCTTCGGATTCGGGCCGGGTGCTCCCTGGGCGCGGCCCTACACGTTGCATTCCGAATGGGTAACCGTAGCGCGTCAGCTTGGCTTGTTCGGGATCGTCCTGATGGCCGGATATGCTTTCACGATATTCAGGCATGGCCTCGATACCCCCCCGGCACTGCTCGCATCGGCAGTGGTCATATTCGTAAACATGATGGGAAATTCGGCCCTGCATTTCGCGCTGTCAGCGTTTTTGATTATCATCGTTTTAGGGTTGATTGAAAGAGAGGGCGGGCGGGTTGTCGCTGACACGACACCGGAAAAGGGATACCGGCCCCGCCCGGGAATAAAATAACAGAAAAGGGGAAGATTGACAATGACAGACACAGACGCGGTATTGGCAGCAATTTCAGGTCTTCACGCGGAGATGGGCCGTGGATTCGAACGTGTCTACGATGAGATAGGTAGTGTCTGTGATCGGGTAAAGCCATTAGAAGAAGACCTTATCAGACGAGAAGCTATTAATTGCGCCGAAAGGGATAATGAAAAAAGAGGCGTCGATTGGGGGAAGGTCAAGACGGGTGCGGCCATTGCGGCCTCCGGTGCCGTGACGCTGGCAGCGATTAAGCTGCTTTTGGTGAACTGGCATACGCTAATACCGTGATCCATTGTCGGGTAGGGATTGGAGCTGAATAATGTCAGAAGGACGCGCAGTAATTGACCTGATCGCGGATACCCTTGAAGGACTCCGGCAACCGGCGCTGAATTATAACCGGCACTCTCGGGTATCGATCCTCAACGCGCTCAACCTCGCAAATTTGGAGGTTGTGGCGCGCAAGAAGTGCCTGAGTGCCTGGGCGATCATGATCCTGAAAGCCGGGTATGGACAATATCTGCCTCCCTCGGATTGTCTTCAGCCGAAAGACGCTTATTTCTATAAATCCGCGACGTCTTACGTCCACCTTACCCGCGAGGGCTGGAAGTCCCGTGCGTGGTTGGACCGGTATATGGGCGGCTGGCGGACGTCGAATGGCGATCCGTACCGCGCTTTCATCGGCGATACCTCCGGAAACGTCACAAAAATAGGATTTACGCCGAAACCCGCCACGGCTGGCACCGATTATACGGCCTCACCAGATACCGGGGTGGTAGTCGGCGTTTCCGGTATGACCACCACGGGGAACATCATCGGCACGAATCTTACCGCCCACGCCACGATCTGCACGGATTCCGCGGGCCGCACCATGTCCAGCCTCGGGATAACCGTCGGCATGATGGCCCTGAACGTCAACGATGGCTCCAAGGGGCAGATATCGGCGGTTTCTGGGACCACCTTCACGGTCACGCTCACGGGCGGCACAGCGAACACCTGGGCGTTAGGGGACAGTTTTACCATCCTGGCCGGGGAGTATGGCGTCGTGACCAGTCTCACGGGCGACGAGGAATACATCTTCTCGTCCGACAAGGGGGAACTTATTGCGATCAACGCCCTGACCGGGAACGTCTATCTCGAATACTACCGCAAGCCCATGCAGTTGCAATTTGATACGCAGTACCCGGAGATCCCGCAGGAACTCCACCACCTTTTGCCGGAATACGCGATCTGGCGGCTGAAAAGGCGGTCAACGCCGGGCTCCGATGATCTTAACGAGGCCATGGTGGCGAAACAGGCCTTTGACGAGAAACTTCCTCCGGTAAGGTTCGAAAACGTGTCGGACGCGGTAGAGTCTTCAACGATAAGGTTTAATTGGTGAATTATGAAACGAATTTTAGCAATCATCATTTTGGCAATCGGCGTTACTCACGACATTCCCGAGGCCGTTGCCATTGACAAGGCGTATTGGCAAGAATTCAGGACCAGAACATATCTTTATGAGTCCTGGGCTCATTTCTGGTTTTCAGTTTGGGGATATAAATCTGTGACGGCTCCGCCACCTGAAGAAGGCGGTCTTACGGCACTTTATTTGTAATCAGGACAGGAAGATGCCAGTTAAACAGCCAAACGAGATCAGATTCTCCGGGGCGTTGAACAACCTCAATACCGCTATTGATTTATTCCAGCGGAAACGGGGCGAGGTTCCGCTTATGGTGAACTGCGATATTACGCTGCCCGGAAAACTATCTCCGCTCAAAACCCTGTTGGCACTGAATGCTGGCGCCGGCACGACGATACATTCCTTATTTGTTGGAAACGGTGTGGTATTCATCGTTGATGGTATTACGCTTCAATATTTAAGTACTTCCTCGCTCGTAACGCTTCTGGCGCTCACGGCTTCAACAAAAATGTCCTGGGCAAAGGCCGGGAACTGGATTTTCTGTGCTAACGGAGCCGATAAACAGGCCATCTATATTAACACTCCCGTCGCATGCGCCTGGGGCCTGGCGATCCCCACCGTGATGCCCACCGTGGCGGACTCCGGAACCGCAGGAAATCCAAACGGAACGTATTCCTGTTATTACCGGTATCGCGTCACCTTGCCGGATGGAAGTATTATCTTGACCGCGCTGTCTCCCGTAGGATCGGTGACGCTGACCACCAAGAAAATTAACTGGACTGTCCCGGCATACCCGACATTCACCGGAGCGACGTCGGTTCATGTCGATCTGTTCCGTACCAGCACCGCAATGGCCGGGAATTATCTCGTCACCACGCTTACCGGGGCGACGACCTACACCGATGACCTGACCGATGCCGCGCTCCAATTACTGACCGTCTATGCGGAAACCGGATATTATCCGCCGCCCGCCGGAATCAATCTCGCGAAATATTGCCCGGCATCTGACCGGGTATTTGCGGTGGTCGGAAATGTTGCGTATTGGAGCGAACCCGGGAAGTATCACGTTTTTCTCTATAAAGCGAGCGTGGCTGAGTACGAAAGCGTGAATAGCGTTTTTCTTGCAGGCGAAAACATTACTGCCGTCAAGATCATCGACGAGCAGATGTATTTCGGATCGACCGGCACCTGGCGGCGTCTCCGGGGAAAAACTCCGGTCGATTTTAAGTGGGAGGACACGCCCGCGATCAAGGGGCCGATCAACGATGAATCCGCAGTCGAAACCCCGTGGGGCGTACTGCATCCGTCGATAGATGGCACGATGTGGATGTTCACCGGAATCACGTCCCGGCAAATCGTTCCCGAATTCGTGTTTGCAACCCGCCCCACGGCAGCAACCGCGCACGCTACGTTTGACGGTCGGTTTTACCGACTATTTTACGGCGACGCAGCGAATCCGGAACTGATGATTGACTTCCTGAAATACCCTGAACTTCCGCCCCGGGTGGTGCAGAGCACGCGATCAGCCACGGCCTCTTTTTACGACAAGTTCACAGGCAAGTTTTATATGGTCGACGCACAGTACGTGCGGAATGGCGTGGATGCCAGCAGTTCGATTGCGATGCGATTCCAGACGCCGGATATCCCGTTGTCCGGTTTAAGTGAACTCGGGAAGGCGGCAAGTCTGGTTTATAAATGCAACACCCAGGGCGAGGATATGACGGTGACGCCCTATGTTGACGACGTGGCCGGAGCGCCGATTACCATCAACACCGCGACGCTGAAGCGTGATTATACGGGGGTCCCGTTCGGTGACGGGTATGCGATGAGTTTGCTTTTCGAGATCACGTCAGCGGCAGCAATCCTAATCGAAGAGCCGTTCTTGTTAAAACAGGATGGATAAGGAGGAAAACGTGAACAATAAAAAGATCGATGTGAATAAGATGATCGAATACATCCGCGGCCAGGGACGGCACGGAGATACCATGCTGGCGCATATTTCTCCTGCCGAAGCAACCGGATTAAAAATGGCCGGGGGCGCGGGTACGAAAAACCCGAAGACCGGGTTGCCGGAATTTTTCGGGTGGGACACTTTCACCGACTTTATTTCTCCGGTAACGGAACCGCTGGGGGAAGCCATGAGATTCATCGGTGAACCCGTCGGGTGGGTCGGTGACGCCATTCAAGGCATTACCGGGCCGAATAAACTTACGGAAACACTGAAAAGCCCGACCACAAAAAAACTCGCCGGCTCGATTGCGACCGGTTACGCTGCGGCACCGTATTTCGCCCCGGCAGTGTCTGCCCCGGGAGACATTACCGCCGCCGAAACTATCGGATGGAATGGGACAAATGCCATGTCCCCTGAATTGGTAGCGGAAAACGCGGCATACGCAACCGGAGCAGAACCGTTGGCGGCTGCGGGCGGTGCGGATATCCCCGCTGGCTTCAATATGGCTGGCGGCCCAACGGATTACGCGCAGGCACCGTTTACCCCGGCGCAACTGAATAATTTTAATCCTTCGAGCATGATCCCCTCCGCTGAAGCCAGGATGGCGGGCAGTGTGGCCAGCAATGCCATACCTCCGGGAGCCGAAGCGCCTCCATACGAGGCTGGGCCGTGGAGTCCCACAAATACCGATGGCGGCGCAAATACCGGGATTTGGGACTACATCAAGGGGAATCCCATTAAATCAACCCTCGGTGCATTAGCAGGCGCGAACCTTCTGTCTTCCTTAACCAGCGCCAGCATGGCGAAGGATGCCAATACGGCACAGCAGGAGAGTTACGATAAATACCTGAACACGCTTAACCCGCCCGATACTGTGAAAGATGTACGGTTCGGCGCGCTGGCGGAGAACGCCCGGGCGCAGGGTGTAATCGCGCAAAAGCGGATTGACGATTCACTGGCTGCCCGAGGAATCCGAGGCCGGGGTATTGCGGCGCCTACGGGGGACACCACAGAGGCAATCCGGAAGTCGATCAACGATGCGTATAACCAGATATTCGGCACCTACAACGTGCCTGGTTCGCCGGGCCCGGCTAATTACAGTCCGAGTCCCGGTCAGTTATTCGCCGGGAATGCGGGGCAGATGGCAGCGCAGGGTATTCCGTTGGCACTTCTGCTGTCTAAGTACGGCGTGCGGTAGAAATTCATCCAGGAGGATCAGGCAATGGATAAGATGGTAGACATGAAGATGGATAAGCAGGAAAAGAAGGACATGAACGGGCCGCAGGTCGTAGGAACGTCCGCACCCGATGGTCCGGACTATCCCTACGGCCTCGAAGTCTCGCTTGAAGATCCCGCTCTCAAAAAAATGGGCGTGGATATGTCAATGCACAAAGTCGGCGACGAGGTTGTTCTGCATGCGAAATGCAAGATCACGCGCATGAGTCAGTCCGAGACGAATGGTGGTGATAAAAACCGCACCATGGGGCTCCAGATTACCGACATGTGTGTTGACGGCATGATGGACGCAATGGACGATGGCGCTGACGGAGAACTTGACTGGAACGAAGAAAAGTCCAGCGTGGATAAAAAGCTGAAAAAACGCGGGCTTCTTTAGGCCCTTAAACCAGGAGGATTGCTGATGATGAACGAAATGGGTGCCCGGGGGCCTGCTGTTTCTGCCGGCTCTGCACCACCGGAACAGATGAAAGCCGAAAAGCTGATGATGGAAAAAGAGAAGATGAAAGCCATGATCGACGGCATGGACGAACAGCAGATGACCTCCATGATGGACGCAATGTCGCAGATGCAGACCGCAGATCAGGCGGAAGGCGCGAACGCTCCAGGCGATCAGCAGGACACAAACCTAGACTGGAACGAACCGAAGGCATCGGTGGATAGGAAGCTAGCCGCTCGCGGTTTTTGAGAGGATTAATTTATGGCAAACTATGTTTCGCCGATGGACTTGATCGCACCTTATTTGACGCCGCTTGCCGCGAACGTGAACCAGGGTATAGATACCGGCGTGAAACTGGTTAATCTGCAAAATTCCATAGACAAAGAGCGGATGATGAGGCCGTATTATGAACAACTCGTCTCGGCGTCCAAAGCCAATGAGGCGAGAACGGAAGCCCTGACAACCAGGACGACCGCGGACGAGGCGCGGAAGGCAAGGGTGTCTGCTGCTTACGAAAATCTTTTTGCACCGACCCCGGAGATGAAGAACGTATATCCGGAGTATCAGCAACCTGTTGATACAGCACCCCACGAGGAAGGGCCTCTTTCACCTTCGGAACTTTCTGCGGTAAGTGCGGTTGCGGCGCCGACGTCAGTACCCACCGGAGCAACCGTTCCGTCTTTGCCCTCGTTACAACAGATGCTGGCAGTCCCCGGCCAGACGGTAGAGGAACGACAGAAAATCCTTGGCCTGATAGAAACAGGGAGGAGAAACGAAGAAACCCTGGCGAACCGGGAGGCTATTCAGGGCCTGAGAAATGATATGACGTTAAGAACGGTTGCGGACAAGATAGCGTCTGCTGAAAAAATAGCGGAACTACGCAACACAGCGTCGGGAGTCTCCGCGAGCGAGAGACAAAGCAAGGCCTACGAACAGACAGAACTAAAGATTAAAAACAACGCCATGCGTGAAGCCGCAAAGCGAACCAGCCTGAGATTTGGCAGTGGATCGGGGATGAGTATTTCCACCGACGCTTCAGGAAACGTGTCGATTACTAATTCCGGCGGTGGCAGCCCCGAGGCACTTGATTATTTCAATACGGAACTTCAAAAGAACATCAATGCGGGCTTATTTGACGCCATCAAAAAGGGACGATTACCAAAAGAGTATGCGCCGGAAACCTTACCCGTCCTTCCTGCCCCTCGGGTGCCGGCCACTTTGCAGGGGATGGACAAACTGTTACCGAATACAGCGATAACCCCCGGAACACAGGCAGGAAATTCCCCGCCCCCGAATGGTATGTCAGAAACGTCAGTGGACCGCACAATAAGTTACGGAAATCGAACTGATGGTACGCCAAAAGGAACCGGGTATTTCGGAGAACTTCAGCGTCCGGATGGCAAGGTCTCCACGGAGCTTTCGCTCGGCGTGAATTTTGACGGCAAGGATGTGTTGATCCCGGCTCTCGTGCCTACCCTGACGAAATCCGAAGTGGATTATCTGTTGAGTGGGAAACAACCCACGAAAGCGATCATTGATAAAGCCGTCGCGCATGCCCGGCAACGATTAACGGCGGGGAAGTCTCCATTTGCGGCGCCGGAAGACCAGATAATGTTTGAATCCGATGCCCGGGCAAAGATGAAGGCACGGGGGCTAAAACCAGCGGAAATTGATACCTGGATCCGAACCTATAAGGAAAAAGGAAAGGTAAAATGAACGATCCCCTCGGACTATTGGAAAGCAACCAGCAAGATCCTCTCGGGTTACTCGGGACCGAACCGGCACCCGTTTATCTTCCTCGTTCTATTTCCGCGTCCAGCAGTCCGGCAATCCCTGGACCGGCGAAACCTTCCGGTTTAACGTGGGCGGATATCCAGTCCGGACTCGACACCGCGGGGCGTATCGTGAACCCCCCGGGTGAGGCCGTGAAGACATTGGGCGCCGGGGCGGTAGGTTGGATACCCCCCGGATTTGTGAAGGCTGCGGGTCTTGTCAGGGGCATAGGAAAGACAATCGGGGAGACCGCCGCTCGGGTATCGGAAGGCGAACCCGCGGGCAAGATCATTTCCGCTATCCCGGATACTATAGGGGAAGGAATCAAGGAATCCGACCCGCTGGCCGCCGCTCTCGAAGAAAAACTGTCTTACGAACCGAAATCAGCGGAAGGCAAGGCAATCGCCGCGCCGTTCCTGTATCCATTTGAAAAACTTGCGGAATGGCAACCGCAGGCCGGGGAATATGCCTATCAACGCACCGAAGGTCTTCCGGATGACGTCCGCGCTGCCCTGGCCGCAGCCGCAGAAACCGGAGTTGGAGCCGTTCCGTTCGTCGCCGGGGGCTTGGTGCATGGAGGAATTAAGGGGAAAAAGGCGTTGATCAAGGGGATTGCCGCCAAGAATCTTGAAGCAACGATGAAGTCCGCGCAGGATATGGGCATTGGTCACGCGCCCGAAGGTTATGTACCGCCTATCGGCAAGCCGATACCGGGAAAGACCGGAGTTCCGCCCGTCGTCCTACCCGTGAAGCGTGAAGACGTGCAGACGACTGGTCCCGTGACCACCGGCGGTGATGTTGTGACCTCCGGGACCACGCAAGCAAACCCTCTTTTGCGGGAAATCGGGACCGCCATTGACAACCTGGGCAGCGTCAAACAGGTGACGGACCTGATCGGGAAGGTCGATAATATCGATGTGTTGACGCCGGAGGAAAAACAGTCGGTACGCACCGCGCTTCACAGCAAACAACTTGAACTGTTAAAAACAGACCCCCTGGGGTTGATGGATACCGCAGCGGCAACCTCACCGTTGCAAGAAGGGGCTGGGGTTCCGCCTTCCCCCCGGCTCCTTCTCTCTGAACCGAAAGTGGAAACGCTCGGCATTCCTGAACGGCGATCTGGCACCGAAAAAGCGCAGTTCATCCGTCGATATATTGACGTGGAGAGCAACAGACAACGGATGGAAGGCGGCGCCCCCGATACCGTGGCACTGGTGAGATCGGCCGAGGGCCTTTGGGACAAAAAGACAGAGGAACAGCAAAAAGCACCCGCCTCACTTGCGCCCGTGACCGTCCCAGCGTCTTCGGAACTCACCCCTATACAGACCCCTCCCGGAGAGATCGCCGCTCCTAGGGCGAATTTGACCGGCGGTAGACAATCTGCTACAATTCCCCCCGTGACCTCCGAAAAGGGGACGGCCAACATACCACCCGAGACAACCCCGAAGGCCGTGGGTGGGCAGATATGGGAAACTCCTTTAAATAAATATTTGAAGGAAAATGGGGATTATCTCTCCCAAAGAAATCTACATGCCCACGAAGTAGAGGATGCTTTTTTTGATAATTTACCAGTGCCGGATGACGTTCTAAGGGACTACCCGAACTTAAAACACTCACCTATTGTTTTTTCTGCTGGCGAAAAAGCAACAAAACATCCACCGGTTGATGATGCAAAATGGTTAATTGGTGAAGATGGAAAACGGAGATTTGAACTTAATGTGGGGGATGTATCATGGAAGATCCCTTTGACAAAAGACATAACCGTTGAATTTGCCAAACGTTCTGGCAAAATTTCAGCAGACGAAGCAGAATATTACCTTGCTAATGTTGAGAGATTTTATCGGCGCGTAAATCCTCCCAAAAAATTTGACCGGATATGGTCGCGAATATTGAGGGCGTCCGAATCCATAACTTTGCCCGATATCATAGATGCTCCGGTGTTGTTTGAACAGTATCCAAATCTGAAAAATACCACAATAACCAGCTGGACCGATATGCAAGCCGGGAATGGATCTTTATATATTCCGAGATATGGGTCGCATCCGGTTCTTATGAGCGGCATAAATAGAAAAAGCGCATTAATTCATGAGATACAACATTTAATCCAGGAGGAAGAGGGATTTACTAAGGGGGGCCATCCATCAGAAAAGGGGTATTACGATAACGCGGGAGAAATCGAGGCCAGAAATGCTGTCGTAAAATCAGGGCTTCCTGATATAGTAAAAAATCCCAATCTCCTCCCTAACCCATCCCGCCCCCCGGAGGGAGGGGGGCAGTCTGTTCAAGCCGCGCAATCGCCCATTAAGGGAATACCCAAATCAAAGAAACAAGCCGCAACCGACCTCGCCGACACCGGCGGCTATGCCAAATCCCGTCCCGCCGCCGATACCGGAGGCTACTCACCCCGCACCACAAACGCCATAGAACTTCCCGAACTGGTAGACTTCGCAAAGGAGCTCGGGAACGGAAAATACCCGAAGATCTACGAAGTCCTGAAGGCGAAAGGCATTCAGCGCGACGTGCTGGGCCTGTTCACGCCTCACGGTGAGGGCGCGATTAAACTCAAGGCCAGCATCTTTGAAGATCCGGTTGCGGCAGGGAAGACACTCGCCCATGAAATTGGACACTGGATCGATTATCTGCCCGATCGCAAAATGGAACGTGGCAATATCCTGGGCCGCATCGGCAGCCTTGCGAAAACCTACTTCGGGAAGTTCCTTGAAGAATACCCAGATGCCCCGCTGAAGGTCCTGACGAAAGACGAAATCGAGTTGATCAGACAGGAAGCCAGCCGTCAAGCAGAACTCCGGAAGGGACAGAAAAAGGAAGCCTCGGCGGGCATCACCAAGGAAGACATCCTCGCGGTCTGGAACAACGTCGAAAACAAGAATCCGCAACTTACCGATTTTATAAAGGCAATGTCAGATAAGGACAAGGCCCGACTTACCCGGTCAGTCATGCGCGGCAGCATTCCTGAGTGGTTCAAGTTCAATCCGGGGCCGAGTGCGGCGCCGGCCAACATTACTGCCATCTTTGAGGAATTACTCGCCGCCGAGATTGAAAGGCGCCACCTATGGAAGGCCGACGACATCATGGCCGAACTCAAGGGCGTCTCGCAGGAATGGAAGCCGTTCGATCCGGCCGCCGATCCGAAATATACGAAGTACCGGGATTCCGCGCAGGAGCTTTACGCCGATGCGTTTAGCGTGCTGATGAACGATCCGGACCTGCTGGCCGCCAAGGCACCGAAATTCAAAACAGCTTTTTTCAACTACCTGGAACGCAAGCCCACGGTGAAATCGCTGTATGAAGAAATTCAGGCGCTGACCGAATCCGGCAAGGTATTTGACCGCAGGATGGGCAATATCGAGGCCGGGTTTGCCAAAGGCGAAGACCTCCGCAAGCAGATGGCTGAATATAAAGAGCCACTCGCGCTGACGAAATGGCTCAAAAAGGAACTGATCGACAAGAACACAGAGATCATTGGCCGGAAGAAATACGTGGAAGGCCTGGCTGGGAAATTTGAGGACACGAAAAACCCGGTTTACTGGTTGGAGGAACTACCCTATCAATCCGCTGAAGTCTTTCAGTACCTGCGGGACGTCGATAATATTGTGAAAAAGCAGGCCAGCCGGGCCGGGATCACCGAAACCGATATCGGCAAGTATATGTTCCTGAACCGCGCCTCAACGGAACTGAAGGGGAAAGCCGTTGCCTGGGGAGAAGTCGGAGGCATTGCTGCGAAGGACCTGGCGAAACTCCGCAACCAGTGGGGAGCGGATAAATTTGATGCCGTGAAACGGGTCGCGGAATCATTCCAGCGTATCCGGTCTGAGTCGGTGGTGCCCCTGCTCGAAAAATCGGGCATGTATAACGAAGACCTGATGTCGAAGATCAGGAACAACCGCGACTACGCCCGGTTCAACGTACTTAAGTATCTGGAAAAGCAATACGGCGATAAGGTGGCTGGCGAGGTTTATCGCCAGGTGGACACCGCGACGATTCATAAATTGAAAGGCAATCTTTCCCCGGTAGAAAATCCGTTGGTTGCTACCATCATGAAGGACGCCGCGCTGATCCGGGCCGCAAATACCAAAATGGCGAAGGCCGCGACGGTTGACATGATGCTGCAATACTTCCCGGAGGATATCAAGACCGTCCGTATGGTCCCGATAAAACGCACGGACGGCGGGAAATACTATGTTGCCGACAAGACGCCACCGGGAAATTTCGGGCAGATCACCTATCTGGAGGGCGGCAAGGTAAAGACCTTTCACGTACCCAAGGATATTGCGAACAGTTTCAAGAAAGACCCCTACCAAGGCGGGGCAATCCTGCGCGGGGTAAATTTCATGACCGCACCGTTCCGCGCTATTTTCGTCAGCCATAACCCGGTATGGGCACTTTGGAACGTGCAACGCGATATCAGGAGTTTTGCCCTGAATATCCCGGAGGCGAACCTGGTCAAGGCCGTTCTCGCCGTAGCCCGCGCCATTCCGGATGCCATGTTGGACGCAAAGGGCATTTCCACGCCAGCAGTGCGCAAGATGTACGAACAGAAAATGCTCGTGCTCGATCGGATATACGATACCGTGGAGAAGTCGCCGGAAACCCAACTTGACCGCATGCTGCTTTCCTACGGGAATACCGATGCCTCATATGCCTTCAACGTGCTGTCCCCGATCAAATGGTTTTGGGACAAACTCGAAGTTCCGGGAAAATTCAGTGAGCGCGTGACCAAGATTGCAGGATACAAATTCCTTGAGAAGACCGGAAAATATTCGGAAAAAGAGATAGGGCACCTTGTCCGGTCCCGGGTGGGTACTCCGGACATCATGCGCGGCGGTGAACTGAAACCATTCTACAACAATCTATTCCTGTTCTCAAATGTCGGCAAGGAGGGAATCCGGTCAGCGATTGAATCCGCGAAAGCAAACCCGGCGTCTTATGCCTGGAAGCTCGCCAAGTATGATGTCCTGCCTAAAGTCATGATGTTCGCCGCGACATCGGGCATCCTGGGTTCTGTTATCAAAGACCGAATGGACAACATCCCGGAACGCGACAAGGCAAATTACATGACGGTTCCCGTAGGTTCAACGCCGAATGGAAGTACGGTCTATTTCGTGTTCCCGCACGACTTTCAGGGTCAACTCGCCAGCGGTGCGCTCTGGAAAACCATGAATATGAATAAGGACAAGGAGGCCTCCGATATATTGGATTACATGGCAGGGGGTATTCCGTATTCAAGCCTCAACCCTGCGCTGGGTTTGGGGTATTCATGGGGGCAGTACCTGACCGGGCACAACCCCTATGATTCGTTCACCGGGCGGAATGTCGTCGGCGATCAGCAGTGGAAAGCGGGCGGGAAGTACGCCTTTCAGGAGATGCTGAAAAGCAGTTGGAATAAAACATTCAGCACCTCGCTCTACACGTTCAAAAACGATGATATCGAGGCGGTAAAATCTGAACTGGAGAAGGCACTCAATATCCCCGGGCTGGGAAAGATGATGGGAAAGTTTATCCGGGTGTCGAACTCGGGCAAATCCGAACACTACCGCGCCATCTCCGAAAAGGTAGAATCCGTGCGCGCCGCGGAAGGCATAGAAATGCAAAACGCCATCGCCAAGGATATGAATTCTGTGGTGCCGATGGGGCCGGATGCGCTGTTTGGGAAACTGGTAAGA
>ERZ1292629.241-Hain-H43-01um-R1-241-length-58249-cov-6_pt1 | contig 27482 bp, 49 predicted proteins | sample MGYA00564399_ERZ1292629 | MGnify/ENA primary metagenome ERZ1292629 (study PRJEB36523, sample SAMEA6512636) | groundwater metagenome | collected 2019-01-08 | study: AquaDiva: Metagenomics assemblies of 32 groundwater samples
CAACCTGAATCAGGATCGTCTGGACTTTCGGCTCCTTCTCCAAGACCGAAGCCGCAATCACTTTCGCATTTCCGTACAGCATCGCATCACCCCCTTTGTAAGCTACTGCTCAATGTAGTGCATAATATGTCGTGTGTCAAGTGTAAAGAATAGGTCTGCCACATTATTTCCGATGCACGATGAACAGCGGATGACCCGCCGCGATCATGCTCTGCTTGAGCCGGTTATACATCGCCTCGCCACACGCGCGATCCGAGAACGGCAGGTGAGCAATCCCGTCCACGACCTGCCGATTGCAGGTCTGGCATTGCCAGAGGTCGGCAGAGAAAAGTTCGTTGAGCGTGGCGTCTTCGTACACGACCTCAAGCACCACGTCGTTCTTCTCGCAGCGCATCTCGATCCGGCAGGAGACGCAGACTTTCGTGATCATCGTTGCCTCCGATTCAGAGAATCTTCCAGGTGGCAGTCTGCACCGAGAACTCCATCCCGTTCGTACAGGGATACGTGATCTCCCCGCTAGGCCAGCGGACGCCGATTCGAAGCCCATGACAGCCGTCAAGTCGGCACCGATAGGAGCCGCCGGTTGTGATGCCGGTGTCTGGCTTTCTGCCTCGACTTATCACCGGCAGACCAGGTGTGAAACGAGAGGTCTTTCCAGGTGCGGTCATCATTATTGATTGCTTCCTATTGTTCACCGTCGTTGGCTCACCACACGTTTAATTCGTTCTTCTGCAAATCCTTTCCGAATATCTTGCTCTGGAAGCCGAAGAACATTATATCCGCGAGCGTGCATATAGGCGTCCCGTTTAGCGTCTTCCGCCACACGACCAGCGTGCCAATGCCTTCCATCACATTCAATCACCAGGCTCTTGGATGGTACATAGATATCGGCAAGGTAGCGGCCAATCCGATGCTCGCGGATGTATTGGATTTGCAACTTGTCCAAGACCGACCACACAATTTGCTCAATAGAGGAGGGCCTCGCTCGCCGAGCAGCTTCTTGAGCACGGCGCACAATTTGTTTGTTTTGTTCCCTCCATGCAGGTGATTTCGACAATAGTCTAATGGCGGCTTCCATCTTTGTCCGGTACACAGGGTCTTTCCATTGTTTTCTGACCGCCGCAGACATCATCTTTCGCCACTCTGGATTCGCTGACCGTATTTGAGCAGCCAACGTGCGTTTAGCCCTATTGGAGGGGTCCGCCCACCAGTGGCGAGTAATCGCCGCTTGCTTTGCTCTATATGTTGGGTCCGCTGAGCGTTTACAGTGGTGGGCCGTGGCTTTAATCTTACTCTCAGGGTCTTCAAATCGCTTTCGTAGGGCGGCTATCCGCCTCTCCCGCCACTCGGGAGTTGCCCAACGTTTTCGCATGAGCGCAGATTGTTTTTCAAGGGTGATCTTCTTGGTCGCCATCGAGCTGCCTTTATCCAGTTCGGTTAATTAAGGTATTCACGCGCCAAAAGATCAGCAAACGGCCCACCAGCCCGGGTCTCGAAGCTCTTCAAGACAAAGCCATCCGTCCAGACCCGCTCCCCTTCCCGGTGGATCAGGCTCGACCAGACGCGCCGACCCTTGACGTGCTCCAGCGTGACGACATGCACTTCCGTCATGCCAGGATCATCGAGCCGCACCGCCGCAATATCAGCCCGGCGAGCCCCGTAGAGGGTTTTACTCATAGCCCGGTAGGAGGCGATGACCCCAAATGCCTGACCACGCTGCGCCGTCTCCCGGACTGCCAGAATAACGTCCTGCACCCCTGGCTCCCGTCGAAATGCAGGATCGTCAGGAACGGCTCGCCATCGTCGTTCATTTTCCCGGTCACCGGATCCAGTTTGCAGATCAGGATGAACGTGGGCGGAAAGCGGCCAAGCTCACGGTACAGCCTTGCCAGTTCGCCGAGCAGTTTGTCCGCGACCATCGCTTCCGCGCCCTCAATGGTGCTCAGGTCGTGACTCATCTTCGTGGCCTCCTTCAATGCCTTCAATCAACCATGAGAGCAGGTGAACCAGGGCTTTGAGGGCCAGATAGATCACCGTCACCCAGGCCAGCGTTCTCCAGAAGCCGAGCATCAGCGCACCGCCCTCTCAGGTTCCAGCAGGATCACGTCCGGCTTCACGCTGAGGAACCGATCAACCCACTCCAGCATGGACATCGGCGGCGCGAGCATTCCAAGGCAGGTCGCCTCGATGAACTCCGCTCGCGGCATGGGGTCTCCCATTGTCAGCGTCGTCAGCGCACGGTACTTACTCCCGAGCAACTTGTAATTCAGCGGCGTAATGGTCGGGTCAACCCAGGCCATCGCCAGCCCAGGATGAGAACTCGGCAAGAACAGCGCGACGCGCCGGATTGCCGCAGGTGGAATGATGCCTTTGTACCCGCACGTCCCCATGAACTCCAGGCTCGCTTTCCAGAAGTGCGCGTAATCGTCGAGCCGGGAGCGGAAGTCTTTGGTCCGCTGGACCATCTTGGTGCGCGACATGCCATCCCCGGTGCCTCGGCTCCCCTGCTCCAGCGCATCTTCATCGGGCCGGAAGCGAGTGGAGTCGAGCCGGTCTGACTCGATCTCGATCAGGGTCAGGCGGTCGCCTGCTCGCTTGGTCGCCACCGACGCGAAGTATCCGGCATAGCAGATTGTCAGGTAGACGGTCTCCGCGTTGGACGTCATGGTGTGCTTCCAGTTGCCCCGTTTCGAGCGGCCACGCGGTTTCAGCCCGTCAGTCAGGGCCAGCCGTGCCACCCGCTCATTTGTGCCGTGATAAAGCAGCATAGGAGCCCCCAGGTTCGCACCGGACCATCACGCCCAGGTCAAGGGCAAGGGCCGGGCCAGATAGCCCACAATCGGGCCGTTCATCGGAACCACGTCAGCAGCCAGCCGACCGTCAGCAGGAGAAGGGGCTGGAAGAAGATGTGCTTCAACACCTTCCCGGCGTCTTCGTTGCCTTTGGGAATGTGCGGATGTTTGGCCTCTGTGAAGGTTAGCCCTGTAGCACTCGTTGGTTGGGTCGCCGTGTTAGTCTGCTCCGCTGCATCAGATGGTGCGACCTGCGCGCCTTGTCGGCCTATCCGCTTTGCCATTCTCCCGTCACCCCCTCTCATTGTGTTAGATTAGACGTACTATCTATATTCTATGTATAGCATAACACATAGCAATGGTCTTGTCAAGTAGAAAACGCGCCTAGAGCCTAGCTAGATGTTTTCTAGGATGGTTTCCCGCTCCCATCGACGGGCATTCGCATAGAAGCGATACGCCGGGCTGCGGCGGCCATCTGGCAGCGTCACGACCCACCCGGATCGTTCGCTCTCCCACTCAATCAGCCCGGCGCGACTGATCACCATGCGCCCGAGCCCCTCGTATGGGAAGCCATCTGTATAAACTGAGCGAATCTGCCCGGTGGGGGAGATCAGCAACACCACATCGTCAGGTGATTCCACGTTAGGTTCCATCTTTCACGCGCTCCTTCACGCGCTGGTGATCAGGGGTCAGCGTCCGGCCAGTAACCCGACCAAGCCCGAATTCGATCCGTTCCGTGAGGCGCAGGCACTCCGCGCCGCTCGCATTGATGACCTCGATCTTCACGGTCTTGCCATCCGGCGAAATGAGAATCTCAATTTCCGGCTCTGCCATGACTACCCCCTTCCCAGGCGCAGGTAGATGCTGCCATCGGCCCTGGACTCTTGCTTGATCACGCGCCCATACCCGTCGCGCATCCCGAGTTTGATGGAGTCCCTGACCGCATACGCCTTGCTCAGACTATCCACCCAGGCTTGGCCATAGGTTCCGCCGTGTCGGCCTATCACATGCGTCTGATCGAAGTCGCTGATGATCGCCGTCAGGCGTCCCGTCACCGGGTCTTTCACGAACCCCAGGTCATTTGAGGAGTCGCCGACGTGCTGCCGCCGGATGATGACATGGGCCTTCTCTGGCCGCAGGTCGCCCTGAAACCCATAGAGCGGTTGCGCCTCGCTGTGGACTTCGATCTCCGTCCGCACAAAGCCCATGTCCAGGAGTGCCAAGACCAGCGCGTCGATATCACGCAGTTCAAGTTCGACGTTGCAGTAATGGCTCATGTGCCGCCTCCATTCAGTCGCGCCATCCGTTCCCGAAGCGCGCACCATTCGCAAAAGTCCAGGGCGTCATGGCCAGCATCGAAGGGAGCCTTTTTATCATGCTCCATGAGCGTCACCATGACGTGCAGCGCCTCCATGAAGTCGCGCTGCGCCCGCTTGGTCAGCCGCCGATAGTGGTATCCCACGCCAAAGGGTTGAACCTCAAGTTGTACCATGAACTACCTCCAGTCTGCGCCGTCTCAAGTAGTCCCTAGCTGAGCGCCTCTTACATTCAAGACACATCCGCTTTTTACTTTTAGGGCAAACGTATATTGTGCCCTCTTCAAGAGGGTGACCATTGGGACAGGTAGAGCGCCATGGTCGCCGTCCGATGTTCTCTTGGAGCGACACGGGCTCAAGATGATCTGGCCGCACACAGCTACGCACCCTACATAGGTGGTCTAGCGTCTTGCCAGCCGAAATCACTCCAATCAGCAGGCGATAGGCGAAGATGTGCCCCTTGATATGCCTTCCCTGAGACCAAAATTCAGCGTAGCCACCTCCATCAACGCCAGCAAGCCATAGCCAGCACCCGCCAGTCTTTAGAACCTTCTCCCAAAATCTATCCTGCTCAGGTTGTCGGCTTCCGATCCGGCATGGCATACACCAATATTGAGCCGGGTCACATGGTAACCGCGAGGGAGCCCAGTATCGCTCAGTGCCGCACCCAAGGCATCGTCTAGTCATGGCTCCAACATTAGGCGACGGGTATACGCAGCCACAATGCCAGGCACGTCGGCCCGAACCGCCGCCGCCGTGCAGACAGCGCTCAGCACCCCTCGCAGGTCAGCCCGAGGCGTCGGGTTTTTCGCCAGGAACGCCTCCCCATCGTATTGATCCAGCAGCGCGGTCACCCGCGTCACCGCCGCAGATACCTCGGCATCTTTGCACAGGTTCCTGGCCAAGAATTGCCCGAGTACTCGCCGGAGCGCCGCGATTTGCAGCTTCGAGACGGACTGGCCCTTGTCAATCGTCTTGATCACGCGCTCGGCAATGTCGCCGACCTCACCGCGCAGCAACTCGATTACGTCGCCGAGCCAGTCATCGGTATCTTTCGAGAGACTTTCCCCGTTCGACTGCGGGGCTTCATCGACGATGAAGACACGGAAGCGGAAGTCGAAGCGGCTCCGCACGTAGTCGAGCGTCGGGTAGGCTTCCGTGATCGCGGCATGGAAGGCCGGGGGATATTCGGCCAGCACCCGCAGGCGGATTTCTTCGTAGCGTCCCAAGAAACTCGCCACAAGCGTTTCATCTTCCTCTTTGAACTGTTGCAGCTTATCCATGATCATCTTCACGTTGCCCGCCGGGATGAAGCGCACCCCGGAGATGGGGAAGGGCAGCGCATAGACGTCCAGAAAGGCCCGCGCCTGAGACCGCATAGACATCAGCCGGGCGCGTTCATCTTTCGGGAGCAGCCCGCGCCAGCCGAGTTTGATCAACTCCGGTGGTAACTCCAGTTCCGTGAGGCCGATGGAGGCTGGCTCAAGTTTGCCCTGGCCGTCCCACCGCGAGACGGATAAGTCGATCAGGATATTGCCAGAACTGAAAAGCTCCTTCAACATTGCCCATCCTCCTCTCTCAGAACAGGAGTTTTCACCTTCCTCCCCGCGATGTAAAACGGCTTGCCCATCTGCACGAATACCTGAACATCCCAGCGCATTGCCACGAAACGCCCAGGATGACCCACCGCCCCGGTTTGCCGCGCCCAGGTTCGGGAAGGCCGACCAGGGAATCGACACATCACATACTGGAAGGCCGCAGACGGATATCCATCGGCAGCTATAACCGCCAGCAGCTTTCCACCCCTTTTATTGAAGATGTTGAATGGCTCTTTGACCTGCTTCATTGCTTCACCCCAGCCTTCTTCATCCTCTCCGCAACGTAAAACGGCTTCCCGACGCGGCATCGTTTGCCTATCTTGGTGTCGATGCCAATCAAGCAAAAGCGCCCTGGGGTTCCCGGTTCACCTGATAGCCGCTTCCAGGTCCAGGCGCATTGTGGCAGCGGGAAGAGGTTTGGGCTGTATCGGATGTGATGATTGACAGCCGCGCCGTACCCGAATCCGCGCCGGGTCGCAATCAACGTTCCACCTTTCTTATCGAAGATGTCAAAGACAAGTTTTTTCATGTCTCTCCTCTCCCATGATCACATGAGTCGTCGGCCAGCAGAGGAGCCGTTGCTCAGGTCCGCCGAGGCCGAGCGAACGTGCCGCTCCGAGCACCACTTCCGAATCTCATCCACCTCCTTTCGCATAATCTGACCGATGGGCTTGATCTGCTCAGCGGCCAGCAAGAGGGCGTCCATTGACAGGGGCTCCTTCCGCAAGAAGGACGCCCGCATCCCCGCCCGCACGATCTTCCGAAGCTCGCGCCCATTATACTCATGCGTCGCCTTCGCCAGATCATCAAGCGCGAAACTCTCAGGGGTCTGCTTCCGTTGCCGGAGCAGGATCGTCAGAATGTCCACTCGCTCAACCAGGTTCGGCAGGTCCACATGGAAGCAATCTTCGAAGCGATTGAACAGTTCCGCAGGGATCGCCCACGGTCGGTTAGCCGTCATGCAGACGAACAACTGCGCCCGGTGCTCCTCAAACCACGTCACGATGGAGCCAATTTGCCTAGACGTCACCCCAGAGTCGGTCTGCCCGCTGGAGTTCAGTCCGGCAAACTGCTTGTCGCCCTCATCAATCCGCAGGATGCCAGGCGCACCAGCCTCGGCCAGTTCCAGTGCTCGGCTCGTCTTGGCTTCTGTTTCGCCATGTAGGCTCCCGGTCAGCTTCCCGACATTCAGACCATAGAGCGGCCAACCCCAAGAGGCAGCCATGCGCCTGCTTATGAGCGATTTTCCTGTGCCAGGACAGCCAATAAGCAGAACACCTCTTGCCACGTCTTCCACCCTGAATCCGTAGACTAGGGCCTCTTCGTACCTACCCATGACCTTCCCGATATCGAGGAGCCAGTCAAGCAACAGCTCGCACCCGCCGACGTCATCGAGCGACCCCTCTGGAGGGAAGTATTCGAGCAGGCCACTCTTGCGAATCACCGCTGCCTTCTGCTTCTGAATCAGCGCGACTGCACCCGGCCCAAACTTCCCCTTGAAGGCGAGATGCGCGAGGCTGTACGAGTTCTCGGCCTCCACCTGAGTCAACCCCAAACAGGATTCGATCATGGCGCTCTCGCTGTCGATAGTGACCTTGACTTTCGAGGACTGTACCACCGTGTCGAGTGCCTCGTGAAGTGCCCCCCGATCCGGGAGCGGGAACGCGACCTCGCTCAGGTCTTTCTCCAGGTCAAGCGGTATATGCAGGGCCGGTGAGAGAAAGACGATCACCCGATTGAACCCCTCTGTTGGAGCATCGAGAATCCTGGTTCGCGTCCGCAACTCCGTCAGGATGTCACGGAGCAAGCGCACCGTGAACGCGCTGTCAATGTAGCTATGGAAGTCCCGAAGCACGCAGATCGACTCGTCAGGGAGTTTCCGCAGTTCGACCAGGGCTTCCGAAGAGCCGCCAGCAGGGATAACTTTCCCGTTGGACGTCCATCCGGTCGTGGCCGACCATGACCAGAGACTCCACTTGAGGCGCTTCGCCACGGCCTCCAAGGCCAGGAGGCAGCGGCGCTCTTCGTGACTCTTCACCACGAGGCCAGGATGACCTGAGCGAACCAGCAATTCTACCTCTTCATTGAAGGTCATACTTGCCCCCTCCATTAAGCGATGGCCCATCCGTGAGCCGAACTCTCACCTACCATGATTTTAACGGCCACCATAAGCATCCCAATAGTGGCGAGCAGAATCTAGGTCGCACGGCTTCCGAACTCTTCGGCTCACCTCCTCGGCGTGGCGGATGATCTTCACCACCCGCGCCACCGCCGTTCGCATCTCGCAGCCCGTCCGGTTCCGGTAGAGGCGCAAGACCTCAAGCGGACTGTTGAGCGTCGCCCGGCAATGGGCCTTGAGCAGGTTCCACGCCCGGCCCTGCCAATACATCTCCCGCACCAGTTGTCGCTCCCGCATGGGGTTCCTCCTTCCGCTCCGGCGCAGGGGCCGGGAGATCAGGTTCGGTCTTGATGGCTTGACCCCGCATCGGCATGACGAGGCAGGAGATGTGCTCTCCATCTTGTCCGAGCGCCGTCAAACGAATTGGATTCATCGCATCGCGTGAAACGTCCAGGCGAATGGGGAAGAACCCTTGGACAGTATTACCTAGCGCTGCCATGACGTTCAGAACGCTGATCAGCAGGTGAGCGTCCAGATAGATCGTCACGCCTCTCGTCTTCCTAGGATCGTCAGCCCCGCGAGTCACCCGGTTAAGGATGTCCTGATACTTGGCACACGGCCCCATCGCCGTAGGCGTACTCACCACCCATGTCTCAAGGTCTGTTCGAGCCAGCGTCACCGGGCCGGTCCCATTCGGATCCGTGTCGGTCTGCACCGCAAGGCAATCTGTGACAGGCGATTTCTTGGCGATGGTCTTGAACGCAGCGTGGGCTGCTGTCCAGGCAGTCGCCGGGATGACCGCATTGACGTCGGGTTTTGACTTATCAATGGCAGGATGGTCAGGGAAGTCGGAGGGGCTGCACCCTTCTGGCAGCGTGACCTCAATGAGCGCCTTCCCGTTCGTCGCCGCCAACGTCGTCACGCCACCTGGGCCTGGCTGGTAATAGATGCCGGTATAGGCTCCGCGTGACTTATCCGTCGAGGCCAGTTTCGCCAGGGCCGCAAACTTCTTGGGAATGAGTCGCATGATGCTCTCCTCTCAGGTTACGTCAGAATGCTCCGCAATCTGTCTGGCTTTCAGGTTGCCAGCCAGTTGCACAGCGCTCAGAGAAACGCGGTATCGCACGCCGATTCCCTCGCCGAAGAACGAGGAATCGTCAGGCGTCACCAGGGCCGTCGTCTGATTGATCTTCTCGATAAGGCCGACCAGGATCGCCCCGCGCCGACCCTTGAACCAGACGCGATCACCGGCATTGAAGTGATCAGCCGCCAGGATCGACGCCTTCCTTCGGACACGCCGCCAATGCTCGCTGAGAATCTTCTGGACTTCGTTCAGCTTCCCTTCGTCTTCAGTGAGCAAATTGCCGCGCCAGCTTCTCTCACCAACTGCTCTGCCGTAGTCGTTGCCACTGTCGCCTCCTCTCCGATGTTAGAGTTATCTGATATGCGTAGCATAGCACATATCCGCCAGGGTGTCAAGCACGAAATGACCGCCGCTTGTCTATCGCCTGCGGTCTCCATGCTGAGCCGATTCAATGGCAATCGCCAGCGCCAGCACTAGCTCATCTCGCTGAACCCTATGGGCTCTGGTTGCGATTGCATCGTCGGCATAGTTATTCGCCAGGATTTCGCAGGGCCGCTGATCATGGGCAATTCGCCGCCCGGTTCGTGTAGTCGGTTCACGCTCTTTGCCGTAGGTGCCATCCCGATAACTCCGAATGTGCCCCATCTCATGCAGGGCGACGCGCATGAAGGACTCCGCAACCGCAAGCGGATCAATGCCCATCGGCACGGACATGGTGATATAGCCGACATTGCCGATCAGATGACTCGTTCGCTTGGTTTTGTAGCGCCGTCCGCCCTTCATGTACCAGAGATAGGGGAAGGAATTGTAGGCAACGCCTTCGGTGTTATAGCGTCCAGTTGAGACCTTGACCGGCGTGTCGCCTTTGACGCCGACTCGCCGAGCGGCGAAGGCCAGCACATCTTTAATCACTTGGTCAGCGCACCGAGTCCGGTTGAAGAGAAGGATCATGCTCAGCGCTCCTCTCACCTGCACGGGTTCGTGATGTCGGACAGCTTCGTCGGTTCAAAATACAGGTCTCTCTCCATAGGCAGCCGGAGTGGGCCGCGAGCGCGCTGCAATGCGGCCAGGGAGGCGTAGTCCATCTCCTGCTCATGGCCGAAGATCATCCCATAGAAGGTATCCACTCCGTCAAACTCCGTGGCATAGAAGGTCCAGTTAGAATCAGGCGTGAAAAACTTCGCCTGGGCGATTGCGTCCATGCCTTGCCCGTCAGTTGAGCCGAGCGGCTGGAGCCGCTTGAGAACCGCTTTCGTCAGGAGTTTCATCGCCGCTCCTTCCAGTCAAGCTCGTTGCAAGCCCCATAGGGAAGATACCCCAACTGGCTGCCCTCGCCGATGTAGACAACGTTCTCCTCTTCCGTCTCCACCCCTTCTTCCGGGTCGCCGTCAGCGGGATCAGCCGCATTCACGTCGGCCTCTGTGACCCTGCCGATGCTGTATTCAAAGGGCCAGCTCGGTTGAAAGGCCAAGCGCACTTCCAGGTCGCCGTCGAAATCTTCCAACGCTTTGCGCAATTCGTTGACGGTCATCTCCTCTTATCCTCTTAGCGGGCGAAGGCGCTGCCGAGCAGGCCGAGCACCGCATTGTGAAGCGCATCCGAGTCCACGCGCTCCCGAGCCGGGAGCATCCGAAGAAAGGTATCAATACTGTCTTCCAGGTCGTACAGGTCGGTCAGGTGATCGCCCATCGACTCCAAGAACCGTGCTGCCATTTCGATCAGGTTCATATTAGCTCCGGTCTGCGGTCAGGATGTAGAGGACCGCGAAGGGGGTTTTATACTCGCAGTTCCCGAGACAGCGGTCACCGTGAAAGCCAGCATCGGTCACATACATCGGATGAAGCAACTGATTTCTAACGCTGCTCTTGTGAACCGTGTACCCCAGGTCTTTCAGCTCCTTGGCACGTGCATCTCTGAGTTTCCGGTTTTGGTAGGTTTCATTGACCCCGTTCATTTCCATCCCTCCCGTGTTCATTGTTTAGTTCCGTTCCAGGTGGTTTGTTATTTCCTACATAGAATATAATACATAAGAGGATGCGTGTCAAGCACTAAATGCACCGATCCAAAAGAAAGTTTTAGCGTCGTAAAGTATTGATTTTATTGGTTGAGTATGGCGTTCGGCGGGCGTATTCGGCCAGGGTAGCGGTCAGGAGCAGAGAATCAGGGAATGCAGAGCCAGGATCAGGCGGGGTTATCTCGAAGCGCGGGGAAGCTCCATCGACCAGCGGAGACGTTCCTCATCTCGAATGCGAGCGCAGAGCGCGGAGAGGCGACCACGATCAAGCGTATCCTCGACCGCCATCGCCGCCCCGCGCCCTGCTGCTGCAATGCAGGCGTCCTCGATCAAGCGAACCAAGTCAGTAATCAGCGTCAGCCTCGGCTGCCCGTTGCCACGGTGCAGGATGCCCGCGACTTTCTGACTGTAGTGCCGCCTGGCGCTCATGTGGATTTGACTGGCCGCTTCCGTGGCGCAGCGGCAGCGACGGCGACGTCAATAATGCGCCGCCTGCGCTCGCACCTCCAGAGGACAACGAACAGCAGCGAGAGCAGACAACTTACTCCACACGTCACGAGAACAGGCCACCACAGACGACACAAGAGGTTGCTCATCGGCGCGTCTCCGTGTTGAGCCGATTGATCGCTCTGATGGTTTCCTGAGATTTCTGAACTTCCCCTCCCAACCGCACCTCACGATACAGGTGTGCCTTGAGCCAACTATCTAGGGCGTGATGATCCGGGTCAATGAGACATTGCGTTGGGTGCTTCGTCCCATCGGCCCTGGCAATTTCCTGATCTGTCCGAAACCACCCGATCTCATAGGCAGGCTGATCAGGGAGTGCGTCCGGCAGCACCGGGACCGGCCACGTCACCCGGCTTGGTCCCTGTGGCACCTGGACGGCTGAGCACGCGGCCAGCCAGAGGATCGCCAGCGTCAATCCGAGCCTTCTCATCCGCGACCTCCTGATTTATCTTGCGATGCTCCTCTGTCAGTCCGGCGAGCGCGTCGGCCTCCTTCACGGCCTGCTTGCGTTCGGCCTCCCTCGCCGTCTCCAAGCCCTTCTCAACGCCCTTCTGATAGAGCCAGCGCAGCGCCAGGCCCTTGAGGGCGGTCGTGATGAGTGAGAACAGATTTCCAAGGGCCGAAAAGATGGCCATCGGCTACTCCATTCTTATTTCTCAGGTGCCAGTCGCTTGATCTTTTGTTCAAGGAGTGTTTTATCCTCCTCGATTTGATCCAGACGCTCCTTCTCGTTGGGCGTCAGCTTCCCCGCTCGATCCTTCTGAATCAGGAGTTGGCTGCGCTCGCGCCGAAGCTCTCGAAGGTCACCCTGTAAAATGAGAGCCTTCGTCCCATCATAGTGTTGTTGCTCAACCACTTTATGCTCGGCCAGGTCCGTGGCCCTGGCGAACTTGTTTTCAAACGCCCACCAGCCTCCCCAGAGGCCGCCCACGACCGCGACCACGATGGCGATGCCCGCCTGGAGTTGTTTCAGGCTTGGAAGCGCGGAGGTCACTCGCCTGATGGTCATGGCTTCTTAGGAACGTCTGGCTGAGCGGGCGGCATGTACGCCACGCCCTGCTTCGCCAACCCACGCGCTACCGCATAGATGCCATTCCCGATGGTGGCCAGCATCACCGCTGTCTTCGCATCGGTAACCTGGCTCATGGCAAGGATGATATTCGCCACGTTAGTCGCAATCACCAGCCAGAACTCAGTGGTCTGATAACCTGGCTTGGTTTCCGTTGCCCCAGTCCCTGTCTCGTTTCCCATTGTCTTTGCCCTCCTTAACAGCCCGTGTTCGCTAGGTGGGTTCCGGGGCGCTCAGCCCAGGCACCGTCGCCTCTTCCTCCTCGCGCTTCTTGCGACTGGCTGCCAGGAGCGCGTCAAAGTCCACATCAGACAGCAGCTCCCGGAGCGGCTTGTCCAGATCGGGATGCTGCGCCCCATTGATCAACGCGATGATCGGCGGAATCAACTTCTCGGCCAGGGGCACCCCGAAGGTGGCAATAGCTTGGATCAATGTCAGAACTCCCATCACTCTCCTCCTGTTGTTGTGAGTGGGCTACCGTGAAGCCGCCCGGATGTCCTCGACCGCCGTGACGACGCTCGTGACAAACGTGATAAACTCCGCCTGGAGGCCCAGCAGGTTCGCTTGCGACCCGGCCCCTTTCTCTAAGAGGGTCAGACCATCGAGGAGCGCCCGCTGTGCCGCCTTGCCCTTCCGCACAATCACTGCCAAGTCGTTCATCTTCTTGTCCATCCTGGCGATCTTCGCTTTGTAGTCGGCAGGACTCAGGGTGCCCGCTTTCACCTGGGAGAGCCACACCTGCCACGTCGTCTCATAGACACCAATAGCCGCCTGCTGGGCCACGTCGAAGAGACCCTTTTGAATCTCCGCACCTTGGCGGAGTTTGCCCTCGAAGGTGGGGGCGCAGGCTTGCCAGCCCATGACTGCCAACAGCAGGATCATCATCACTGACCATCGCTTCATTGCTCCACGTCGCATCGCCCTTCTCCTTTAGTTTAGTTACGTGATCAATCCCCTAGTTCCCTCTTATAGTGTTGACCGTCGTGATCGTCTCTTGCGCTTTCCGTACTTCGCCTTCGAGGACAACTTCTCTCCCCAGGTGTGCCTTCAGCCATACATTCAGAGCCGCGTAGTCGCTGGATGCGAGGCAAGACATCGCCGATCCGAACGATGGCGTAAACCATCCGGCCTGGAATGTCGGTGCGGGATCAAGGCTTGCCGGTAGGTGGGGAACCGGCCAGGACACCCGGCTGGCCCACTGCGGGGCTTGGACGGCTGAGCACGCAACCAGCAAGGGGATCACTACCGCCGATATCAGCCAATGCCTTCTGTGTCTGCTCATCAATCCTCCTCTGCGCCTCCGTGAGTCCGGCGAGCGCGTCGGCCTCCTTCACGGCCTGCTTGCGTTCGGCCTCCCTCGCCGTCTCCAAGCCCTTCTCAATCCCGCGCTGATACAGCCAGCGCAGGGCCAAGCCCTTGAGCGCGGTGGTCACGAGCGAAAAGAGATTGCCAAGAAAACTGAAGATGGCCATCGCTCACTCCTCCTCATCCTCATCCGTATTCCGCCAGCAACGCTTCATCGGCTACTTCTCAGCGGGATATGGCGGAATCTGTCGGTTAGGACACCACGGAGCTGTGTAAAACGCACACGCCCCACACCCCGTTAAAGCAAGCATCAGAAGGATGACGGCAAGAATTTTACTCATCGTTTCACCTGCAAAATCCCGTTCTTCTCCCGGTTCCAGTTTCTCCGATCCAAATGGACCCAGGAAATGCCGGTTTCGAGGCAGGTGATATACTGAAATGCTGGATCGTCAGGGTGAGTCAGGATATCGGCCCTCACCTCGTCAGCAGGCATCCCCTCTACATCCCCGTCGATGGCTCTTCCATAACGGTGCTGGGAGTGATCTTTGCCTTCTTTCGTTGTCGCTGGCCTCCACCCGCGCTCATCAAACGGCCCGCCCGACTTCCAGTTATTGACGGTGAAGGTCCTGTTATACCGTTCCCGCATCTGATCTATCGTCCAGAGGATCAGCGTATCAAGCAACCACCAGGCTTTCTCGCCGAGGAGCTTGAACGTTTCTGGAGGCACCAGTTCTTCAAGCTCGAAGTGTTTGGGATGATAGTAGATCATGCGTGTCTGTGTCCGCCGAGCCGTGTCCACAGGATCAACAGCACTCCTCCTATGAGCGCGGCCTGTCCCCACCGCGACAGAATTGGAATCGACACAACCGGCGCGTCGTCCAATGTAACCGTCTCCCCGACCTGGGCATACGTGGCGGTATCATCATTACTGACCTCAAGGACTGATCGCCCTCCGTAGTGTCCCACCTTCACGCCCCATCCGATGTTCGGCAAGGGATCAGCCCTGAACGTTGTCATCCATTGCCGTAGCGGCAGCCAGTCCTGGCCCTCCTGCAAGATCGCCATGCCCCATAGGTAGAGGACAAACAAGCCGCGTTGGTCAAGGAACTCTGTCACTATGCTCATGGCCCCTGGTGGCCAGAGGCGGTCGGCGTGGGCGTCAGGCTCGGCCAGCACAAAGCGATAGTGGGAGTCCCGTGTGGTGATCGTCAGCCCCCACTCTCGATAGAGACCGGGCGGCAGCAACGGATCGCAGACAAATTGCCCTGGTTGGGTCGGGTCAGGCACCCATCGACCACCCCACCCATCTAACGGCGTGATGAACTGTTGGCCACGAAGCAGACTGACCTGCACATCCTGTCCGAAAAAATCCCGCTGTGAGATGGCCCAGATAGCTGACAAGCCATGAATGCCATCAATCCCACCGTTCTGTCGAGGAAAGGTGGCCAGCGTGTCCCCGGTAAGTTGCCGAAGACCGATATTTCGGGTCAGCGCATAATCCGGCACCCCAACCCATAGTGCGCCAACGCCGTATGTAGGTGTCCCACCCCCACTTGACGGACAGCCCGGCTGGTCGGCATACGCTTGCGACCATGTGAACACGTTTACGCCAGTCACATAGAGGCCGGTCGGTGACGGGCCGGTGAACTGGGAGCCGAGGAAGACGATCTTATTCGCATGGTCAAACGGGTTGCCGGTGCCTTCGAGCGTGTGGATTCTGAGCGTGTAGCGCACCCCGATCACCGGCGCTGTGGTTGGCAGCGTCAGCACAGGAGCCACATACACGGTGCCGGCCATCGTCGGCGCCGCGAAAGCGAGCGAGAGCGCAAGCACGAGCAGCGCGATTTGACCCGTCTTCCTAGCCCATTCCGTCAGCAGCAGCGTCACTGCTCCATTCCGTTCCGCCCGCGAATCGCCTCATACAGCGGCTTCAAGTATTCTCTCGCCTCGGCCCTCGTCATCGGTCCTGAAATATCTTTGCCATTATACGCAGTCCACTTCCCACTCGCCGCCTTTCCGCTGATCCATCCCGCATCCGACCAGGCCCGGATGCTGCGTCGAGAGGGGGGGGCGTGGTGGATGAAGGTTTCAACGATGACGACAATGCGCTGGTTAGTCAGATCACGCAGGAAGCCGATCACGAAACTGAGCGGCATCCTGTCATTCGGGTCTTTGCCCTGTATCCAGGCAACGGGAGCGGCGAGGACAACACTTTCACACTGACAGCGGCCGGTAGGATATGGGACTCTCTTCACGAGCTGATAACTGGCAATCACGGCGGGGTCGTACAGGTCCGGGGCGTCCTCCGGCAGGCCCTCCGCGCCCCAACTGAGGACCAGGAAGAGGCCAAGAAGCAGAAATAAGAAGAGGCTGATGGCCACTGCCGCGATGACCGTCCGACCTGGCAGTCCGTTTTCGCTCTCCACGTGTCTCCGGCCTCCTTAGTCCCAGATCCATTTCGGCTGACACGGGCCAGGGCAGGGAATCTTTTTACCTACATCCTCTGGCCGCTTCTCGATCTCGGTCCCACAGATGGGACACCGGCGCACCCACCGCTCAACGACGACGCTACACGAAGAGCGCAATATCCTCCTCCTCGACGGCTCTGGCGAGCGGTGCCTCCACCGCATACTGGCCCATGTACCGCTTGCGGAGCAGACAGGAGAGGAACATCGCCATCGCTTGCGGGGGAATGCTCAGCCCCGCCAACTCCTCATCCGTAAAGCTCAGCATGTCCCGCTCGGTCAACGTTCCGCCCACAGACGGCGTGCCAGAAGGCGGTATCTATTTCGTAGGGCTTGGCTTGCATCCACTCGCTTCCTCGGACAGAGGCGCAATCTAGCGATTCATGGAGCGCGATGAAGCGGACCAGACCCCGCCACGCCTCGGCTCCATGCCGCTGGCCGATTTGCATCGCCAGCATTGTGCGGAACCCGGAGGCGAAATAGCGGACGCTCATTTGTGTAGCCACCCCACGGCGAGCGCCACGGCGACCGCGATCAGCCCGCCCAATGCGCCCCAGGCTCCGGCCTTGAGTTTCAAAATGGCAACGTCGATCTGAATTGCCGTTATGGCCTTCTGGATTGAGGCGAGCCACTCGTTCTGCCGCTCCAGTTCCTTTAGGACGTGCTTTGACCACTCCTGCCAGCCATCCTCATGTCCGTCTCCGGTCATTCCGGCCCCAACTGCTCGGTCAGAGATTTGAGCTGATTAAGATATCCAGCACCTTCATGTTCTAGGCCGATTGCATATAACCGAAGACCATATAGTCCGAGGCTGATCAGGCTGATCGCAAGGACCGGAATAATAATGGCATCGAGGACATTCAGCCACCCCAACTGCAATTCGCTTTCTCCAATACGCATGGAAACCAAGAGCGAGAATGCGCGCCTGATGGCGATTACCAAAAACGCCCACGGCAAGCCCCATATAAACCGGACATGGCGTAGGGTCGCGAGCGTCGTGAAACTCCACCAGGCCAACGCGCAGTAGCACCCGAAGATCACGAGATGCGCCGAGTAGAGTAGCGCTAATTGGCTATGCAAACAACTCATCGCGCTTACGAATGGGATGTGGTTAAGACACATTATGTGGCCACCTTTTTCACCAACTGCCCGCCGTGAATCTCCCACTTAGCCTGCTCATAGAAGATCGGGTGCTCTACGGATACCTCGATCAGTCCATGCGTGTCGTGGTTCTCGGGATAGTGGGCGAGATCAGCGTCCTCACTAACCCGAATTATCCCATTGATCTGTCCATCGCTCAGCCGATACAGGACACCCGCTTTGCCCATTCCTATTTCTTTCGGTTTAAGCAGAACAGGCGGACTAGGCTGATGCCAGCCCCCGCTGACCATTTGCCACTCGCCATCAATTTGTATGTTTGCGTGGGATCGGGGGATGCGTCTTGGCCAACCACTATCAACGGAGCCGATAGAGGCCCAGAGGCGCGCGCAGTAGTAATTTGCAGTATTGCAGTGTCGAGTACCGGCCCGCCTGGAGTATTTTTTCGTAATAGAAGTTTGGTCTGCTCAAGCTGCACGGATATCGCATTGGCTTTGCCAATAATGACGACACTTCCGCCGTCTGTGCTGATGGTGATCGAGCCGACTTCCAATTCGACGAAATCATCCGCAAAGATCACAGGCGAATCATCCGCGAAATATCCATCAACGGTCACTGCGTTCGAGCTGATCTGCGGCGTGATAACTTGCCCAATGAGTTTGTTTACCGCCATCGAGAAAATCTGCGAGTCTACAATCGAGCCGATGAGTTTGCTAGAGGCGAGGCCGGAAATCTCCTCATCCGGCACCGTGACCAGGGTGATGGCGTGCCCGCTGGAGGGCGAGAGACCACCCTGGAGTCCCGTCGAATTACGCAAGGCCGCCCAATAGTAATACGTCGTCCCCAGCGCCACATTGAGATCGGTAAATTCGAGCGTCTTGCCTCTCAGCAGCGGTGTCTGCAGTTCGACGCCTGTCGGGGCAACGTTGGTCGTCTTGCGATAGAGCCACGTATCGGCCCAATCCAACGGAGGCGTCGCGGTCAACGTGATCTTGACGCTTTTCCCTGTGCCCTGAATGATGCTGATCGCGGACGGGGCCGATGGAACAATGGTGGTGCTCGGAGCGGTCTGGTTGTCAAGCTCCGTCGTTGCACTGAGCGCGGGGGTCAGCGTATTGACTCGCACAATTTGATAATCGTAGGCTTGGCCGCAAATCAGCCCATTGAGCCGGGTCTGTTTCGCCGCGCCGGTTGCGGCCTCGACGGCCCAGGTCTCCCATGTTGCGGTCCCTGTTCGGCGTACCTTCACATGCGTCTGTGCCCATGATTCGTCAGGAACGGTATATTGCAGGACCACATACGCGCTCCAGGTACCATCCGTGGCCTGCTCAACCCCAGAGGACAGGATGGAGAGGCTTGTGATGGCACCGGGTGTGGTGTTGCTCCAGTCCGTGCCGATATCGGAGATGGGTTCAGCGGGCAGCGTTCCGGCCTGATAGACATAGATCGCCGGGTCCCATCCCTGGGCGTCCAGATGCACATCCTCTATGCGACGCCGGACCTTGAGCGTGCGAAACACGGTGGCGGTAGTGAGTCCGACCGAGGGTGCGAGATATTGCACCAGGTCGCCCTCCAGGATCGCCCGCGCCTCTTGCCCCGCCACAAAGCCGATCTTCCGGTCCCCATAGTATAACGTCTTGCCGAGGTAATCGCAGGTCTTGTCCCCCGTGACCCGATCGCGGATGAAATCATGCTGGATGCGTTTCTCCTGACCAAGCGCGAGAACGGCGCGGGAGGCGGAGAGGAGATAGGTCTTGGTCCGCAGGTTGAGGCGGTAGTCCAGGACCAGCGTCTTCACAGCCTCTGACACCGGGGTATTGCTCACCCCGTCAAAGGTGCGGACATTGCGCCAGGGCTGGCCTGGGCCGTGTCCGAATGTCGCCTTGACTTGTTGGGGCGACGTATCGACCGAAATGATCCGTTCACCCGCGCTGTTTTTCTTGACCCGCATGCCCCGGACCATATATAACTGATTGAGATAATCGAGCGCGGGCCGTTGCTCTCGGATGACACCATCGCAGAAGAGGTTACCGATGGTATCGAGCTTGGCGGCCCCCGCATCGAATGAGGCAGTATTCACGCTCAGCCCGAGCCCCCACGTTGCATTACTCCACACCGCCTGGATCGCCCGCACAAAGTTGCGCTCGATCGTGAGGCCAGTCAGGTCCGCGTAAATCCGATGCAGCCCGCCCCCGAAATTTACCTGCCGTTTCGTGAAGCGGAGCACACGGAAGCCTGGGAACGCGCTATTGTTAACCGCATATTCCGCCCCTGGCACGAGCGCGATGGTGTCGCCAACGGTATCCCGATAGACCGCGTTCACGGTCGGGGTGCCTTCGCCAACGAGATAGTCATAATAATTGCTCACCGTGTCGTCGTTCACGAAGGGGAGTTCGAGTCTGTCCACCGTTCCGAACAGAATCGCAATCGGCAAATTCAACCCGGTTGTCGCGTGCGCTTTCGGAAAGACCGCCGCGGTGATCAATCGCTTCGGGATGAGCGTCTGATAGGCGTCGAGGTCTTGGGTCGCCACGCGGAGGCTTGCCTTCTCAGACCAGACCCGCTGTTCAACGACCAGGCCCGTCATCTCGGGGAGCGATTCACCGTCGGCGCGGTCAAAGCGGTCCATCTCCAGGAGATCGCCACGAAGATCGAGGCTGTTAAAGAAGCCGTCGGCGTTCTCCAACTCCAGCGTCACGTCATCAACGGTCGTAATCCCCGAGAGGATATCCCCAATGGCGCGGGTGACTTCGGCGTCGTTGAGGAGTCGGCGATCATACACAGAACTCATACAACGTGCCCCCAAGTCTTCCTAAGAATGATCAGCGAACATGCTGTCTGACTAATCCCGTACTCACGAGCTAATGTATGTTGACTTATGCCTCCATGAGTGTAGCGTTGACGAATTTCTCGAATACGCTGATCTGTTAGTTTCGCGCATCCGTTCCCTTCTCCACGAGGTCGCATTTCAGGATGAGTCCGTGAACCATTGCGGTCTCCAGAAGCTACACGCTCAGGATGGAACTTAGACCAGTGCTTGTCCCCGCTTCTTCTTAATTCAGGGTGAGTATTCATTCCATGTCGTTCCCCGCTCGCTATTCGGCCCTTTCTGGCAGCGTCTCTCAGGTTATCAGCCTGACTCCCTTCAAACAAATGTTCGGGGCGAACGCAGGCGGGAACGTCACAATGATGGCAGACGAACAGGAGCGGGAACGTTCCGTGTTCAATAGCCCAAGAAAAACGCGATGCTACTACCCATCTCCTGTGAAACCAAAACTTCCCATAGCCATGCCAGTAAAGCGCGCCAGTCCATAGCCAACAGGTAGGCGTTTTGTCAACCTTGGTCCAAAATCGATCGAGAGCAATATCGTCGATGTTCATGGGGCGTCGTCCATGTCCTCGCTGCTATACTTCTTGGTGTCTGCGTCGTGGGTGAGCTTCAGCAACCAGCGCGGGCGGTAGCGCAGCTTGGGCGCGTTCGCCAAGATCGAGAAGGGCAAGATCGAGCCGAGGAGCGCGCCCGCGAAACTGAGCACGCCGCTGAGCGCCTTCGTGGTTTTCCGTCCTACCGTTCCGGCGAACGCGATGGCCCCTGAGAGAGGATGCTTGATTTTGACGCTGAGCACCCCCATCGTGTCCAGGACGCCGGAGAGAGACGCCTTCGCCAACGTCACAAGCGAGCCAGCAAAACTGACAGCCCCACTGAGTGCCTTGGTTGCGGAGCGCGTCGCGGTCCCCGCAAAAGACACAGCCCCGGTCATCAGCATCTTTGGAAGCGGAGAGAGAGCGCCGGTCAGATCGAGCGCACCGGAGAGCGTGAGCTTCGCTTTCCTGGTGAGCGTCCCATCGAACGTCACGCCGCCAGACAGGGCTTTCGTGACGAATCGTGTCAGCGCTCCGGCGAAGGAGAGCGCCGCAGATAGGGAGCGCTTGGCCTTAACCGAGATGGCACCGGCAAAGCTGACCACGCCAGCGAGCGAGACCTGCCGAACCGCGCTGAGTGCTCCCGCCACGTCTAGCGTTCCAGAGAGGCCATGTTTGACCGTGACGCTGAGTGCCCCTGCCGTGTCGAGGACACCGGAGAGAGAGGACTTGGACAGCCTCACGAGCGAGCCTACAAACCCGACCGCCCCACTGAGGGCTTTCGTGACAGAGCGCGCCACGGCACCTTCAACTGCCAGCGTCCCGGTCAGCAGTGCCTTTGGGAGCCGTGAGAGCGTGCCTGTCATCGGCAGGGTTCCTGCAAGATCGCGCTTCCACGTCCATATGAGGGTTCCGCTGAACGGGAGAGAGCCGGAGAGGGCTTTCGTCGAGGAGCGCAATAGTGCCCCAACGAAGCCCAGCACCGCAGATAACCGCTGCTTGATCGTCGCTGAGACCGTCCCCGCGAACCCGACTATGCCAGTAAGTGAGATCAGCCGAACGGGGCTGAGCGCTCCCACCGTGTCGAGGCTTCCACTGAGCGGTTTCTGGGCGACCCGCGTCAGCGTCCCAGCGTGTGTCAGGGCACCCGAGACTGGAACTTTCGCCATGCGCGTGAGAATGCCACCGAAGCTCAGGGAGGCGGTGAGGCTCTGAAAAAATGACTCAGCGAAGCCGCCGCCGAGCGTGTCACCGCCCCCAAGCGTGGAGGCGATAGCGGACTTGCGAAGGACGAAGGCCCCCATTAGGTCTTAGGCTCCATCACGGTGTTTGTGGCTGCTTCGGATCAACGGACTCACGAGAACCAAGCCGCACGGCGTCGAACTGATCCCAGAGCAGCGACGCCGCTGACGCGCTCTGCGAGGGGAATTTCGCATTGTCCACCTGATCGCAGAGCCACTCGAATTGCTCCGGCGAGAGAATCGCGGTCGTCGTGCTGTTGTCCATCGCCCGCTGAATGCGCGCCCACATTCGCCCATCCTTCTTGCCGAGCCCATCTCGGTTCTGCTGCTGGACGGCGAAAGCCAGGAGCCGATGCGTCAGGTTGTGCGCGGTCAAGACGGTGCGCTCAGTGACCGGCTGTCCATTCTGCACGGTGATCGTCGTTTCCTCTAGGTCACGCTCCAGATAGGGCAGATTGAGTCGAATCCGCCGCTCGCCCTCGCGTGGCGGCGTGGCCTTACTGCGTGTGCCCATGCTCCCTCCTCATGCTATAGGTCGTGCGTGTGGTCATCTGCGTCCTCCTTTTCTTGATAATCTCAGGGCCGTACATTGGCATGGGGTATCAACCCCCGAGGTAGATACATGGTATCTGGCGCTGAATTTCACCGACATTCCAAATTACAGATTGCATCGCCTTCGCCACCGTGCTATTCCGATATATGTCATCCGGCTGTTTTTCGGTCGCGCCGGGCACGTCACTGGCCATGAGATAGTCCCCAACGTCCAGATTCGGACCCGTGTTCGCCACGAAGCAGAACCCGCTCCCGAGGGCCAACACGAGGTCACGTCCTTCCTTGTCAGTCCCGCCGTACGCCCCGTAGGCCGCTTTCGAGCCGCGCATGCGGGCGATGCGTGACCGCACAAGATGAACAGGCGTACTCGCCTTGAACCGACGACCCTTTTTAATCCCTCCACGTTCGTCCAACTGATCCGCTTCTATCTGCTCAAGAAATGGAATCAATGGAGCACCTGTCGCCTCCAGCAGCATCCACGGCTTCAACAGGGCACGGTCCGCGTCCTCCACCTGCGTGTAGTGGCTGCCCGTGAACGTGTTGTAGGCGATCAGGCCCGTAGTGGCTGTGCCCGCAATAGACCCTATAGAGCCGGTTGTAGAGCGGAAGTCGATGAATACGGAGGACGCCGTAAGGTCTATCGAGTCCACATTGACGGTGATAGTCTGGATTGTAGTGTTATCAGCGCCTAGAAGATCAAAAAGAGTGCTCGGGTTTGCCTTCCCGATACCGACACGATTATTTGCCAAATCCAACACCAACAAACTCCCGCTTGCCCCTGCCGACTCCCGCAAGTTGGCTATATTTGCGTCCACCCTAATAGTTAACGACTTCGCGGAGACGGTCGTGTCAGTCAGGACGAGCGAGGGGGTGGTGTTGCTAATCGTCTGGTTGGCCGTCCAGGTGTTCGCGTTGCCTAGGTTATTTTTTGCCGTGTCGGCCCCTGTCGTCGGAGTAATAGTTAGCGTCGTATCTGCTGCCGCCACGCTGGAGACAGCCCCCGCAGGTGTCCCCCATGTAGCATCCCCACGCCAGAACGTACTCGCTGAAGCTCCGGTTCCGCTGTTCAGATTGGCTACCGGTAGATTGCCTGTCACCCCGGTCGAAAGAGGTAAGCCAGTCAGATTGGTAGCAATGCCAGATGCCGGGGTTCCGAGCGCTGGCGTCACAAGTGTCGGCGAGGTATTCATGACAAATGTTGTTCCAGTCCCAGTTTGAGCAGCAATCGACGTGGCGTTTCCCACCGACGTAATCGGGCCAGTAAGATTCGCGTTAGTCGTGACAGTCCCTGCTGTCAAACCCGCAGCCGTACCGGTCAGATTGGTGGCGACGCCTGAACTAGGCGTCCCAAGGGCTCCGCCTGAGTAAAGGATTATCGCCGCCGCATCTGGAAAGGTGTACACCCTAGCGACCGTAGGACCTGCTGCTGTAAAATAGGCAATCCCGGTTCCCCCATTCGCGGTGGGCAAGATGCCCGACACATCAGCGGTCAGGCTGACCGCACTAAAAGTCGGTGCACCTACTGCATTACCGTGAAGAACAGTAACCGTCGTTCCAAGGCTTCCAAGGGCGGTCGGTGTCGCGCCGGCCCCGCCTCCCAGCAGGAGCGCATTGGCCGTCAGCGCAGCAGAGGACGCGAGCGTTCCGGTCGCCGTGTAGCCGAGGATTCCCCCGGAGGTGCCACTCGAAAGGCCCGTCCCGCCATCAGCCACCGCAACATCTGTTCCGCCAACACGATAGATATAGGCCGTTCCGATGGTCACGGCGGTCGGAATATCGGTGGCGATGCTCGGCACACCCGTTGCACTGGTCACGAGTAGCCCACTATTGGCGGTCGCAAGATCAGAGATCACATTAGCCGCTGAGGACCAGAGCAGCCGATTGATCGTGGTCGTGGCGGGCCACGTGGTCGTGGACCACGCTGGGGCGGCATTCGCGCCGGATTGGAGCATTTGTTGAGCCGTGGCCGTCCCAGCGAGGACGACCAGTGAGGAAGCCGCAGAATAGACGATACCCCCCACGGAGGCAGTGAGGGCCGCCGCTGCCCCGCCGTTAACGAGCGAGATCGGGAGAGCCGTGACGAGGCACCGCTTGTCAGTGAGATCGGCGGTCTCGATGGTGGTGACGCCCGCCCCGACATAGATCATGGCGAGGACGACGCTGTTCGCGGGAATGGCGGCGCAGAGCGGACTGCTGGCTGGCGTCCCGGCGACGACCGATTTCGCACCGGCATTATTGACGACCACCAGGTCTTTGCGGGGATTCGTCCCATCAGCGGCGGTGACCGTCACGGTGCCCCCCGACACGGCGACCTGAGCCGCGCCGATTTGCACGGTGCCCGCCGCCACGCTTGGGGCCATATTGCTGTTTGACGTGACGGCGCACCCAGAGACGACCCCATCGCCCTTGAGCGCGGCGACGAGGATGTCGATATCGACCGATTCTGGCGCGGCCTGGCTATGCTGCTTGGTCGTGCCGCCGATCACATCATTCGGAATAGTGTAGGGCATCGCGGCTCCCCCATACGAGAGGTTTGGAGATCGCGGCTCTCGATTAGCCGCCCGCGTTACAAGTTAATTGATACGTCCACTCAATCGCGGACAAATTTTCCACATTGAGCGCGGCAAACACGCTCCGGTCCCAGAGGACCCCGGCACCCTCCGTTACCACACTGAGCAGACCGTGCTCGGTGATGGCTGCTGTCCCGGTATAGGTCTGTGTGGCGACGGATTTGTAGATGTTGGCGGAGGCCCCTTCGGTCTGCGACCCCGTGGCTCGGTCGGTGATGGTCGTCGCCTCCGCGCCGAGTGCCGTATCGCCGACAGCTTCGGCGACGATGCCTGTTCCGCTCGCCTGGTACTTCATCAGTTCCAGCTCGACCAGGTTTTGAAAGGCGTCCACGAGGAAGCCGACGCCGACCGTCGTGACGACGCGCCGCGACACCACGCCATAGTCGATCACGGTGCCGTCCGGCTGGAAGAGCCGCGCCCGCAGCTCGGACTCCATCCAGACGAGGCCCACCAGGCGACCGACGGTGCGCGCCACGAGCAACGCAGGCACGGCGCGCAACCGGTTCGGCAGATTCCGCAGCCGCCACCACCATGAGACCCGCGTGAAGACCCGAGCGGTCAGACTTGGCCTAAACGTAAGTTCGCCACCCATTGCTCCTGCCGGGTGCCCGTTCGTTCGTGTTTGCTGATCGAGCAGTTGTGTGGTCATTTGATCTTTCCCTCCAGCGCTGTGATGGCGGCATCCAGCGTCTCTCCGACCCCTCCTAACGAATCGCCGCTCACCGGGTCCGTGATCCGGGCCTGCCACTTCGTCGGCCCGAGTTGCTGAATGTTGTAGATCGCCCCATGCTTGCCTTCACAGCAGCCCCCAGTGGCGAAGGCCGCATAGGACGGATGCTTCTTCTCACACAGGGCTTGGAGCCGTTCTGCTCTCGTTGGTTGCGTCATACGCAGTGTCCCAACATCCTTCGCCGAGATCGTGATCTTCTCTCTGCCGTCCATGTCTGTGCCTCCTTTGCCATTCAGGTTACTTGCCTCAGCGCCAACTCGCCTTCATGCGTGTTCAGAAACAGTTGTCGCGTCTCGGATGGCCCAAACCGACGCACAGGCCAGACCGATTGAGAATTATTCAGCGCCGCATCAAAGTATACGAAGATCCGCCCGACGCCGAGGGCGGCCAGATCAAGATGCTCATTCAACGCTGCCGCTGAATACAAGTGCCTTGGCAGTTGAAATCGTAGAAAGGGCTCTCCCATTTCCAGCACCTCGACTCCGCCGTCAATCATTTCCACGGTCAGGGCTGGGTCATCCCGAGGACGACCAAGCGGCGCGTTCGGATTCACCGACCATTCCGTGATATTGCCTACCGCAATCAAACCCATGCGATACACTAGTCCATCCACCGGAACCTGTGAGGGGATTCTGAGATTCAGATAGCGATAGGCGAACGGGTTCACATTGAGATCGGACAGCCGAAAGCCTCCATGATACCGACCGTCAAATCGATCCTTCGCAATCGTCACGAGCTGATCCCACGGCGGAGTGGCCCATGACAATATCGAGTTGCCTTGAATCCTGACCGAACTGATATTCGTAGGAAAGATCAAGAGGCCAGGGTCAGCCACCAACCCGCTCAGCGTGTTCCCAACCCCGAAATCCAATGTCACATCTACTACGTTAGTCGCCACGGTCGCCTTCCAGGGCCTGAAAGGATGGCTATAAACCTTCAGGTTAGCCGCAAGGAAGCTCGGATCTTCCGAGGTCGCTGAGGGTGTGTAGTCTAGGAAATCTGTGATGAGTCGCGTATTCGGCATCAGGCTCTCCGCGCCAGGTCTTGCAAGGGTTTACGAAGTTTCCCGAACTTGATTTCCTCAAGGACGGTCTTCACAATCGTATCGGCCACCCGCTGTCCGGTCCCTGCGTCGCCCCCCGTCACATGGACCGTAATGCCTCCGAGGCTGACCGAGATGCCCCCTATCGCTCCTGCTCGGACCCTGGATGCCATAGGCGCAGACAGCACCATCTCAGCCTGATGGAGATCAAAACGTCCAGTATAGGGCACATAGGCTGTCCCATGCTGATAACCCGGGACCGCCGTTGCTGATGCTGAGGCGGCTGGCAGCAGGGCGGTCAAGAACTGCGTGAGCAAATCCGAGATATGCTGGAGCTGCCTCACCGCCTCCGCCTGCTTCCCTGCGATAAATTCATCGAGCGTCTTGTCACCGAGGATGGCTTGCAATCTCAGAGAGGCATCGGCCTCCTGAACCTGCAACTGTGCCAAGCGGTCCACAATCTGCGCCCGGATCGCCTCCAACATGACCGCTTCTTGGGCCTGAAGGTTTTGGACCGCCGTCGTTTCCTGCTGCGACAGATCGGTCAAGGTCGCTTGCAGGGCATCATTTACAGCAGCGATTTGCGCGTCGATACTCGCCAGCGCGGCTTGTTCAGC
>ERZ1292629.1116-Hain-H43-01um-R1-1116-length-27474-cov-9_pt1 | contig 27474 bp, 26 predicted proteins | sample MGYA00564399_ERZ1292629 | MGnify/ENA primary metagenome ERZ1292629 (study PRJEB36523, sample SAMEA6512636) | groundwater metagenome | collected 2019-01-08 | study: AquaDiva: Metagenomics assemblies of 32 groundwater samples
CAGGAAGAAGAGGAATTGAACAAGGAACAAAAGTTACTGAAAGAGTTTTGAATCAATTGCTCGCTGAAATGGATGGTTTGGAAGATTTGAAAGATGTAATTATTGTTGCTGCAACTAACAGGCCCGATATGTTGGATCCTGCATTGTTAAGACCAGGAAGATTTGATAGAATTTTATTAGTGAATGCTCCTGAAGAAGAAGGAAGATTGAATATTCTTAAGATTCATACTATTAAAATGCCTCTTGCAAAAGATGTTAATTTGAATTCTTTAGCTAAAAAAACAATTGGTTATACTGGAGCAGATATTGAGGCTCTTGTTAGGGAAGCAGGTTTGATTGCTTTGAGAGAATCTATTGAAGCCAAAGAAGTTAATAAAGAACATTTTGAAGAAGCTTTGAAAAGAGTAAAACCAAGTGTTAGTGATAATACAATAAAAGTATATAAGAAAATTGAAGAACAATATTTGAAATCAGCAAAGGCAGCTATTCCTCAAGAGAGCAGTTATTTAGGGTAAAAGTTGTTGATAATATTTTTCTAAGAGTAATAATCCTTAAAAATGTATTAACTTTTTCAATTTATGCTGTTGTTGAAGTTATTGATGAGGCTAATGCTTTACATAATTCTCATTTTGCAAAAGATATTATTGATTGGAAGAAAATGAGAGGAAAATAGATTCAGTTTAATTTATTGTGTTGTTATTATTTTTTTATCTTTTGTAATTAGAACAGTGTGCTCTGCCTGACTTATTTTTTGTCCTGTTGATTCTATTAGTTGCGGGAATTGTTTTATTATTTCTTGTTCTTCCAGCTGTTTCAAACCTATTAGTGCTTTTGTTCCTATTTGGTTTACGAGCCATCTAGAGCAAAATGGAAGAGTTTTATAATCTTTTTTTATAATTTCTAAAACTTCTCTTGCTATTGAACTTCTTGTAGTTTTTTCATTAATTAGTTCGTAAATTCCTGATGGTTTTCCATCATAAACTTTTCCTGATGCAGAATTTAAAGTTACAAATGGCTCTATTGCATAAAGCCCTTCTTTTATTTTTGTATTTGTTTTATCATCAATATTTGGAATATTTATTCCTGAATGCAGTTTGTATTCTTCCATTGAATGTCCTGATAGATTTGTTATTGGACTGAAGTCTTTAGATTCTATTGTTTTTTGTATAGATTCTCCTATTTTACTTGTTTGAGAATTTTTTTGAATGGTTTTTGTCCCTTCATTAACAGCGTGTTCGGCTGCTTTTATCAAATCTTTATTTTCTTGGCTGTTTTCTAAATCTAAAGAAAAAGCAGTGTCTGAGATATATCCCCCTATTTGAACACCAAGATCTACTTTTAATAACCCACTTGCTAGGTTTTCATCATTATAGGTAGGAGTATAGTGAGCAGCAATTTCATTAATGCTTAAATTTACAGGGAAAGCGGGTTTTCCTTTGAGTTCTCTTATTTTATTTTCTATTATTTGTGCTATTTCTAATAGGGGCATTCCTGCTTTTATTATTGTTTTTGCAAAGTTTCTTACATCTGAAGCTATTTTTCCCGCTTCAATTATCTTTTCAATTTCTTTTTCATTCATTTTTGTTTTATATTCTTTTATTCAAAAATGGATGATTAGAAATTTTCTTAATTTCTTTTCCATTTATGTTTTTTTAAGAAATATTTAGTTATTAAGGTTTGTGATTTTAGAGAGGATATAATTTTAATTGTTCTATTGTGTTTTTAATCTTCTTCCCTTTGGAATAAAGTTAGTTATCTTTTTCTCTGATGCTTTTCCACAACCTAAAAAATCTCCTTTGTAAGACATAACTACAAAGCCCTTAGGCTTTTGCTGATTAATCATCCCACCAACCCGACCACTTTCCCCCCCTTTCATTATTGAATTATCATCCTCATCCAACAAAATTTCGCTTCCTCTCATCCATTCTTTTAACTGTTCCCTGTTAATTTCAAAGATGTTTTTGATTATTTGGTCTTTCAAAAGAATAGCCCCTTCAATTGTTAATCTTATATTCTCTTCTTGTTCTTTTGCAATGTATAATCCAATTCCTTCTAAATGTATCCTGTTTGATATTTCTAAAAGCTCTTTTTCACTCAAAGTTCCTGTATAGAGAAATATTTTTTCTTTTCCTGTTTTTATTAAATTTCCTTGAATTTCTTTTACACCAAACTGCTGATTTAGGTTTTTTATTACTTCTTGTTTTCGCCTTTGATTTAGGATTTGAATTGTCATTTTATCTTTTTAAATTTAGCAATGAAAAATCCTTCAGTATTATTATCTTGAGGATAAATTCTTACCGAATATTTAACTTTTTCAGAATAGATTTTATCTTTCCAGTTTGTTATACCTAACCTTGTTTTAAGTTCTTTTGGAAGATAGAGTTTTTGAATTTCCATTTCTGGAAAGTTTTTGATTATAAAATCTACAACTTCTTCATTTTCTTCAGGCGCATGAGTGCATGTTGAATAAATTAATTCCCCATTTTTTTTGAGAATAGAAATTGCACTTTCAACGAGTCTTTTTTGCATTCTAGATAAAGTTGATATTGTCTTTATATTCCACATTTTATAAGTTTTAAAGCTTGAACGCAGAGTTCCTTCTCCTGAACAAGGAGCATCAACAAGAATTTTATCAAATTCCATTTTTTTTGATAGTTTTAAAAGTTCTTTACAGAGCATTGAGCCGTCTTTTTTTGTCAGTATTGCATTTGAAACTCCGCACCTCTGTAAGTTAGAAGCAAGAATAATTATTCTGTCTAGCTTTGCATCATTTGCTATTATTAGCCCTTGATTTTTCATTTTTGCTGCAGCTTGTGTTGTTTTGCTTCCTGGAGAGGCGCATAAATCTAAAAAAATTTCATTTGGTTTTGGATTTAGGGCGAGAATTGGAAGCATAGAAACAATCTCCTGAACATAATAATATCCTAGCTGATGTTCAAGGGAGTTTCCGAGTTCTCCTGGCTCGAGAGATATAAATTTTTTATTAATTTTATCCCTGCCACCATCCCCCAACCACCCACCCTCAGATGAGTTATTAATTATTGACTTATCATTTTTAGTTTTATTATTAATTATATTTAATCTATCTATTGATTGATTGCTATTTTTATTATTATATAAATTATCATTACTATTGTTAATAAATTTTCCTTCAATTATCATGATTTCTTCATGCTCTTTAAATGGCTGTGAAATTTTCCATGATTTTTCTTCAAGTCTTTTTTTTAATTCTTCTGGAGAAATTTTTAAAGTGTTGCAACGGATATAGTTTTTAACAGGCTTTTTTAATATTTTAAGATATCTTTCATATTCTTCTGTTTCAAGAAGTTTTTTCATGCGTTCTTCAAAAAGAGGCTTTAAATTAATTTTTTGCATAACATTATTAAGAACTAATTGTTTAAGAAATTATAGTTTTTATCTTTTTAGAATTATTTTTTATATGAAAATGATAACATAAGATCCTTATAGATCCTATGGGGTTAATTAATAATTATAGTTATTTGGTTATTATAAACTTTTTGATTAGTTTAATTTTATATTAATTATATATTCTAAAGTATAGTTTAGTTTATAAATCATATAACTTGGGTTTTATTATGAAATATAAACCAGGAGATATTTTATTTTATAAAGATGAAGGCGGAGATCCGTGGCTTGTGAAAGTAGCTCATAGATTTATAGGATGGTATGAAGGAGATATTAACCCAGATATTTTTCCACATAAATATTATGATGTTCAAGCAACTAAATTAGAAGAAGACCGGGGTTTTTTAGCTATAAACAGAAAAATAACTAAAGAGTTTGCATGGGTTAGAGAAAATTGTTTATCTAAGCTAAATACAAATTTAGCAAAATTGATTTAATTGAGATTTAATTAAAAACATCAGCAATTTCTTCCCATTATCATTGAATAAGGTGTTCTTAAAAGAGTAACTAAATCTTCTGGAAGCATGAACTTTTCGTGGAACTTTCTATGATAGTCTAAAGCACATTCTGTTTCACTTGGGCATTTATCTGTTCCTCTATAAGCTTGAAACCTAGTAGTTACACCAGCTGTACCATCCATAAATATGTTCTGGAATTCAACAGGAAGCGCGTCAATAGCTTTTTGATGTTGGGGTCTTTGGCCACCTACCATCCACATATCCCCTTTTAATACATTTATAATTTGAGTTAATTCATCTAAAGAGAATTTTCTAATAATTTTTCCAACTCTTGTTATTCTTGGGTCATTTGGGTTTTTGTAATTTGCCCCTGGATTTACAAAACCTTGTTTACGAGTTTCTTCAAATTGTTTATGTGCATTCTGGTTCATTGATCTAAACTTGCGCATTGTTGTTTCTTTATGATTAACTATTACTTTTTGTTTATAAAATACAGGTGCTTTTAATCCGGATTTAAGCGCTTTTATTGGGCCTAAATGTAGATTATCATATACTTCTTCTGCTTTTATTGCAGTGCCAATTCCAAGAGTCAATAAAGCTAAACTAGGCACCCATAGTGGTGATGTAGCAGTTAAAACAGAAAGATCAAATGCACGTTTAGTATAACGGTTTATATCAACAATATGCCCTTTATACCAATCTCTTATTTCTTGAGTGAGAAGAGAATAGGCTTGATTATTATTTTTTTCTTTTTCTTGAATAATCTCGTCTAATTCATTTACTAAAGCATCTTGGGTTAATGATTCTGAGTTGTTTTTGTTTGCTCTTACTAATAATTCTCTAATCGCTTCAAGATGGGGATTTTGAATTTGAACAGAATTTTCATCTTCTTTCTCTTTGCGAATACTGGCTGCAAAATCCTGAATTTGAGATGTACTTATTACATAATCTTCTAATCTTAATCTTTTTGGTTTACTTTTTAATCTTCTGTAATTATTTTTTAAAGAACTTACAGTCCTTTTAAACCAACCAGGTGCGTTGATTTTTGATTTCTCCTGTGAGGGGGTTATAACAGATGCAGGTTGTTCATGAATATTAGACATTTCTTCTAAATCTTTGTAATTAGAAATAACCGTTCTTCTTTTTTCTAATTCTGACAGGAAAGGAGAATATTCAAATTGTAAGTTTGCAGGCAGTTCTTTTGCAACTTCCTCCTGCAATTTTGTATTATAATCTGTTTTATTTAAGTAATTAAGGAGATTTTTTATTTCAACAGGCTTAAGTCCGGTGTTTATTCTATTCCAGTGTTCAGTGAAAGCAGAGAAGTCAGATGCTTCCTCTAAATTTAAATATCTTCCATTTTTATTAAAAAATTCTTTTTCCCATCTTAATTCTTCAGCTACTAATGCAATTCCTTCGCTATAATCTAGTTTTTTTGATAAAAGTTCTATTGGTCTGTAATCTTGAGCTTGGTTTAATGAACTTTCTAAAGAAGAATCTATGTATTCTTCTGGTTTAGTATTAATTGTTTCTTTTGATTCAGTATTAATTGTTGTTGAATAAGGAACTGTGATATATGAATCTAAAATTTCTGTTGGTGTTTTTCTTGTTCTTGGCTGCCTTTTTTTAAGTTCAGGATCTATGTCAGAATCAATTAATCTATTAATCATCCTGTAAAAAGTTGAACTGCTTACGCCTTTATTCTCAATAATTTTTTTAACAGGTGTTTTTGTTGTTTTATAAAGATAAACCATTTCTCTTATGTCATCATAACTTAATTTGGTATATGACTCTTTTTTTTGTGTTGCATATCCTGTTTCATATTTAGACATGTTTCTAAGAGAGTTGTCAACAAGGATTCTATTAGGGTTATAAGAATGCCAAGGTTTAGCTGAATCTTGCGGGAAATCAATAATTTGTGTTTCTAATCTTCTTGTTTCTAGGGGAATATTAGCGCTTTCACTTTCTGTATAAATCTCATTAAATTCAGATGAAAAAGGATCAACTATTTCTGCTAAACCTCTTGATGGATAAGCTAATTCTGTTCTGCTTGCAACAAGGCATCTTCTTGAATTTTTTTCTGTATTTTTTATCATTTTTCTTTATTTTTATTAGATTATAGCTAATTTATAGTCACTTAATAGTAGCTACTTAGTTTATAAATTTAATGTTTTTAAGATAGTAGCAGAATTAAGTTGTGGGACGATACATGCTTTTTTGGCAGTGTATGTCTTTTTTTACTTCATTTAATTAAATTTTGCTGATAAAACTGATAAGAAAGTAAGACTTTTAATTTAATTGAGAAGAACTCTGCTACTCCTTCTACTAAATGGGTTTAATTTTGGCATTTATAAATTTTTCTGTATGACAGTTCTTTACCCGATTAATTTTTACTCTCACTTCTCTTGATTTTAAATTTTTTATAAAACATTGTGTTAGAATTCACAGAGCTTCTTTTGGTTTTTGCAATTGGCAATTTCCTTTATGTCAATATTGAAAACTTGAAAGATATTTTCAACAGCAGGAAGAATTTGATGATTTAGATAATATTCAATGTCATACTCCCCCTTTTCATCAGGAAGTTTAACTTTTTCTCTGATTAATTGTTTTTTTCCTGGTTTTCCTGTCTTTGTCTCTGAGATGTAATATTCAATTAAAGCTCCAGGATCTATTGGCATTTCTTTTCCAAGCATTTTTTTTGCAGCAATTACATGCGGAGAAATTGCCTTGTATTCTGAAATGGGTTTTTTTAACTGAGTTTTTATTATTAGTTGTTTTATATCTATTTCCCTTTTTTTTATTTTTTTAATAACTTCTTTTATACTAACCATTGCTCTTTTTTCATTTCCATCTTCAAGAACTTCTTTTATAACTTTATTCTGCAGAGTTCTTGCAAGTTTACACCAATCTCTTCTAACTGTTTCAAATCCACGGATTTTTAATTTTCCCTCTTCATTAATTAAAGCGTATTTTTTCTTTGCTCCTATATCTCCTGTTCTTTTTGTCACCCATATACCTCTTTTAAAAAATCCCTCTAATTCCAGCTCCATTATTCCTGGGAGTTCTGAGTTTAGTTTTTTTAAAAAATCCTTAACTTGAGTTTTTGTTTTATTTTGTAAAAGAAAGGCTATTGAATCGGTATCTGAATAAATTGTTTTATATCCGGATTTGTCAATTTTTTCTATAGCTTCTTTTATGGATTTTTTAGCGAATGCTGCTGTTGCAGCAGCAGCTTCTAAGCAATAATATCTAGCTCCAAAAAATCCCTGGTAACCATAAGAGGCATTAGCAAGCAACTTAAAAGCATTACTCTTAGCCCTTTTCAATACATCTTCTTCTTTTTTTGACTCTAAATTAGAAGATTTTAACTCTTCTTTGTATTGTTTTCTTTTTTTTATTATTTCTTTCAGCATTTCTGGAAAAAATCCTGGTTTTTTTGAAAAGTGAACTTCTTTATTCAGAGCCTTTATTGAATAGCTGTCTTCTATTTTCTTTTTTTCTTTTTTTATTTCTTCTTGAGATATAAATGTAGATTTAGATAGATTATAAGTTACAATTACACTTCCATAACTTGAAGTGAAATCAAACAAAGAAATATTTTCATATAAACCGGGTGTTGGTTCTAGGACAAACGCCCCTTCATACTTTTCTATTTTTCTTCTGCTTCCTATTTCATCATAAGTTGGCCGTCTCTCAGGAATTTCATTGAATTTTTCCAAATTATGAATTATATAGTCTTCAACATTAGAGGACATGCCGTTTCTAGAGACATTAAAAATTGGCTCCTGCATTATTCTTGTAAATTCTATCAAATCAGGCCAGAATTTAAAAAATAAGCCATATGTAAGAACAGAATCATGAAGATTATATTCATAATATCTCTCAAGTTCATTCTCATCTAATTTTGAAGAATGTTTTATTTCAAATTGCTTTTTTCCCTCTCCAAGAAACTCATTTGCAACTTCATTTAATGAGAGAGTTTCTGACTGCATATACTGGGAATAAGCTGTTTTTATGAATTTTAATAAATCTATATGAACTATACCTGATATTTTTCCAGTAAGAACAGCTCCCTTGAAGAATCTTGGCTGTGAATCATCTAATCCTAAAGAAAGTTTAATTTTGTTTTTTTCCGCACGAGTTTTTAGATATGGAAGATCAAAACCATCTGAAAAATATCCCACTAAAAAGTCAGGAGATATTTTTTTTACATATTCAACAAATTTTTCAAGAAGCTCTTTTTCACTTTCCGCATATTCCACATAATCTAATTTTTTTGTTTTTTCATGTTTTTTGCATGTGATTACTTTTTTGAATTTATCTGAAACAAGGGATATCATTATTATTTCTCCTTCCCCTATTCTGAACTCATCTGCTTCTATATCATATGCAAGAACTTTGGGCGTGAAGATAGTCTTATCTATGTCATTTGAATCTTTTTCATCTTTAAGGGGTTTTGCTGATTCTAATTTAATGCAGAAGTCAATATCTAAAGACTTGTCAATTCCTCCAAATTCATTCGAATTGTTTAGCATTTCTCCTGAGATTTCATGCCAGTTTAAAGGAATAATATTTTTTTCCAATATATAATGAGTTATGAATCCTAAATCATAGCCGCGCCTTTTTTCTATGCCTTTTAAATCAAGCCTGTTTGCTATATCATGCAAATCTTTGTAGTTAGTTGCGAATATTTTTATGGCATTTACTTTTTTTCCAAGAAAATTTTTTTCATGGAGCTCGGTTTTTTCTACTTGAGTTTCACGGCCCTTTATATTTAATTTTATTTTTTGTATTTCTTCTCTAATCTCTTTTACTGCTTTTTCTGAGAGTTTTTCTTCTAAAATTGCCCATAAATAAATATGACACGTATCAATTACACAGATTCTTTTTCCTTCTTTGTTTCTTCCTATAATTTTTATATAGTTTCTGCCCTCAAAATCAAAGTAATCGTAGTCTATTGGAATAAATGTGGTTTTCATTAAAATTAAAGATTTATAGAATATTTAAAGTTTGAGACTAAGAATAATTAATCTTATATACACTCTTTTTTTAGCTACATTATGAATGATAAGCGGGTATATCAAATTGGAGATAAATATTTTAGAGTAAATGTTTCTATGGCAGTTGATTGTCATTGTAATTTGAAATATCTTTATTCTGGAGGTAAAGTTCCAGGATGCAAAGGGCTTTTAAAAAAGGTAGATATTTTTATAGGAAAACAATATGAAAAAGGAAAAGGAATTATCTTTGATGATTCTTTTTGGGAGTCTTATCCTTCTATGTCTGTATTAATAAATGGAGATTCTGGTGAAACTAGTTGTTTTTATCTTGGAGATGACGAAAATATGCGTATAGCAAGATTAAAAGGATATGACTTATGCTTAATTAAAAAATTAAAAGAGCAGGGAGTAAAAGTTAAAGAAAAACTTTTATCAAAAGGAGAAAAACATGTTCCAAAAGAACATGTTAATTGGAATATAAATTATAATGATTCTTTAGAGCGAAAAGCTTAAAAACTACTACTAATAGGTTGTGGCATGGTAGCAAGAACAATAACTCCATACGAAGTAAGAGAAGATTTAACTGATAGGCTTAGAGATATCCAGTCTAGACAAGATGGAGCAGAGTACATTCAGTTTTGTCAGGAGAATGGATTTGATTTAGAAGATGGATATTTAGCAGACAGAGGAGAAATTGAATTGCTTGCTGAAAGAGATTTAACTACATCTGAAAAGATAGGCAGGGATTTATATGAATGTATTGAGTTAGAAGGTTATTCTTCATTTGATTATCCTGATAAAATTAGAACTATTTTTAAAGAAAATGGAATTATTAAATTGCCTTTTATGGGCAGAGATACATCTATTATAGCTATTGGAAGATACGATCTTACAAAGTATGCAGTTAGTTTAATGGATAATTATAAAAAATTGTTAAGAATTAATCCACGAGTTGCTTTTAGATAACTATTTATATTTATTTTGGGTTTATTTTATATGGGTTTAAATATAAGAGATATAGTTCCAAAGAAACAGCTCGACATATCTACATTAAAAGGAAAAGTCATTTGTGTGGATGCTTTTAATACTCTTTATCAATTTTTATCCAATGTTAGGCAGCAGGATGGAACCCCTTTAATGGATAATCAAAAGAGAATTACAAGTCATTTGTCTGGAATTTTTTATAGGAATGTTAATTTAATTTCAGAAGGCATGAAACTTGTTTATGTTTTTGATGGAAAGCCCCCTGAATTGAAATATAAAATCCATTATAATAGAAGAGAAGCAAGAGAAAATGCTAAAGAGAAATATGAAGAAGCGAAAAGAGAAGAAGATATAGGGATGATGAAGAGATATAGTTCTCAATTAACAAGATTAGATGAAGAGATGATTCGTGAAAGCAAAGAGCTTTTAGAAGCTTTAGGGATTTGTGTTGTTCAGGCTCCAGGAGAAGGTGAATCAGAAGCAGCTCATCTCGCAAAGAAAAATGCATTTGCTTCTGCGAGCCAGGATTATGATTCTTTATTATTTGGAGCTCCTAAATTAATTCAGAATTTAACTCTAGCAAGAAAAAGAAAAACAATTTCTGGCTGGGTGGAGATTAAACCTGAAATGATAGAACTTGAAAAAGTTTTGAATTTCCTTGAAATAGATTTAGATCAGTTAATATGTTTAGGGATACTTATTGGAACTGATTATAATCCTAAAGGAATTCCTGGAATTGGACAGAAAAAAGCCTTAGGGATTGTAAAAAAATACAAAAAACCCGTTTTAATTTTTGAGTCTGTTAAAGAGCAAATAGGAGTCCTTAGCGAGGAAAATCAGTTTGATTGGAAGGAAATTTTTGAGTTATTTCACAAGCCAGATGTTAGGGATTTTGAAATAAAATTTCCTAAAATAAATGAAAGAAAAATCAAAGAAATTCTTGTTGAGAAGCATGATTTTTCTGAAGAGAGGGTTGAAAAACAGCTTGAGAAATTAAGAAATTCTACAGAGAAAAACAAACAAAAAAATCTTGAGAAATGGTTTTAAATTTTTTGAACTTTAAAATTTAATCTAATCAATACATTTATATTTCAAATTTTGTTTATTCTTTTATGAAAAACATTAGGGGACAAAGAGCTTACGACTTAATTGGGAGCACAGTTATTGTGAATTTTCCAAGAGAATTTAAAACAACTGATAAGAAAAAATTTGCTTTAAATTTGATGAAAGAGCAAAAAGGAATAAAAACAGTTCTTGAGAAAATTGGGAAGATAAAAGGAAGATTGAGAAAACTGACAACAAAATATATTGCAGGAGAAAAGACAAAAGAAGTTCTTTACAGGGAAAATAGATGTGTTTTTAGATTTAATCTAGATTCAACTTATTTTTCTCCGAGATTAAGCAATGAAAGGAAAGAATTGGCAAATAAAATAAAAAAGGGAGAAGAAGTTTTAGTTATGTTTGCAGGTGTTGCTCCGTTTTCTATTGTTATAGCTAAGAATTCTCAGGCAAAAATAGTTTATTCAAGCGAAATAAATAAACTTGCAAATAAATATGCTAAATTAAATGTCGAATTGAATAAATTAAAAGAAAGAGTAATAATTATTCCAGGAGATTCAAGAAAAACTACGCTAGATTTTTATAAAAAAGGGAAGAAATTTGATGTAATTGTCATGCCAAGACCGAGATTAAAAGATAATTTTCTTGATGCTGCATTTTTAGTTTCTAAAAAAAATACTCAAATTTATTATTATGATTTTTGTTCTGCGAATGAGATTGACAAAATCAAGGAAAAGATTTTTACAGAAGCAAAAAAAGCAAAAAAGAAGATCAAGATTCTTAAAATTAAGAGAGCAGGAGAGATTGCCCCGTATAAGATTAGAGTTAGAGTGGATTTTAGAGTTTTATAATAAATAATGTTTATTATTAATAATTGGTCAATAAAACAGTAAGGATAAAACCATAAATATTTTTATACTTAAATGTTGTTAGGTATATCATGATAAATAGTAGAGATATAGTGAAGATTTTTTATTAATAAGTGTTTATAAGGGTTATATGGTCTAAATTAAAGATAATTAGACCCCTCTAATTAATTATTGGTTTTATGCTTCTGCCCAAGCTCTTTCAATTTCACTATGCACTATTGCTCTTTGCGGGTCTCCTGTTATCTGTGAAGACTCACATGATTGTATATCTTTTTCAGTAAATAACTTTCCTCCTGCATAAAGAATTCTTTGTTCTATTGTTTTTAAGGTTTCAGAACTAAGTTGAGCTATTTCAGGTGTTTGTTTATAGTCTTCATTCTCATCCCCGATCATTATATAACTACTTCTTGGTAGTATTTAAAGCTTTTTATTTTGTGAAATGGCATCTTAGATTAGATTAATTAACTAAAATTAATTATTAAATAACTTAAACTATAAAGTGAAATTGAAGGGGGTAGTTAAAATTAAATGTTAGATTACCTGTTAAAGTTAAATTTGAATCAATTATTTATCAAACAAGCATCAATTAGGCAATAAAATGAAATATTATCAAATTTATGGGTGCTGTTTTAGATTAATTGATTAGTCCTAAAGATTATCATAATCTCTTCTCTATTTTTACTGCTGTTGGAGCTTCTCCTCCGTGCCATGTAAACCTAGGCCTTATACGCATCGGATATATTCTTTCTGAATTGTCATCAAGAATTATTGCAGAACCCTTAAGTTCAGGAAGATTATTTATTTGTTGTTTTATTCCTTCTAATACATAGCTCTGCATTATATAATTTAAGGCTTCTAAGTCTGGTTTTGCTGTAATTTTATGCGAAATAACAATATCTGCTTGAGTCATTACATCTTTATGAATTTGTCCTGGCTGCTGTGTGGCTAAGACAAGAGAAATTCCTGGCTGTCTTCCTTCTCTTAACAACTGAATTAAGGCATCAGTTGCTATTGTTTTTCCCCTTAATGGAAGAAATTCATGGGCTTCATCAATAAAAATCCAGACTAAGGGATATTCTTTTTTTTCTGCTCCAGACAAATACTCAAGCCCCTTTGCTATAGAATCAACTTCTTCTTTTTTTCTCATGAGCATTCTTTGATTAAAAATTTTTCTTGAAATTAAGCTTATCGCTAGAGCTCTTATATTAAAAGCTCCTACTGAATTATACACACTCAAATCTAAAACAGTGGTTAACCCAGGGGTTATTAAATCATTAATCTGTGTTTTATCAGATTCTTTTTCAGAGAAAATTCCCCAGGTTTTTGCTGCTTCAAATAGGCCTATTGCAGCATTTTTTATTTCTTGAGAAGTATTTTTATCTTGGATTATTGTTGCGATAATATCCTCTATTCTAAAATTTTTCTTTTCTTTTAATCTGGACAAAACCCTTTCAATTAAAATTGCTACCGGATTTATCATATCTAATCCAAAAGTTAAAATCCAATCTTCTGAAGTCATTTCATTTAAATCCAGGGAGAATTTATCATCTGCAAGGATTCCCCTTTCTCTGTAGTAATCATAATAACCGACTGGAACAAATATTTTTACAGGAAGATTTTTTGGTTTTAAACCCCATTGAGACAAAAGTTCTTTATCTTTTTGATTTTGATATTTCATAGTCCAATAAATTCCCATTGTATCAAAAATTAAAGAAGCAATATTCTGGCTTACTTTTTCATCAAGGTTTGAGAGTTCTTCTGCTATGACACCTAAAGTATAAGATTTTCCTGAATTGTGTGAAATTATTCCGTTTGCAATAAACGAGTGATTTTTATTTACAGATAGGTCATAGACTTCATTAATTTCTTGGATTTCTTTTATACTCTTTATTCTTCTACATACTAAGTTATCTGATATATAGAATGTTTTTCTTTTTCTTGTCTTATTATCCTTATGTTTTTCTAATCTGTTTTGCTTAAATCTACTTATAAATCCAATCTTCTTGAAATTCTCCATTGAAGAATTATCTGTTATAAAGAGTCGATAATTTTTATATATCTTATTTGCGCATTTTGCATTTTTTTCTCTTATAGAGGATTCTATCTCAAAATGTGATAAAATTAATTGCAAATCTTCTAAAAACTTTCTTGACTTGCTGGAATAATCTATATACTTGCCGTTGTTAGCAATATATCCATCACACGAGAAGAGTGCCGATAAAAATTGTGCTTTGAATGTATTGGAACTCTCCAATACAATTTTAGGTATTCTAATTATTCCTGCTTTGTTCCCTAAAGGTACACCTAATTCATGAATCTTATTAACAACTCTTGCATAAAGCGATTGAACAACAGAGCAGTCACAATCATTTCTTTTATATTGTTTTACATATAATCCAAATTCTTCTTCTAAATCTTTTTTTGCTATATTCAGTACATTTTCATCGTTGCAGAATATTCTTAATCTGCTTTTTGTCCCATTATACCAGCTACCTCTTCCATCTTTCCATCTTCCTTTTCTCTTGCTTATCGTTCCATCTGATAAAACAAATCCCAATATTCTTGCAAGTCTAAGGCTTTTTTCATTTTTTTTGATTTCTTGCAATTTTGTAGATAAAATTATTTTATCTCTTGTTTTTAATTCTTGGGCCATTCTCCAAAAAAGATATTTTCCATAATTAACAAGCAAAGGATGTTCTTTAGTAAGTTGTAATTTTCTTCCATCATCTAATTCTATTTCTAATAATTTTTCTTTTGAAATATCATATTGTAAAAGTTCCGCATTTTCCCATTCAAACTCTTTTTTCTCTTTGTTAAATGAAAGAACTCTGTTTTCTTTTGAGTTGAATTCTTTTATAGGTTTATATCCTTCGTTTGTGAATATTAATGTTTCTCCTGTTAAACATCCTCTTTTTCCTGCAACTAGGACAACATGGGTTTTTGCAATGTCCATAAATAGGTTGTTGCTTAGAGAAGTGTATTGCCCCATTTTTACATAGCTCTTTCCAAGGTAAATTATGCCTTTTTTGCCTATTAATTTTTTATCAGATTCGTCTCTTCCAAGTATTATATCATAAGGCATTTTCTATATATCCCTCTTTTCATTATAATATAGACATAAATAGATTTTTAATGTTTTGTGTTATATCTTCAAATATCAAAATTCAACTCGTCTATTGAATGAGTGATTTAACCACCCATGGAATTTTGAATGTGCTCAAGAACTAAAATGATTGAGTGGCATCTTCATGCCATCAATCTTTGACTGGTGGTTCTTGACATATAACCAGGTTCACCAAAATGTTTAAAAAAGGTGATTTCTATGTTCAGAGATGGAAGAGGAAAATAATCCAATAACAGAAAAGGATAATAATTTAATAAAAGGCAATGAAAATAGAACCAGTCTTACTGATAAAATGAGAGGCAATCCTTGGATGGTTGCAACTATTATATTAGGATTATTCAGCTTGACTATGTTATTTGCTAGCATTTCAGGAAAATTAACAGGAAATGTAATTTCTGGAAGTGATGCAGGAGATATATTATTAAATCTTTATGAATCAAGAGGTGCAGAAGGGCTTAATATTTCATCTGTAAAAGAAATATCAGGAGTGTATGAAGTTAATTTTCTTTATCAAGGAACAGAAATTCCAATTTATGTTACTAGAGATGGAAAGTATGCAGGAACCTTAAATTCTGTAACAGGTTCGGCTGATTCTGGGTCTGGAAATGCTGCAAGTCAAGAAATTCCTAAGACAGACAAACCAAGTGTAGAGTTATATGTTTTTACATATTGTCCTTATGGATTGCAGGCTGAGAAAGGAATAGTCCCTGTTGTTAAGCTTTTAGGGAATAAGATTAACTTCAAAATAAGACAAATCGGAGCAATGCACGGAGATTATGAAAAAGTAGAAGCTGAGAGACAATTATGCATAGAAAAAAATTATCCTGACAAATTTTATGATTATTTGAGTACTTTTGCATTAGATTCTACAATTGGAGCTTGCAGAGGAGAAGATGCTTGTGTGTTGCCTAAGATAAAGGCTATTTATACTAAATTAGGGATTGATAGTGCTAAAATAGATGCTTGTATGAAAACAGATGGAGTTAGTTTATATGCTGCTGAAGAAACTAATGCCCAAACAAATGGCGTAAGTGGTTCACCAACTTTAATAGTTAATGGAATAGTAACAAACAGTGGAAGAGATTCTGCTTCTTATCTTGATACTATATGCCAAGCTTTTACAGAGGGAAAGGTTCCTAGTGAGTGTTCACAGCAATTAAGCAGTGTATCCCCTTCTGCAGGATTTGGAGCTTCAACAGGTTCAGCATCAAGTTCTAGTGCTGTGCAGTGTGCAACTTAAAGGTTAATAAAATATTTATTAATTCTATATTCTTATCTATTTAATGAAAGAGTGCATTTTATATTCAAAAAAGAAATCAGGAAAAATTAGATGTTCTGCTTGTTCTCATAGATGCTTGATTTCTAATGGCAGAGTTGGGCTTTGTGGAGTTAGGAAAAATATAGATGGAAAATTGTATTTAATGGTTTATGGGAAAGTTATTTCTATGCATGTTGATCCTATAGAGAAAAAGCCATTATATCATTTTTTACCTAATACAAAAAGTTTTTCAATAGGAACTATAGGATGTAATTTTTTTTGCGGGTTTTGCCAGAATTATGAAATTTCCCAGGAAAGAGAGATAAGAGGATTTAATATAAATCCTAAGGAAATTGTTGAAGAAGCCATTAAAACAGGCTGCAAAAGCATTTCTTATACCTATAATGAGCCTACAATTTTTGCCGAGTTTGTAAAAGATACAGCCGAAATTGCAAAACAGAAAGGGTTAAAAAATGTTTTAGTAACTAATGGTTATATGACAAAAGAGTGTCTGGATTTTCTTTCCAAGCCAATAAAATTAATTGATGCTATGAATATAGATTTAAAATCTTTTAATGAAAAATTTTATATTAAAACTTGCAAGGCTTATTTAAAACCCGTATTAGAAACAATAAAATATTCACATAAATTAGGAATACATATTGAAATAACGACTTTAATTATTCCGGGAATTAATGGAAATGATTCTATTAAAGAGTTAGAAAAAATCGCTAAATTTATTGCTTCTATTGATAAAAATATTCCCTGGCATATCTCAAGATTTTTTCCTACGTACAAGATGACTGATAGAAGAGCGACTGATTTAGAAATTTTAAGGAAAGCAGAAGAAATTGGAAAAAGGCATTTGAAGAATGTTTATATAGGGAATGTTTGAAAAAATATTTTTAATTTATTTAGCTGTTTGCTCCAAACCATCCAAATACCCTATTTCTTCCGGCGAGAGTTTTAATTCTTTTCTGGCTTCTTGGCTTTTTAATATGTTTTTGATTATTGGAAATTCGTTCATCGCTCTTCTAACTCCAACATGCACATATCTAGAATATTTTTCAGATATTGATTTTTTTAACAGGGTTTTTTGGTTGTGCATCCATATTTTTAATATTCTTGTAGGCCTTTTATAGCTTGTAAATCCCTGCGAGGTTTTACTCATGTTTTTTGCAGAAGAAATTCCATAACTCAAGAAAATATTTTCATAGATTAAAAATCTCCAATACTGCTGTTTATAGATTCTTCCTTTAAAGACATCTGCTCTGCTTAGATAATCATAAGCCCTTTCCAATTCTTTTCCACTATATTCGCTTGGTATATTTTCTTCCACCCATAGAATTATTTCTTCTAGGGGCATATTTACAGAATCAAAAACCTTGAGAATTTCCTCGTCTGATTTATTCTTAAAAATCAACCTTAGTGCATTGAAAATATCAATTTCCTTATTTCTTTCATCTATTATCTCAGGAAGAATTTTTTCTTTAGAATGAGCTAATGCTTGCAGGTCATTCAAAGCAGCTCTTATGTCTCCTTTTGCTTTTATAGATATACTAGTTAACAAATCATTATTTACAAATAAATTCTCTTTTCTTAAGGTGCATATTAAAATATCTTTTATTGTTTTATAATTTATTTCTTTTAATTTTACAACTTCACATTTTCTTCTAAGGAGGTTAAATTTTCTATCCCAGATATTATTTGCTGTCAATATTATTGGGTATTTTGTTTTTTCAATCAACGCCAATAATTCAGCAAGCCCTCCCCTATCAACACCTGAAATTCCATCAACTTCATCAACTAAAATTATTTTACTTATTTTTTTTTGAGAAATTGGCCTTTGTTCTAATGCTGGTTTTAGGATTTTCTCTAGAGAGTCTTTATTTCTTAAATCAGAAGCATTTAATTCAAATATTTCTGAACTAGTTTCAATGGCTGTGACATAGGCTATAGTTGTTTTTCCTGTTCCAGGGGGCCCATAGAAAAGAATGGCTTTTTTTCCATTAGGAATTTTATTAAAATTTTTAATAAATGCTTTTATAGATGCTATTGCTAAATCTTGTCCTTTTACATCTATAAAGCAACTTGGTCTATATTTTTCTGTCCAGGGCATTTTAAAATATTTTTTTTAATATATTGTCATTTAACCTTGAATTAAATTGTCCTCTTTTTTATTGTTTAATCGAGTTAACCTGCTTTTTATTTTTATCATTTCAGCCATAACAAATTTGTTTTGTTCTTGGATGTATGCTAATAAATCCCTATTTAATAGTTCTCTATTTTTTGATTCAAAATCGATATATATCCTGTATCTTATATTTTCTTCTTCTGAATAGTACATAATCCTTTAGCCTCTTTATTTTCCAACGCCTGCTAGGACAAAACTTGCTAAAAGAGACTGAAGTTGTATGAAAGTATCTGCGCCCTCAACAATTCTGAATTCTGTTTCACCTGTTTTTTCGATTAGTTTCATTTTAATTTCCGGCTCTACTTGGAGGTTCCAAATTTCTTTTTGAATTGCTTTAATAACATCTTGCCCTGAAATTGATTCTTTTAGCATTACATCTAATAACTTTTCACGTGAATTTTGAAAGTCTCCTGAGAGGGCATAATCTAAAACAACTTTAATGTCTTTAGGCTTTGCATTTGAAATTATTGTAGAAACTAATTCAGGAGTTATGTCAGGAGAGATAGAAGCTGTTGATTGAAGTATGTTTACAGCTCGTCTGCAGTCACCCTCACTTCCTTCATAGATTATTTCAAAAGCTTGTTCAGATATTTTTAATTTTTCTGCTTCTGCTATTGTTTTCAGGTATTTTTCTATGTCTTTTTTTTCTAATAGCTTGAATCTGAATATCGCACAACGGCTTTGTATAGGGTCTATAATTTTACTAGAATAGTTGCATGAAAGTATAAAACGGCAGGTTGCAGAGTAGTTTTCCATTGTTCTCCTAAGAGCCTGCTGCGCTTCTGGAGTCAGGGCATCTGCCTCATCCAAGAAAATTACTTTAAAAGGAACATTTCCGAGAGATTTTGTTCTGGCAAAGTTTTTCACTTTTTCTCTTACTATTTGTATTCCTCTCTCATCGCTTGCATTTAACTCTAAGTAATTATCTCTCCAGTTGTCTTTGTATAGTGTTTTTACAATTATTAAAGCAAGAGTTGATTTTCCTGTTCCTGCTGGGCCTGCGAACAATAGATGGGGAATATTCAAGGAGTTTGTTAAAGATTCAACTCTTTTTATTATATCATTTTGTCCAACAAGCTCGCCGAATACAGCCGGTCTATATTTTTCAGTCCATATAGAGCTTATCATTTTAAAGGAAAATTAGATAGACTTATAAAGATTATTATACAAGATTTAAAGTTTTACTCTTTAGAATTATCTGCTTCTTGCTCTTCTCATTTTACGCCTATGCTTTTCTTTTCTAAGTCTTTTTCTCTGCCATTTCCATCGCATCTGGCGTTTCTTTTTCCATCGTCTTGATGAGCGTTTCATAAGAAAAAAAGAAGGAGGTGGTTTAAAAAGATTTGGGTTTACGTTTTATTTTATATTTTTAGTATCTTAAAAATAATTGCTTATTTTTAGCTTGAATTCCATCCAGAACAACCAGAATAATAATAAAATTCCTTCTATTGTTGGAATTATTAAAGGAGAGATCTCTTTTGGAAGATAACTTATAATGTCTAAGCCTATTTTGTAGCTTGAGAAAGGATAGAAAGGAGAAATACTCCCAATGATTGTAGAATCAAGGATTAAATGTAAAAAACTTCCAAAAGCAAGAATATAGAAAACTCTTGGAAGTTTCATATGTCTTTTTCCTATTTGTGAAATTTTAAAGTTAATTGTCCATGCAAATATTCCTGCAAAAAACAGGATTAGAGGAATAAAAATTGTGTGAAAAAATGTTCTATGAACCTGATTAAATGTAAAACCAAAGAAATACAAAATATAATATATAGCTATATCTAAATCAGGAATTACTGCTCCAATTGCTGCAATTAAAATATAATATCTTGGAAATTTTTTATTATCTTTAATAAAAAAATCTCTAAATAATTCAATTAAAATTACTGCTGCTAGAATATGTGTTGTTGCTGTTGGAGACATTTTTCCCTCTTTTTATTTTATTATTAATTTAAATAGTTTTTACCTGTTTCTTTGAACACCAATCTTTGGACAGTATTTGTTTATAGGACATTTTGAACACCATGGCGAAATTGGCTGGCAGATTTCTTTTCCAAACAAAACAAAAATTCCATTGAATTCTTGCCAATATTTTTTTGGAAGAATTAATTCAAGAGCTTTTTCTGTTTTTTCCGGCGTTTTTGTTTGAACCCATCCTAGTCTATTAGGTATTCTATGACAATGAGTGTCTATTGGCAAAACAAGCTCCCCAAAAGCAAATGAAAGAACTATATTTGCTGTTTTAGGGCCTATGCCTTTTATTGATAATAATTCTTCTTTTGTTTCAGGAACTTTTCCATTGAATCTTTCAATTAATTCTTTTGAAACGTGCTGAAGAGTTCTAGCCTTTTTTTTATAATGCCCTGAAGAATAAATTAAGGTTTCAAGTTTTTTTATTGGAAACTTCATAATTTTTTCAGGTGTGATTTTTTCATCTAAAGCTCCGAAGAGTTTTTTTGAAGCAATTTCTGTGTTTTTATCCTGAGTTCTTAAGGATAAGAGGCAAGAGATTAAAATCTTGAAGGCGTTTTCATTGTTTTTTCGCATTCTGTTTAGAGTGGTTTTTTCTTTATGATTGTAATATTCTGAGAGAGTTTCCATTATAGGAATAATATTTTTTATATATAATTTTTCTTGATGATTTTCCATTTGACAGACAAGATATTTGATGATTTAAACTTTCTTCTTTTCTTAATTTTTTTAGGTGTGCAGGTTCATAACATATATCCTATGTAATTAATCTGATTTTATAGAGGAGAATATAGTTTTATTAATTAGCTTAAGAAAAGAGATAAGAAGAACTTTTTAATCAATTTAGAGTTTTATTGACGATAAGGTTATATAATTTTAAGTAAAGTCAGGGGTAGGATATATGTCCTGGTCTTATACACTTAATTTTTTAGGAAAGACTTATAAATGATTATTTTTCTAATTTATAATGGAAAATAAAAATTTCAAAAAACTTGAGGAAGTTTTAATTAACTATTAAGAGTGCAGGCTAAAATTAAAAATATTATTATTAATTTGAATATGTATTAATCTAATCTATTAATTAAAATATGTAAATTTCTTGCTAAACAATTAAAATTCAAAATTAGTCTTTGAGCCTTCCTGTTAAATCTTCTCGCGGGATTCCCCGGGCATTTATCAACAAAATTAGTTGAGACCTATTGTTTTCATAAGATTTTGAGCTTGTTAAATCCTTAATTAATGGGATTTTATTTAATCCAGGAACCCCTCTTGTAACATCTTTATACCTGGAAAATAAAGAATCTAATGCGAAATATGTTTCTCCTTCCTGAAGAACATAATTACTGCTTAAGTTTGCATCTCTGAATATAGGAATTTGTTCTGTTGCTGTATATCCAGTTTGTTCTCCAGACTCCATTTCATTTATTTCAAGATTGATGTAACCATCATCATTTCTATGGGCTTTGCCTATAAATTGTACTCCAGTTTTTTTGTATTCTACTGTTTTTATTAAATTGTCTTTTACAAACACAAATTGCGGGAATGGAATAGAAGACATATTGCTCATCTTTACTTCTTGCCCATTTGATGCAAGCAGGTCTAAATCTGCAAGGATTTCAACATGCCCCCTGCTGTCTAAAAATTTTACGATGCTATTAAACTCATATCTTTGATTATCTAAACTGTATAATGGATTGCCATAAACACCCATTGTTAGACTTTTTCCATCTGAACTGCTTGGAAGATTTAAACCTAAAATAGATTTTCCATCTCGTAATATATCTAAAATATTTTCTCTATCATATGTGTTGTCTCCAAAAAACTCCAAAAGCTTTATTTTTATTCTTATTTGTTCTGCAGGAATATCCATCTGATTTAATAAAGTTGAAAAATAACTAAAATCCCCGAATTTTTCCCTTGGTCCGGAAAAAACCACCATATTCCTCTGAGGAAATTCATGCATTTCTATATCTGATAAATGTGGCTCGACTAATTCAATAAGCTCTTTAGGAGACACTCTGCATTTGTAAAGCAAGACCAATCCACCAGTAGCATTTTCTATATACTCTGCATTTATTAATGGAACTTTAAAAATTGTATTAGGTGTTGCATTAATTACTTCTTCAAGGGCAGTTGCTGGCCTTTGTTCTTCTTTTAAGTAAGTTCTGTCATTTACAACAACCCTTTGGTTTTGAGCATCATGTTTTTCATAATCAATTTCTATTTTTTGAAAATCTAGAGCGTCTTTGTTTTTTTGAGTGTCTGCCCTAAAAATTTCCTGATATGGGTCAAATTTTCTCTGTTTTTCTATTGAGCTACATCCAAGAATTGTAGAAAAAGATAAAATTCCTGCTAAGACGTTTCTTAATAATCTTTTTTTCATGCAAACCTTCTGATATAACACTTTAAAAGGATTTGTTTGCTGAAAAATGCAGAAAACTTTATATAGTTTGGAGTATCTGTTTTATTATGATTTGGAAAAGCTTAGAAAAAAGATTAAAGCAAGGTGCTTTGGTTACTGGATTGTTGGTTGGATTATCAAGTTCTGTTTCTGATGCAGATACAATTTATTATGGAAAATTAAAAGGCGCACAGAGAATTGCATATGTTGAGTTTGATGAAGTAAAGGTAGAGAGTAAATACCATAAACAACTTGAAAGATTAAGTGAAACAGATCCGAAATATACTGTTTTTGTTAATAAGAGATATAATAGCATAGTAGCAGCAATTACAGAAGTTGCTAAAGAAGAAAAATATGATGTGGTTATTGAAAAAGGCGACCCAGATGTAAAAAATTCTACTGATATTGGAGAACTTGTCATGGCGAAATTAGAGGAAATTGAAAAAGATGCCTGAGCTGGTAGTTAGTGATAATTCTAAATCATGTGCGAGATAAATTTTTATCTATAGTCAAGGACGATGAAATTTATTCGTTTGCGCCTTGACTATTGAGGGAAAGTCATACAATTTTGGTCAATTATTTACGACTTTCATTATATCTATCCCCTAAATCTATTGGAGCAGGAACAATTGGAGCTTTAGGAACAAGTTTGTTAGTTCCTATGCTAGGAGTTTACTTTTTTCCAGGACTAGTCCTTTTTGGCTCTGCTTCTTCTTTGGTTAAGATTATTTCTAAAAAATTTAATTGATAATTAGTTCCCCATAAGATTTTTTATTTATTCCTGCTGCATTTGCTTCATCTGTATCGATTTGAAAAGCTAATTTATGTCTCTTTCCTGCTCTTATAATTACATTTTCAAATATCAATCCTCTTTTTCCTTTAACTCTTATCTTTACTTTTTGATTATTTTTTAGATTTAATTTTTTAGCTTCTTGTTCTGATAAATGAAGGTGCCTTTCTGCTATTATTAAACCAGTTGTTTTTATTTTTTCCTTAGAGCCCTTAATAATTATACCTTCAGAATTTTTTAAACCCCCTGAAAGATTTATTGGGGGAGTTTTTTTTAGTTTTAAATAATAAGAATCTGTTATTGAAATTTCAATCTGAGTTTTATTTCTTACAGGGCCAATAACCCTTGCTTTTAATTTCTTATTTTTATTTATTAATTCAACTTCTTCATTTGCTGCAAATTGCCCTGGTTGAGAAATAATCTTAATTGGCTTTAGTTTGTAGTTTTTCCCAAACAAGATTTCCAGATGCCTTTTTGAAAGATGAACATGCCTTGCAGATATTTCAATTGGAATTTTCATTTAATTATTTTTAATACCTCTCTTATTATTATTTCATCCTCATTTGCTGATTTGACATAGATTTTAACTTTAGAGGAGCTTGAAGATATTAGTCCTTTGTTTTTCTCGTTTTTATTTTTATCTAATTTTATTCCTAAAAAATCCAGATGTTCACAGATATCTCTTCTTAGTCTTGGAGCATTTTCTCCTATTGCTCCTGTGAAGATTAGATTATTTAAGCCGTCTAAAACAGCGGTGTAAGCACCAATGTATTTTATTATTCTGTAAACGAACATATCATAAGCAAGTTTTGCTTCTTTATTTTTTATGTTTTTTAAAATGTCTCTGAAATCCGAATATTTTTGGTTAGTTATACCTTTTATTCCTGATTTAATATTAAGAATTTTATCTGTATCATATCCTTTTTTTTCAAGGAATAGAACTATTCCTGGATCAAGGTCCCCACTCCTGGTACACATCATTAGTCCTTCTAATGGAGTTAAACCCATTGAAGTGTCTATTGGCTTATTATTTTTTATTGCAGTCATGCTCGCGCCTCTTCCTAGATGGCAAGTTATTGTTTTTCCCTTTAATCCCCTTGAAACTGATTCATGAGAAAGTCCATGAAAGCCGTATTTTCTTATGTGATATTTTTTTGAAAGCTCTTTAGGAATTGGATAAAGTTTAGTTATTTCTGGAAGTTTTATAAAAAAACTAGTATCAAAAACAGCGAATTGAGGTTTTTTGAATTTCTCTGCAAGGTTTATTATCATTAATTCTCTGGAATTATGCAAAGGAGCGAATTTAGAAAAATCTCTTATTTTTTCTTTTACCTTTTTATCTATTTTTACAGGGCTTTTCATATTTCCTCCATGAACAACCCTGTGCGCTATAATATCAAAACCAACTTTTTTACTCAATTCATTGCTTATTTTTTCAAAGGATTTTTCATAATCTTCTTTGCTTTTCAATTTTTCATATTTTCCTTCTAAAATTTTTTCCCTATTTTCAAAGAGGCTAAATTTTATTGTAGAGCTTCCAACATTAAAAACAAGTATTTTTTTCACCATCTTTATGTTATTAGATTTTAGAAGTATAAAAATTTATGTAAAAAGGTTTAAAAATATAGATTGTTTATTTTTAGAATGAAAGAGGTTTTGTAATTCTAAAGAGTAAATATGAATTATGATTTTGTTGTTTTTGGGGCTACAGGAATGCAGGGAAAAATAGCTAGTAAGGATTTATTAGAAAATAAATATAGCGTTTTAATGTGCGGAAGAGATAAATCTAGAATAACACATCTACTAAAAAAATATAAAAAAAGTTCTTTTAAATTTGTTGATGTTAGGGATGAAACTTTGGTAGTTGAGACAATAAAAAAATCAGGAGCAGATATTGTTATTAATTGTGTTGAAGGTGATTGGAATTTAAAAGTTTTAAAAGAATGTATTAGGGCTGATGTTAATTGCATAGATCTAGGTTCTGAGATTTGGATGACTAAGAGACAGCTAGCTTTGAATCCGATATTAAAAAAGAAAAATTTGATAAGTATTACTGGGATAGGTTCTGTTCCTGGAATTGGAAATATCATGTTGAGGTATGCTGCAAGAAAGTTTGATAAGATTAGTGATATAGAAGTTGGGTTTAGCTGGGATTCCAACATAAAAAAATTTGTTGTTCCTTTTTCTATAGAAAGCATTATAGAAGAGTTTACAGACCCGGCTCCTATTGTATCTAATAAACATTTTATAAAAAAAATGCCTTTAGATTCTATAATTGAAGATTATCATAGAAGCATAGGAAAACAAAAAGAATTTTTTGTAAGACATCCAGAACAATTTACTTTTTTTCATTATTTTAAGGATCATGGGGTAAAAAATATTAAATTCTATGCAGGATTTCCAGAACATTCGTTTAGAACAATAACTACGCTAATTGATATAGGTATGGGAAGTAAAAAAGATATACTCTTTAATAACATTAAAATTAAACCAGTAAAATTTTTAACAGAGATTCTTAAGAAAATAGAATATCCTAAAGGATATAAGGAAAAAGAAAATTTATGGGTAAAAATTACTGGCGTAAAAAATAATAAACCTAAAAAAATATTAATGGAGTGTATTGTGCCTACTCTTAAAGGATGGGAGGATGCAGGATGTAATATAGATACAGGAATGCCTGCAAGTATTCTCGCTCAAATGATAAAAAAAGGAGTAATAACCGAGAAGGGGAGTTTTGCTCCAGAAGGAGTTGTTCCCCCTGAACCCTTTTTTAAAGAACTTAGAAAAAGAAAAATGATAGTTCTCGAAAATGGAAAAGTGATTAATTAGGGCTTATAGGATAAATATTTTTTTGAGATTTATTTAACTGTGCTTTTCTTTTAAGAGTATGACTAGTTGTATACTAAAACCTCTTTCTTTAGTTCTTTATGCCCTAAACCAATCGTTAAAGGAATTGGAATATTAACCTCTTTGCCTTCTTTCTTGAAAGTTATCATAAGTAAAACATAAACATGATTTGTTTTATATGTAACTGACATCTTCATATTTTGAATATTTCCAAGCACATCTTTAGAAACACCTAAATTTTCACTAGCATCCATTATTTCAATTCCAGAGATTAAATTATCATGACTGACATCTAAAATAAAATCTCCGATATCTAATGAGGCTTTTACCTTCTCGCCATTTGATATATAAAAAATATCATTCTCTGTGTCATAATCTATTGTTTTAATTTGTTTTGCCATTTTCTATCAGTATTCCAAGAACTTACAATTTTTAAAACCTTTGTAGTATTGAAAATTTCGACTATCAAAACTAATGAATACTTTCTGCTCATCTTAAACCAAAGTTTGAATCTTCATCCTTTCCCTTCCTCGATTTTTTCCAGTTTATTAAGTTGAGACAAAAAGCTCCTTGCTATGCTCTCGCTTATTGGTCTTTCTCCAGTTCTTTTGTAAAAATGAGGATCAAATGTAATATTCTCTTGATTTAATTCTTCAAGAAACTTTCTTACATCTTTTAATTCCATTAATTAGAAAAGAGTTTGGACGTTAAAAATTCTTTGTTTCTGGAGGGGTTGTCATCTTCAAGGAAATTCTTGTTCTTTCCTCTTTTTGTGTCCGTTAATCAATTTAAGTTGTTAGAATTTAATTAATTTTCTATTCGTCTCGGATAAATACTTAAAGCTAAAATATTTTATTTGCCTATGAAAAAAGAGCGTGTCGCAATTTTTATTGATGGCAGTAATTTCTATCACAGTTCAAAAAAATTAGATGTTATTGACAAAATTAACTTTCAGAAGCTGATTAATGAATTAGTTGGAGATAGGGAACTTACCAAAGTGTTTTATTATAATTCTCCGTTAGATATCAGTGTTAATCCTAAAATATATTGGAAACAGCAAAAATTCTTTGATATGCTAAGAAAAATTCCTAAA
>ERZ1292629.1117-Hain-H43-01um-R1-1117-length-27444-cov-6_pt1 | contig 27444 bp, 25 predicted proteins | sample MGYA00564399_ERZ1292629 | MGnify/ENA primary metagenome ERZ1292629 (study PRJEB36523, sample SAMEA6512636) | groundwater metagenome | collected 2019-01-08 | study: AquaDiva: Metagenomics assemblies of 32 groundwater samples
TTTGGCCGCGCGGTGGTGCCGGAGGTAAAGAGTATAAGCGCTTCTCCGTGCGCCATAGCGGCGGCCTGCACTTTGTACTCGCGCAGGTCTGGCGTGTCGCGCTTGCCGTCGAGCGGCACTACCGTTACTCCTGCGCACCATGCCGCCCAGCACGTGATTAGAAATTCCGCCCGGCTCTCGCCCTCGAGCAACAGCGGCTCGATGCGGCCGTTTAAGTCCTCAATCTTTTTATCTATTTTTTGCAGAAGTCCGGCGCGCGAGATTTCCCGCACTATGTGCCCGCTTTCGTCGCAGTCGAGCAGTACCAACCGGCTTGGATCTTCCGCGGCCAGCTTAGCTATATGTCCGTACAGATTTGTCATACGGTGGACGGCTCTTCATAATGCTTCCACACCCACAGGCGGTACCAGGTGTAGTTGGAAATAAAACCGATGAGGATACCCGCGAGGTACGCGCCGTGTATCATCCACGCGTTTGCGTGCAGCGACTCCGCGGTAAAAACAAAAAGCCACTGGATAAACACCGAGCCGGACACCACCAAGTGGAAGCGCAGCAGCCGCCGCGGCAGCGGCGCGTGTACGCGGTCGTTGAAGGAGAACCGGTTGTTCAGGAAGAAGTTAGTTATGACGCCAAACTCCGCCCCGATGAGTGTGGCGAAGGAGGGGCGCACCAGTCCCAGCCAGATGCCCAAGACCTCAAATACTACGGTCTGCACTACTACTCCCATGCCGCCGAAGAAGGCCACCCGGAACAGGCGGGAATACCGGAGGCGCATATACAGCCGCAGCAACTGTTCCATAAAGACCACGCTATTGTACGGTATTTTTCTTAAAATCGCCCCTGCTGAAGTGCCGTTCGATAAGGCAGTATAAGAGGATGAAAAGGTATCGGCTTCCCATCTCTTTTATTTTTAGTTTTGAGACGCCGCTCTTGCGGTTGTGCCAGGAGTTGGGGAGCACGCGGTACGAGTAGCCGCGTACTATCGCCTTGAGCGGCAGCTCGAGCGTCAGATTGAAGTGCGGCGAGAGGAACGGCCGCAGCCCCTCCAGAGTGCTCCGCCGGTAAAGTTTAAACGCGTTGGTGCAGTCGTTGTAGCGGATGCGGAACAGCAGGCGCACCAGCGTGTTGGCGGAGCGGTTGAGGATTAGTTTTATTCTCGGGTAATCGTATACAGCGCCGCCTTTTATAAACCGGCTGCCGAAGACGCAATCGGCGCCCGTCTTCTGCGCCTCGCGATAAAAGCGCACCAAGTCCTCCGGATCATCTGAGAGGTCGGCCATCATGATGGCGACGTATTCGCCGCGCGCAGCGTCGAGCCCGGCCGCGACGGCCCGCCCGAATCCTCCGAGATCTGTGTTTTCTACAGGAAGGACACCGGGGTAGAGTTTCGCCAGATCGGCGAGGATATCCATAGTGCCATCAGTAGAGTGGTCATTGACTATCACAATTTCGTGGGAAATTTTCTCACTAGAGAGTGTGCGCTCAATTGCCGTCACCGTGTTCTGCACGGAGCCTTCTTCATTATGTGCCGGTATGACCACGCTGAGCGCCGTTTCCATGCTAGGAATGTACCATGAATACGTGCTAGCATGGGTGCGCAAATATATGTCCAAGGTTGCCCTCATTACCGGTTCGGCCGGTCTTATAGGTTCGGAGGCGGCGCGGTTTTTCGCCGGCAAAGGCTACCGCATCGTCGGGATCGATAACGACATGCGCAAGTACTTTTTTGGCGAGGGCGCCAGCACGGCGTGGAACGCCGACAAGCTGTCGCAGGAACTTAAGGACGCGTACACCCATTACTCGGTTGACGTGCGCCACCACGACAAAATCGAGGACATTATCCGGCGCCACCAACCGGACATCGTGATACACACCGCGGCGCAGCCGAGCCACGATTGGGCCGCCAAGGAACCGTACACCGATTTCAGTATCAACGCGGGAGGCACTTTGGTGCTCCTTGAGAGCGTGCGCCAGTACGCTCCCGACGCGACGTTTATTTTTACCTCGACGAACAAAGTGTACGGCGACAGGCCGAACTTCCTTCCGCTGGTAGAAAAAGAAACCCGGTGGGAGGTTGATCCGGCTCATCCGGCTCACAACGGCATCGACGAGTCGATGAGTATAGACAACACGCTCCACAGCGTGTTTGGAGCGTCAAAGGTCGCGGCCGATGTATTGGTGCAAGAGTACGGCAAATATTTCGGCATGAAGACGGGCGTTTTCCGCGGAGGATGTCTTACGGGCCCCAGCCACAGCGGGGCGGAACTGCACGGCTTTTTGGCGTACTTGGTCAAATGCATTGCAACGGGGAAGCCGTACACCATTTTTGGATACAAGGGCAAGCAGGTGCGCGATAACATCCACGCGTACGACTTGGTTAATATGTTTTGGCACTTTCATCAGAAGCCGCGACCCGGCGAGGTTTACAACGCGGGCGGCGGGCGGCAAGCCAACATCTCCATGCTCGAGGCGGTACAAAAGATAGAGGCGCTGACCGGCAAGAAGGCGGGCCTTGTTTACAAGGATGAGCCGCGCACCGGCGACCATATCTGGTATGTTTCCGACCTTTCAAAATTTAAGGCGCACTATCCCGGATGGGACATCACCTACGACATAGACGCGACCCTGCGTGACTTGTGCGCCAATGTTCGGGCATAATGACACCATGAGCTACCGGCGCATACTGGTTACGGGCGGTGCGGGGTTCGTCGGCTCGTCGCTGGCTTTGAGGCTCAAGGGAGCATTTCCTCAAACGCGGGTGAGCGCGCTGGACAATCTCTCGCGCAAAGGGTCAGAGCTCAATGTTCCGCGTCTTGAGGCCGGCGGGATTATTTTTATGCGCGGCGATGTCCGGCACGCGGAGGATTTTAAACAGTTTGCCGGCGTTGACCTTATCGTCGACTGCGCCGCCGAGCCGTCGGTCATGGCCGGCAAGGACGGCTCGCCGCTCTACGCTCTGGAAACCAATCTGTGGGGGACGGTTAACGCGCTTGAACTCGCGCGCACGTCAAAAGCAAAAATTCTTTTTCTTTCATCAAGCCGCGTGTATCCTGTCGCTGAACTCAACGCGATAGTAACCAAAGAGACGCCGACGCGTTTCGCGATAGCTTCCGGCCAAACTCTGGCCGGCGTTTCAGAAAATGGAATAAGCGAGACCTTCCCTCTCGGCGAGCAGCGGACGCTCTACGGTGCCACCAAACTCGCCTCCGAGATGCTTATCCGCGAGTATGCGATGCTGTATGGCACGCGGGCAATTATCAACCGTTGCGGCGTCATTGCGGGCCCGTGGCAGTTCGGCAAAGTGGACCAGGGTGTGGCGGTGTTGTGGATGGCTAAACATATTTTTAACCAACCGCTCTCGTATATCGGCTTTGGCGGGCAAGGCAAGCAGGTACGCGACTTTTTACACATCGATGATTTGTGGGATGCGGTTGCGCTCCAGTTGAAAGAGTTTAATACCTATGCGGGGCAGACTTTTAATATCGGCGGCGGGATAGGAAGCAGCGCTTCACTCTGTGAGCTTACGGAACTGTGTCAAAAAATAAGCGGCACCGGCATAGAGATCAGTTCTGCGCCGGACACCCGCTGGGGCGACATCAAGCTCTACGTGTCGGATAATGCGCGATTTTCCGCGCTCTCGGGCTGGACCCCTAAGCGCGGGGTCGAGGACATCATGCGCGACATTCACGCGTGGATTATTGCCAACAAAGAAGCGCTTAGGCCGTTGCTCGGGTAGGGTATAGTATTTCAGTATGGAATTTTTACACCGGCACCGGATACTGTTAGCCCTCTGCGCCGTCGCGGCACTGTTGGCGCTTATTCCGGTCTTTAATATTTGGCGCGGCCTGGGGCAGGAGTGGCGGGGCGTTATCCCGGGTTATGGCGATGAGGTGCTCTACTACAATCAAATCCACGAGATAGCTGACGGACATTTTTGGTATGGCAATCAGTATCTTATCGAGCACGCCGGCGGCCCGCCCTCGGTTATTTTTGCCGGACATTGGCTCGCCGCCATACCGCTCTGGCTGGGGCTTCCGTTTGTTCCGGCGATGTATTTCAACGACGTGCTATGGAGCATTATATTTGTTCTGCTCGGCTTTTGGCTCCTGCGCGAGCTCTCGCTCCCAAAAATATGGAGCGCATTCGGCTCGCTCTTTTCGTATCTTACTTGCTACGGGCTCATGCTGCGCCCTAGTTCCCGGCAGGAAGTGTACCCGTTCTTTATTCTTTTTTATATCGCACTCCTCCGGTTTTTAAAAAAACCGGAGGAGTGGTCATCTATTATTTTCCTGGGGCTTGCGGCGGGCGCCACATTTTATGTCTTCAGCTATCTGTGGCAGACGGTGGTGATTACGCTCGGTCTGGTGGCCCTCTATGCGCTGTATATCCGCGCTTGGCCGCTTTTGCGCTCGACACTGCTTGCCTCGGCAGTCGGTGGCGCCATAGGGCTTCCGTCACTTTTGTACATGCTCTACCTCTCCAAAGCCTACCCGTACTTTTTGGAGAGCGTAAGTCGTTTCGGACTCGTTAATACGCATCTGCCGATGGCCGAGGTAGTGTACTCCGGCGGATGGATCGGCGTACTGCTCGCGCTTATTGCTTTTGTTTATTGGCGTATCCCTGCACTGCGCGAGGATAACCGCTTTCTGTTTGTCGCCGGATTCGCTGCCTTTACCGGTCTAGGATTGTGGATCATGCAGGGGAGCAATCTCATTACGGGCAAACTCTTGGAAACCGGCGAGCATATAAGGCCGTTTATCGGGCCGTGGCTGCCGCTTGCGGGTATGCCGTTAGTGTGGGTGCTGTGGCAAAAGCGCGACGTACTGCACGGGTGGGGCAGGGCGGTGGTACTCACCGTAATGGCAGTGCTCTTGTTTTCGAGTCTCATGTTTGTTAATCGGTATTTTTATTCATACATTGACGTCGCCCATTTCACGTCTCTGTGGAAAGAGGAACAAAGCTATGCGGCTCCGCTCCAGTGGATAGATACCCAGCAAAAAGAACCGGTGGTTATTTGGAGCAGTTTGTACAGCGGTCTTGCTTCTTATGTTCCGACACTAAGCCGCGACTATGTACTCTACTCGGCGGGGGCAATTTTTACGCTCACTTCAAATCAGGAAATCCAAGAGCGCTACTTGGTTGCCAGTTATTTTGACAATCCAACTATAGAAGACTTAAAAAATAATCTCTCGGAGTATGTCGGGCGCCAAGACGCCTTCCATCGTGCAAAAAGCATCGAGCGCGGCATAAAAATTTGCCGTATCATTTTTTACTTCGACCGGGCACACGACTGCGGAGTGCCGCCGACCTCGATTGAACTCATGGGAGAGCCGTTTTTTGCAGGGCTTGAAAAGAAGTTTACCGATGACGTCCGCCCGCATATCAAAACGTATCTTCAAAAATATCACGTGTCGTATATAATCAGAGACACCACTATGAGTCCGTCGTGGGCGCCGCAGACGCTTGGCGCGCACAAAGTGTGGAGCGATGACCGCTATGAGGTATACCATCTATGATGCGATTTTTAAAAACATACCGTTTGGAACTGCTGATTTTTGTGCTTGCGCTTGTGGTGCGTGTTCTTCTCTTTGGGATGAGCTATCACGCCGCGGGGAATAATCTGGAGAATACTATCTCCGGCGCGGACGGATACTTTACTATCAGCGAGAACCTGCTTGCGGGCAACGGCTACTCGAGCGACGGGGGTCCGCCATTCATCCCCAACTCCATACGTCCGCCGGTACAGCCATATTTTCTTGCGGGTATGCACACGCTCTTTGGCGGATATGGCGGGCCGCTTGCTCTGCAGATCCTCATGGGGAGCCTCATTCCGCTCTTGGGTGTGCGGCTGGCGCGGTATCTCACGCGCTCAAATCGCGTCTCGCTCGCGGTCGGGTTTATACTCGCACTGGAGCCGCTTTCGGCGCTGTTCTCGTTTATCTTTTATGCGGAGACTATCTGTACCTTCCTGTTGTTGCTCTCGATACTCTGCCTCTTCGCGTATTTCGAGGAGCACCGGCTCTCTCTTCTAGTACTCTCTGCCGCGGCAATAGGGCTCGCAACGCTCGCAAAGCCGACGGTGGAATATCTGCCGGCACTCTTCATGCTTGCCGTGGCGTGGCATTTCCGTACGTCGCTTAGGCGCGAACTGCCGCGCATCGCTCTGTATCTGGGAGTGTTCCTGCTGGTGCTCTCGCCGTGGCTGCTCCGAAATTACAGCGAGTTTGGCGTCATCAGCGTGAGCCCACAGCTCGGCGAGCAGCTTTACGCGGTTATGGTGCCGTCGGTGCTCTCTATAAATAATGGCACCACCTTTGCACATGAGTTTGAGGCAAACCTTGCCGCCGGCGCGGTCGACCCCAATCGTTCCGATATCGCAAAAGGCTCGGAGTATCTGCATAAAGCGGTGCCTATCCTGTTGTCCCACCCGAAGGCGCTTACAATCGTGCTCGCAAACACAGCGCTTAACTTTTATATTCATGACGGGGTGTTTGAGGTCCTTAAGCACGTTGGAGCAAAGCCCGCTGTCATGCTCGGCAAACCGGCGCTATTTCTTTTGCTCTCCGACCCGGGCAAGCTCATCGCCTACACACGCGACGTCATGTTCCAACCTACTATTTTTATACTTTTTGCACGGGTTTTCTGGATTGTGATCACAGTTCTGTTTTTTACGGGAACTGTGTTGTATGTGCGCCGCGAAAGAGATGTCCGCGGCGTTCTCGCAATAGGCATAGTGCTCTACTTCATGCTCACGACACTCATTATCGGGCTCTCCGTTACGGGCCGCTACCGCATACCGGTGCAGGCGCTCATTATTACTTTTGCCGCCTACGCCGCCGCGCCCGGTATATCAAAAATTCGTTCCCGGTATCATGTATAAAAAACTCTCCGTCGTTATCCCGGCATATAACGAAGAGGGTACTATTGCGGAGTTATTGCAAAAGGTGCTAGCGGCGCACATTCCGCTCCGGATGGAAATTATTGTCGTTGATAATAACTCAAGCGACCGGACTGCCGCTCGCGCAACCTCGGTAGAGGGTGTGCGGGTTATACAGGAGAGCCGGCAGGGCAAGGGCGCGGCTTTGCGCCGCGGCATTGCCGAGGCGACGGGGGATATTGTGCTGTTTCAGGACGCGGACCTTGAGTACGATCCGCTGGATTACGCGGCGATGATTGCGCCGATTCTGGCCGGGGAGAGCGAGGCGGTGCTCGGAGTGCGCACGATGCCACGGCATCAGCATTGGTACATACGGTACTTCGGCTTCCTGGGCAACAGCGCCATCACGATGCTCACCAACTGGCTGTACTGGAACAACGCCGGCGAGTACGAAGGGTGTTACAAAGCGTTCAGTAAACGGCTTATAGATACGGTAGAAGTTAAAACAGATAACTTCGACTTTGACAACGAGTTGGTGTGCAAACTGCTTAAACGCGGCGTTCGTACGGTTGACGCGCCCATACGCTATTACCCGCGCAATTACGCCGAGGGCAAAAAGATAACCTGGCGCCACGGCTTTCTTATCCTTTGGACCATACTCAAATACCGTTTTATTGATTAACCGCATCCTATGAAAATAATAGGCATAACCCACTGGCGCATCCCGTCCGAAAAGACGATGGCCCCCTACATGATGCGCGTCATGGAGGCCTTTGCGCATGAGGGCGCACAGGTCGAATTTTGGGCGCCGCGGCGGCGCAATACAAGCGAGCTCTCCGGCACCGACCCGTTTGCATACCATGTCATCGAGCCGAACTTTCGTATGCGGTATCTGCCGGTCATAGACCTCATGCCGCAGACGGCAGGGCGCTTCGGTTTTTATCTCATGCTCGGGAGTTTTGTGGTGTCCGTATTTTTTAGGATGCTGTTTATGCGCGGCAGAAAGAATGCTGTTTTTTATTTCTTCGACTTGCGCGACGCGGTCACGGCGCACGTGCTGAGCAACAAAACTTTTTGTGAGATACATATGTACTACCGCAGTTCGCTCGACGCGATAAACCGCCGCGGCTTTAAGAGCATGTCCGGCATTATTGCGGCGACCAAGCCTCTGCGCACCGCCATACAGCGCGACTACGGCGTTTCTGACAAAAAAGTTCTCCACGCGCCGTGCGGCGTCAACTACGAGCGCTTCGGCATCGACACGCCCATGCGCGATGCGCGCCAAAAGCTGGGCCTCCCGCAGGACGGAAAAATAATCCTCTATGTCGGGCACCTCTTTCCGGTTAAGGGTGTCAATGTGCTGTTTGACGCGCACACCGGGTTGCGCAGTGGCGAAACTATCTATTTTGTGGGCGGCACCGACGAGGATATAGAAAACTTCAGGAAAAAGTGGCGCGCGGCAGGGTCACCGAACAATGTGGTTATCGCAGGGCGTAAGCCGCATCAGGAAATTCCGCTCTGGCTGCGCGCCGCCGATATACTGAGCATCCCCAACACGGCCAAGGAGGATGCGGGGAGCATCGAGTCGTCGCCGTCTAAATTGATAGAGTACATGGCATCGGGGCGGCCGATAGTCGCCTCCGACGTGCCGGGAATCCGCGACGTGCTCGAGGAGGGCATGGGATACTTTGCGCAGCCGGACAATGCGGGCGCAATAGCTGTCGCCGTGCACGAAGCGTTTGATAACCCGCAGGAGGCGGAGCGCCGCACAGCGGCCGCGCGTGCGGCGGCAAAAAACCTCAGCTGGGACGGCCGCGCACGGAGTATACTGGCTTTTATCAGTAATAAGTAACTATGCGGTCATTTTTAAAAAGGTTGGTGCCGGCTTCTTGGCACTACACGCTTTCCAATTTCAAGCGCTCTATCGTCGGGTACAAAAAGTTTTCCCAGTTCGGGGAGGACGAGGTGCTGCTCGAGATATTTAAAGACGTTCCGCAGGGGAGATACGTGGATGTCGGTGCGCACCATCCGTACCGCTACTCCAATACGTACCTGCTCTACAAAAAAGGATGGCGCGGCGTAAACATCGACGCCAACCCGGACTCGACACATCTTTTTGAGCAGGCGAGGCCCGACGACGAAAATATCTGTTCCGGAGTGGGGGAGGCGGGGACGCTTACGTACTACCGGTTTTCCGATCCGGCGGTAAATACATTCATCAAGTCCGAGGCGGACCAGTGGAAAGGGAAGCCGTTTTTGAAATATCTTGGAGTCAGCGATGTGGAAGTGCGACCGCTGTCGTCGTTTATTACGGAGCCGTTTGATCTCCTGACCATCGACGCAGAGGGTATGGACCTGCAGGTCTTGCAGTCGTACGACTGGCGTTACTATCCGAGGGCGATAGTGGTCGAGGGCGGTGCATCGGACGGGTATTTAAAACAAAAGGGGTATACGCTCCATGCGCGCCGCGGACCCTCCGGCGTGTACCTGCGTGGCTAATATGCTAAAGTTTGCTTTATGAAATCCGAGCTCTGGGCGCCGCGTATATTTACCCCGCGGGGGTTTGCCAAAACCGACATGCTCGGGGGCGCCAGGACGCTCGATGTCGGCTGTGGCGGGCGTAAGTTACCCGGTTCAACCGGTATGGATATCCTCAAACTACCCGGCGTCGACGCGGTGCACAGCTTCAATCAAATACCATGGCCGTTTGCGGACAATAGTTTTGACCTAGTCTTTCTCAACCACGCGCTCGAGCATGTGGGTGATGTGATTGCCGTGATGGACGAAATCCACCGTGTGCTCAAACCGGGCGGCAGAGCGGTAATCCAAGTGCCGTATTTCCGCTGCGCAGACGCTTATAACGACCCGACGCATACGCATTTTTTTACCGCAAATACGCTCGACTATTTTGTTAAAGACAGCGGTCTTTCAAAATACAAGTACACCGATAATCTTTTTATTAAAAAAGGGTTCTGGTACGGTTGGCCGCACCGCTCGCAAAACCCATTGCGCCGGGTGTTTAAGTCGTTTATCCACAAACATCCGCGCTTCTACGACCAATACCTCTCGCTCCTTATCCCGACCGAGTGCCTCACCTGGGAGCTCGAAGCGGTTAAATCATGAAGAGCGTTTTAACATTTCGCCCCGGCTCTATCGGCGACTGCCTGATGGCAAAATATTTTTTGGAGAACGTCCACGCGGCCAACCCCGGCGCGGAGGTTGTTATCGCCGTGCCGACCAGGCTTGCAATGGTGCGCGACCTGCTTGCCGCGTACCGATGGATAAAAGTGGTGCAGACCAAGTCGCTCCGCCTTCCGCGTCGCGACTTGGTGGTTACTCCCTACACCGGCGGGGTTGTTCCCCTCAAAACAAAACTGTTTGCCCGCTTGCTCGCAAAAAAACTTATCGGATTTTCCGACCGCTCGCCGTTCAACCGTTTTTTGTATACAAAACTTATTCCGCTTGCCGGCCGTTCGCGCGCACCGCGGCTGCTCGAGTGCGATGCACTTGCGGTGGCGGGCATTCCGGTTTCTATTACACAGCCATCGTTTGAATATCTGCCGCAGCCGCAGCTTTTGCCAAAACTCGGATTACAGGAAAAAAACTACGTCGTACTGCACCTCTTTTCCGGTGGCAACGCGCGCGGGCTTTCTCCGGCGCGTAAGCGCGAACTTATAGAGGCGCTCGCCAAAGCGATGTCGGTGCCGCTGGTGCTCACCGGCACTCCTCAAGAAACAGCAAGTCTGGGCGAACTGCCGCACAATGCGCGTGCCGCGCACACCACACTGCAGGAGCTTGCACATCTTATAGACCATGCGGCCGGAATGGTGTCGCTCGACACCGGTGCGGCGCACCTAGCGGCACATATGCGGAAACCTCTAGTCGTGTTGGCGAGTTGTGTAGGAGTGCAATGGTGGGGCGAGGACATGTATGGCAAGGGGAATCCGACCGCACTCTTTGAGCGGGTGGATGTCTGCGCGGGAAAGCACGACTATTCCGGATACGCGCAGTGTCTCGATGCCATCAATATGGATGAAGTCGCCCGCATCGCGGCAAAGTTTTAATATCAAGAATTCAATGACGGTACATTTTTACACCAAAGAGCCTATCAATCGCCCCGCGTCCCGCCAACGGGCTTTTTTGATAGCGGAAGAATTCAACAAACGCGGAATCCCGGCGGTGGTGCACACTCCGGCGGTGGAGACGATATCGGAGACCCGTTGGCCGAAAAAGTTTCGGCACCTTCTCGCCGTGCTCCGCTCGTTGGCAACTGTTAAAAAAGGGGATGTCGTTTTTTTGCAGCGCACCATAAGCAACAAATACTTCTTTTTTATCATAGTGCTGTATCTGAAGCTCTTCCGTCGGAAGATGGTTTTTGATTTCGACGACGCTATCTACGTGCACAGCTTCTTTAAGACTAAAGTCTTAGTACAAATGGCCGATGCGGTGTTTGTATGCAGTACGCTTCTGCAGGATTGGGTTCGTCAGTACAATCCAAACGCGTATATCTTTCATACCTCGCTTAACTTTGGTTGGTACCAAAAATACACGAAGGATTACTCTAAAACAAATGGTCCGTGTGTTATAGGCTGGATCGGGAGAGGAGAAGAGCATGTCGAAAATTTAAAGCTCATGGCGCGGGTGCTCGAGCAGTTATCGGCACGCGGGGTCGACTATAAATTTTTGTTGGTCGGCGCATGGAAAGATAAACGGATATATGAATTATTCGGCACGTTCCCCGCATCGAGCGTTGAACTTATTGATTATTTGGATTGGAAGAAGATACCGGAGACCATACAGCGTTTTGACATCGGCGTCATGCCCTTGCTCGACCGGAGCGTGTGGAACCGCTCCCGCTCCTCGTACAAATTATTCGAATACTTGGCGGTGGGGATTGCGACCGTGTCAAGTAACAACGGAGAGATCAGTAATGTTATAAAGGATGGTACGGATGGTTTTCTTGCCGACAATGAGCAGGAGTGGGTGGACGCGTTGGAGCGGCTAGTGACCGACGGGGCGCTCCGTGCAAAAATAGGGAGGGCCGGCCAAGACATGTTGCGTACCCGCGAGTCGTACGAGGCGGTTGTTCCGCACATGATAGAAATTATTAAGAATTTATAAAAATAAGTATGAAAAGAGTCCTCTTAACCGGTGCAGGCGGCGCGATAGGCGTGCACATGCTCGCGCATCTTATGCACAACACCGACTGGGAGGTGGTGGCGACCGACAGCTTCAACGTCGACCATAAGGGCTATTTTGATCGTATTACATGCGTGTGCCGCAACCACCCCGAGTGGTCGGCGCGCATAAAGATATTTGTCCACGACCTGCAGGCGCCCTTTACCAACCGCGAGGTCGAGCAAATAGGAAAAATAGACTACATCATCAACCTTGCGAGCCGCAGCGATGTCCATAACTCGATAGGGGATCCGCTGCCGTTTGTGCGCAACAACACCGAGCTCATGCTCACCATGCTCGACTACGCCGTGCGCGCTAAGCCGGAAGTCTTTTTGCATTTTTCCACTGACGAGGTGTACGGCCCCGCGGCGAAGGACGGCAAGGGGCATCCCGAATGGGATGCAATGCTGCCGAGCAACCCCTACAGCGCAAGCAAGGCGACGCAGGAGATGCTGGCCATAGCTTGGTGGCGCTGTTTCGGCGTGCCGCTCATCATCACCAACACGATGAACAACTTCGGCGAGATGCAGGCTCCGAGCAAGTTCCCCGCTATGATCCAGAGCAATATCGAGCACGGCCGCACGACCATGGTGCACACCAACGGCAAGGGTGAGAGCGGTACCCGCTACTACCTGCACAGCCGCAATGCTGCGGACGCGGTGCTTTTTATACTTAAAAACGTCAAGCCGGTCATGCACGAACCCGGCGAAATGGACCGCCCTATCCGGCTCAACATCGTGGGCGACAAACAGGTGAGCAACGAGGACATGGTGCGCATTATCAGCAAACTCATGGGCAAGCCTGCAAAGTTTGAGAATGAGAACTACCATGACAACAACCCGGGCCACGACGCGCACTACGGGCTCGACGGCAGCAAACTTGCCGCGCTAGGCTGGAAGGCGCCGGTCGGTTTTGAAGAGAGCCTAAAAAATACGATCGAGTGGCAGAAACGCAACCCGGAATGGATGAAATAAAATAATGTATCTATGACGGTCAAACTAAAAATGCTCGTTTTCCGTGTTTTGGACCGGCTATTGGAGAATGGAAACACGACACTGGTGCGCTATTGGGGGCCCGACGCCTCTATCATGCGCACCATCGTGTGTTTGCGCAAACACAATATGACACAGCACAAACACGAGGCCTATCAACTCTACGTGGTCGCACGCAGCACTCGCAAGGTGTCTGGGGATATAGCTGAGGTAGGGGTATATAAGGGAGGAACGGCCAAACTTATGAGCTATGCCCAGGGCAACCGCGGCATGCACTTGTTCGACACGTACGAGGGCATGCCGCCCCCTACCAAAGAAGACGCGGGTGCTGTACAAAAGTGGCAACAAAACATTGAAGCCACCACTGTGGGCACGCTTGACGAGGTTCGAGCCCTCATGACGGGTGTTCCAGGAGTACGCTACTACAAAGGATTATTTCCAGAGACCAGTGAACCGGTTAAAAATAAGAAGTTTTCTCTTGTTCATCTGGATGTGGACTTTTATAAGGCAACCAAAGGCTCCTTAGATTTCTTTTATCCGCGCATGAACAAAGGGGGCGTCATCATTTCTCATGATTACGGCCAATTCGCCGGGGTGCGGCAGGCATTCGATGAGTTTTTTTCCGACAAGCCGGAACCGCTGATTGAGCTCTCTGGTTCGCAGGTGCTTGTGGTAAAGATATGAAAGTAGAACTCTCAAAAAAGATAAAAATATATGTTACGACCCCGGCGGGCGTTGCTACGGGAGGGGCCGAGAACATGCATCAGCTCGCTTTTGATTTGCGCGAGCTTTTCCCCGCGGCGAAGGTCTATATGTACTACTCGCCTGCGATTGTAGAAAATCCGACACCCGCTGAGTACTCCTATTTCGGTCTGGAAGTCGCACGCGAAATAGAAGACAGTGTGGAGAATGTACTCATTCTCCACGAAGGTTTTACGACGCGATTTAATCACCTTAAAAACATCAGGGTCGTGTTGTGGTGGATGAGCGTCGACCACTATTACACTTCGCAGGATTTCGCCGCGCATGCACCGCTTGCGGGTAAGATAAACAAGTTTTTCTGGAAGCTCGGCTTCCAGCACTACCTCGGTTTTGATAATCAACTCAAAAAAATACAATGGCACTTATTTCAGTCTCGGTATGTGTTTGAGCATTTGCAAAAAAAAGGCATCAAAAACCCGATGCCGCTCATGGACCACGTCAATCCAAGTTTTGCACAACACCGGATAGACGAGAGCGTCAAAGAAAATATCGTCGCCTATAATCCAAAAAAAGGATTGCGCGCCACACGCAGGATAATCCGCGGGTGTCCCGGCATTACTTTCGTGCCTATTGAAAGAATGAGCAAAGAAGAGGTAATGGCGCTTCTTAAAAGGGCCAAAGTATATATAGATTTTGGGTATCATCCGGGAGGGGACCGCTTCCCTAAAGAAGCGGCGCTACTGGGTTGTTGTGTCATTACTGGCAAGCGCGGTACAGCGGGGTACTTCGACGATGTACCGATCCCTCCAGACTATAAAATCCCGCAAATACTCCCATGGGCTCCGCATATAGTCCGCAAAAAAATAGAGTACTGCTTTGCAAACTATCACGATGAGCTGCGGCGCTTTATTCCGTTTAGAGAGCGTGCAAAAAAAGACAGGGATACGCATCTGCAAGATATAAAAGATATCTTTTACTCCGCATGACCGTTTTTCTGCTCTACGAAGTGGGGCACATCAAAGAACTCGAGCGTTTTTGGCGCGAGCAGCCGCAGGAGTCCGGTTCGCTCGTGGTTGCGCTCACTCCTTTCGTGGAGGAGGTATTAGTAAAAAAAGGTATCACGTTTGTTTCCGGACGTAACTACCGTCCGGCAGACATGGGCCGTTTTCTGGAGGCAGAATCGTGGGTCGCACGGATGGCGGATAGTCCTCAATGGAAATGGTTTCAATATCGCGACGTGTCACTCTCGCAGCTGTTTTCCTTCTCGATACAATTTTATTTGGTTCAGCTCCTTTATTATGGGACTTCCATAGAGAATATTTTTATAAAACACCCGTCCGTCCGCCGGTTGGTGGTGTTTCCTTCGTTCCAAACAGTTCCGCTCAAGGGCAGGGCGCTCGCGCGCAAACAGATCGAGGCGATAGTCGCCTGTGCACGGCTTGTGGCGACACGGCATGGAGTTGAGGTTATAGTGCCGCGAATGACCCCCGCGCATATAAAGCGGGCGGATGTCGGCAGGTATTATTTCACGCTCAAGCAGGCATTTGCGGAGGCGGGGATGTGGCTCTTTAATGTGTTCATCACATTCGCCCGCCCACGCGGAGCTCCGCGTATCCTCGCGTCCGATTACTGGCGCAATATCGCTCCGGTTATGTCGCAGTTGCCGCACGGGGAGCTCATACTCTTTGATCGCACCGAAGCACTTAACGCCGGCATACGGAACCTATGGCGTTTTAAAGTACGACTTTTTAATTTAAACTCCTTCCCGGTGCGCCACAGGAGCGCAGAGCAGGCAGAGACGCAAAAACGGTTTGAGGAGCAGTGGCGTGACCTTCGTAAAAACGGGCTCCCAGAGTGTTCCGCTGGCGGGACATCATTGCACCCGATGCTTGCCGAAATGCTGGATGAAATAATTCTGCACGAGACCCCTCTCATGCTGCGTAATATTGACAGTGCGTATGAGATGCTACAAACACTTGCGCCTGATATCGTCTTCCTGCGGGTGAGCGTGACCACACAGACACATTTCGCCATTTTGGCAATGGTTGCTCGGGCGCTTAGTATCCCGTCATTGGAGCTTCAGCACGGTCTAGAGTATCTTGGTCCCGGATCTATCAGTAAGCATCATAGTGCCGAGTATGTAGCGGTATACGGGCGGGTAATACAAGATGAATTTGCCGCACTTGGCCGCCCGCGCGAAAAAACTCCGATCGTCGGTTCGCCCAGGTTTGATGTGTATAAAAACGAAGCCGCCGCCGTGCAACACGATGCTGGCGGCGCGGATGCTATATCAATACTGTGCATCGGATACGGTGTAGGCGTGGAGTGGTTTTATGATGACTACGAAATGGAGGACTACTACGCCGCCATAGCCCGCGCTGTTCAGAACATACCCAACGCGTCCGTCGTTATCAAGTTACGCCCGGGCGAGTTCCGCGAAAGCGACTGCCGTTCTGTTATAGAAAGAATTTTTGCCCACGTTCCGCACACTATTGCCCAATATGAGCCGATGTCGGAGTTGCTTTCTGCGGCGGATGTCGTTTTTTCGTACTACTCAACTGTCGTCCTGGAGGCGATGCAGTTTGGCAAGCCGGTCATCGCGTACAGCGCTCAAACTATGGAAAAAGAGCAGATCCGTTTTCATCTCACGCGGTATGCGGACCGGGGCGGGCTCATTATCGCAGAAACTCCTGCGGAGATAGAAGCGGCGTGCCGCTCATTGGCGGGCGACCCTGCCGTGCGCCGCAGTTTTGAGCGCGGTGCCAAAGAGGCGCTTGCTGAGTTCCACCTCTTTGGTGGTAGAGCATCCGAGCGTATTGTGGAGCTCATCAAAACTCTTGCCAAAAAGTAAAAATGTGTTGGTAACTTGCCTTATGGGCCGCATAGTTGTATGGTGTATCGGCTATGTCGGCATTCAAGGATAAGGTTATTTTGATTACGGGAGGCACAGGCTCCTTTGGGAAGGCCTGTGTCAAAAAGCTGCTCGAAGCCCACGACCCTGCCAGTATCCGGATCTATAGCCGCGACGAACTTAAACAGTGGGAAATGGCCCGGGAGTTCGGCAACCACCCGAAACTGCGCTTTCTTATCGGCGATGTCCGCGATGCCGAACGCCTGCAGCGCGCAACTGAGGGTGTCGACTATCTTATCCACGCCGCGGCGCTCAAGCACGTACCGGCATGCGAGTACAACCCTGTCGAAGCGGTTCGTACCAATGTCGACGGCGCCATCAATGTCATCAACGCTGCGTTGAACAACAATGTCAAAAAAGTCATCGCCCTTTCAACCGACAAGGCGGTCAACCCGGTCAATATATACGGCGCTACCAAGCTCTGCTCCGACCGCCTTTTTATACAATCAAACAGCTACCGCGGGATACATCGCGGTACGCGCTTCTCGGTGGTGCGTTACGGCAACGTGATGGCCAGCCGCGGCAGTGTTATCCCGTTGTTCCGCAAGCAGGCGGAGAGCGGCGTTGTTACCATAACCGATCCGCATATGACCCGTTTTTGGATTACGCTTCCGCACGCGGTGGACTTTGTGCTCTCAAGTTTTGAAATGATGCAGGGGGGCGAGATGTTCGTGCCGAAGATTCCGAGCATGAAGATAAGCGACCTCGCAAAGGTAATAGCCCCTAAGGCCAAACAAAAGGTAATAGGCGTACGTCCGGGAGAAAAGCGCCACGAGTCGCTCATCACGCGCGAAGAGGGCCAGCTCGCCCGCGAGATGAAGGACCGCTACGTGGTGCTCTCGTCCTCGGTGGAATGGCCGTATGATAAAAGCGAGTTCAACCGTATGCGCAAAGTTAAGGATGGTTTCGAATACAACAGTTACAGCAACCCCGTCTATCTGACGCAAAAAGAAATGCTCAAAATGCTCGACGAGCTCGGGGTATAGTAAGAGACGATGATTCCGTACTCCACACAGGACATAAGCGACGCGGACGTGAGAGCGGTTGTTAAGACGCTCAAGTCCGGATGGCTGACCCAGGGTCCGGCGGTAGAGCGGTTTGAAAAGGCGCTTGCCAAAGCGGCGGGCACCAAATACGCGGTTGCGGTCAACTCCGGCACGGCGGCTCTGCACGCGGCGTACTTTGCCGCGGGAATAAAAAAAGGGGACGAAGTTATCGTCCCGGCGCTTACCTTTGCCGCGACAGGCAATGCGGCGTTGTACCTTGGCGCCACGCCGGTGTTTGCGGATATAGACTCCACAACAGGGAATATGAGTGTCGCCGACGCGCGCAAAAAAATAACCAAAAAAACAAAAGCGCTGGTGCCGGTCGATTATGCCGGACGCCCCGCCGACCTCGCCGCGTTTAAAAAGCTAGCGCGCAAGCACAAACTTGTGCTCATCAGCGACGCCGCACAGAGCTTGGGTGCTACGTACAAGGGAAAGCCCGCCGGCAGTTTTGCGGACATGAGTATTTACAGCTTTCATCCGGTCAAATCGATAACAACCGGCGAGGGCGGCGCGGTGGTCACCGACAATCCGGAGTACGCGCGCTTGGTCAGGCTCTTCCGCAGTCACGGCATCACCAAAGATGTGGCGCATCTGAAAAATAAAAAAGAGGGCGGCTGGTATATGGAACAGCAGGCGCTCGGGTACAACTACCGCATGCCCGACATCAACGCCGCACTGGGTGAGAGCCAGCTCAAATGCCTCAAATCTTTTATTGCCAAGCGCCGGGCGGCAGCGAAGCGCTACGACCAACTGCTTAAAAATATTCCCGGCCTGATACTCCCGCAACAGGATAGCGTGCAGATAAAATCCGCATGGCATCTCTATCCGGTGCGCGTTGATGCAACAAAACACCGCGCGGTCTTTGACTACTTGCGGGCGCACAGCATCGGCGTGCAGGTGCACCATATCCCTGTGCATACGCATCCGTACTACCAAAAACTCGGATACAAAAAGGGTTCCTGCCCGAAGGCGGAGCAATTTTATGCCTCGGCGATTTCGCTCCCGATATTCGCCAACATCACTCCCGCGCAGCAAAAAAGAGTTGTTATAATTCTCAAACAAGCACTCGCATGAAAAATAAAAACACCGGACAAAAATTGTGGCAAAAGGCAAAAAAGATAATCCCCGGCGGCAGTCAACTGCTCTCAAAACGCGCTGAGATGTTTGCGCCCGGAGTGTGGCCCGCTTACTACGCGAAGGCCAAAGGCTCCGCAGTGTGGGATCTCGACGGTAACAAATATATAGACATGTCGCTTATGGGTGTCGGCGCCAACATGCTCGGCTACGCGGACCGCGATGTTGATGATGCAGTTATTAAGCAGGCTATACAAAGAGGTTCAATGTCGACGCTTAACGTCCCTCAGGAAGTTGAGCTTGCCGAGCTTTTGCTGAAGCTGCATCCGTGGGCGGGGATGGTGCGCTATGCGCGCACCGGCGGGGAGTCGATGGCGATTGCCGCGCGCATCGCACGCGCGTATACGGGCCGCGACGTCGTTGCATTTTGCGGCTATCACGGCTGGGCCGACTGGTATCTGGCGACCAATTTAAAGCAAAAGGACGCGCTCGCGGCGCATCTCTTGGGAGGGCTCGAGCCTAAAGGGGTACCCAAGGGTCTGCGCGGCAGTATCGTTCCGTTCCGTTACAACCACCTCGAGGAACTTGAGGCCATAATCAAACAGCACGGCAAGCTCGCGGCCATCATTATGGAGCCCCTCCATGGAGAAGAGCCAAAGAAAGATTTTCTTAAACAGGTGCGCAGACTTGCAGATAAGGCCGGTGCGGTACTGGTGTTTGATGAGATTACGATGGGTTTCCGCCTGACTCTCGGCGGCGCACACCTTAAATACGGAGTCATGCCCGACATGGCGGTCTTTGCCAAGGGGATGAGCAACGGCTATCCGATGGCGGCCATTATCGGCACGCGCAAAGTGATGGAGGCGGCGCAGGGCACTTTTATTTCGAGTACCTATTGGACGGAAGCAATCGGTCCGGTGGCGGCGCTCGCGACCATACACAAAATGCAAAAGAAGAAAGTGCAGTCGCATCTGGCACAGCTTGGCAGGAAAGTACGCACCATCTGGAAGAGTGCTTCAAAAAAACACGGGCTCCCAATTGGAATGAGCGGCGTTGATCCGTTGCGGTTCTTCTCCTTCCTGCAGCCGGAGGCGCAGATTATAAAAACAGTATTCGTGACAGAGATGCTGGAGCGCGGTTTTTTGGCCTCGAATCTCTACTACGCTTCCTATGCGCACACTGATGCAGACCTCAAACGCTACGAGCACGCGCTCAATGAAGTGTTTGCGCTCATCGTCAAAGCGCAAAAAGACGGCACCCTTAAAAAACTCCTCAAAGGCCCCGTGGCACACACGGGCTTCCAGCGGCTCAATTAAAAAACTCCGCGGAATCTGTCCGCGGAGTTCTGTGTTTGAACAGAGACCTATTTCTTGATGCCGGCCTCCTGTGCCAACAGATCAGTACCTGCCCTTGCGTGTTTGAACACGTGCGAGCGGTCGGTTAGCGGCAGGTGCATGGTGCGGCCCTCTTGTATGGCCGAGAGCGCGAGCGCGTGGGCCACTTCCTCGGCATCGCGCGCGAGCGCGGCGCCGGCACTGGTGGGAGTGTCATGGTCTACGGCATTAAGCAGTTGCTTTAGTCCGTCGATCATAAACTCGCGCGGCGCGTCCGCCTTGAGTGCTAGTGGCACACAGGCGGAGTCGTAAGGCATCATCTCGCCTAGCGCACCAAAGATCCGCGAGCGCTCCATAGGTTCGTATCTGATCCGCCAACCGCTTTCAAGGATCGAGACACGGGCTTTAGTGCCGGTGAACTCAAACTCGAAGAGATAGGTATCGTTGTCAATCTCTCCGCGGCCGGTTGCGGTGAGCGAGACATTAACCTCGCGTTGCTCCGGAGCATAGTAGTAGCGGATAGCGCCGTCGACATTGAGGTCGTCTGGTGCGCGGCCGTTTATGAGCGGCGAGCGTATGCCGGAAACCATCAATGCCTTCTCAAAGAGCAATTGCAGGAGCGCCAGTGCGTGTGGAGCCACACCCAGTACGCCGCCCTTGTAGAGTATGCGCACGAACAGGAGGTTTCCGATGCCGCCGTTGCGTATATACTCGATAACAGCACGGTGGCAGGGGTCGAAGTTGCGCAGATAATTTACCTGCACCTTAAGTCCTGAGGATGTCTCGAGTGCGGCGAGCCGGTCGGCCTCGGGGAGCGAGAGTGTCATCGGCTTATCGCAGTAGACGCCGCGGATGCCAAGATCTTGTGCCTTGGTAATTACCTCGGCGTTTGCCTCGGGTCCTGCGGCACAGCACACAACATCGATACGCTGTGCATGAGTGTATAAACTGGTCGCACTCTCCAGTGTCTGATGCAGGGTAAAGTTTGTCTGATATCCGCCTCCGCGAAGTTTCTTGGCCGCGGCTTCGAGTTTGACACTGTCGGTATCGACAAGGGCGACAAGCCGTGCGTCCGGGTTTTTAAGCACGGCGGCGGCATGATTGTAGGTGAAGGGGAAGGTTGAGTCATACGGCCCTCCTACTCCCATCGATCCACAGCCTACGACGGCGACATTATGAGTCATGTACAACTCCTTTGGTTTGTCCTGGGTCTGGGCAGGGTTATAACAATATCTTTACTAATAGTCAAGATGTGCTACCGTATGATCATGAGAGTTGTGGCTATAATACAAGCGCGGGCGGGCTCGACACGGCTGCCGGGCAAGATTTTCAAACCTATTTTGGGCAAGCCGATGCTTGCACATATGCTGGAGCGCGTGCAAAAGGCCAAAAAATTGGATACGGTCGTGCTCGCGACGAGCGACAAGCCGGAAGATGACGCCACGGCGGCACTTGGAGCAGCGGCCGGCGTGGCGGTATTCCGTGGAAGCGAGACAGACGTGCTTGACCGTTTTTATAACGCCGCCAAAGACGCTGGCGCGGAGGCGGTGGTGCGGCTTACCGGCGATTGTCCGATGCATAGTGGCGCAGTTGTCGACGAAGTCGTTGAGCATTTTTTGAAAAGTGGCGCCGATTACTGCGCGGGTCCCGCTGATACCCCGGAGGGTTTTGATACAGAAGTATTTAGTTTTTCTTCTCTGGAACGCGCTGCGCTTGAGGCGGCACTACCGTCAGAGCGCGAACATGTTACGTTGTATATCCGCAATCATCCGGAATTATTTACAATTGCGCCGGTGTGGAAAAAAGGTGTCATAAACTGCTCGAGTATGCATTTTTCGGTCGATACTCCGCAAGATTTTGAACTGGCCGAGAATATATTTGCCGAACTCGGCGCGGATTTTTCAAAAGAGCAGCTACTTGAGCTGGTGGAGCGCCGACCGGAGCTGCTAGAAATAAATAAAGGCGGCACCGGTTTTGAGGGTTTATACAAATCTATAAAAGAAGACGAGGAGTGGAAGCTGATGCAGCGTATGGTGTTGGGCACTGTCGAGCTCGGGATGGAGTACGGGATAGATGGGCAAGCGCGTCCGGCACAAGGCGAAGCGTTTGCTATTTTGGATGCGGCGCTTGCGGCGGGCATCGATACGTTTGATACGGCGTCTGCGTACGGCAACGCCGAGGAGATACTGGGTGAGTGGATTAAAACCCGTAACTGTGCGGACAGGGTCAAGATAATTTCAAAGGGGTCCGGCCGCGCGGATATCGGGCAGTCGCTCAAACGTTTGGGATTGAAAGCGGTAGACGGGTATTTGTTGCACAACAGTAAAGGCTCGTTTGCGGAACTGCAGGAGGCGAAGCGCAATGGGTTGGCAAAGCATATCGGAGCATCGGTATATAAACCGGAAGAAGTCCGCAGTGAGTTTGAGTATGTGCAGGTGCCGTACAACGCACTGGACCGGCGATTTGAAAAGGCGCAGGACACGGTGGTGTTTGTGCGCAGTCCGTTTTTGCAGGGGCTTTTGTTGATGAATCCGGCGGATGTGCCGCCGCATCTCGCTTCCGCGAGGCCGTATGTAGAGGCGTTCCAAAAAATAGCGCGGCAGTTTGGTCTCTCACCACTGCAGGCGGCTCTCTTGTTTGTACTGCATGCACATCCGACCAATTTGGTAGTCTTTGGTGTCAAAACTTTGCAGCAGTTGAGCGAGATTATTGAGGCGGCGCATACTCCGCTGCCAAATGGATATCTGGTCGCGGTGCGTGCTCTGCCCGTTCCACCCGATACCGTGACAAACCCAACACTCTGGAAAGCGCAATAAAAAAGCCCGGAGTTCCTCCCGGGCTTTTTTGGCGCTGTTGCTTTACTGCCAGAGGATGGCAGGATTGGGGCTTGTGTCGTCAGGAAATTCCTGCTCTCCCGGCGAAAGCCCGAGCGCGCGCGCGATACTCTCGGAAGCCCGATTGCCTTTTTTGACGCTGGCGATCAGCCGGACGCCGGGTAGTATTTCCCGGACGAACTGCAGTACCATCGCCTTACCAAAACCTTTGCCGCGGGCCTCGGGTGCGACGGTCCAGGAGAGTTCCCGCGCCCCGTTGTGCAGATCGGCACGGACAGTCCCGACAGGCACTCCTTCGGCTTCGGCAATGTACAATGTGCGGGTAGGGGAGACGAGCGACTTTTCGAGCCAAGCGACGTGGTTCTCCCACGGCACTTCGTCTGTATTGTGCGAATTTTCCCGCGTGAGCGGGTCATTGCGCCAGTCAAAAAGAATTTTGGCGTCACCCATTGTTACTGACCGTATAGATAGCGACATATGTTTGTATCCTTGCCGTTGACTCTGTGTTTAGATTGCTATACGGTATAGGAAAAGTCAATGAACTCACTTATCTCGGTATTAAGCGGCGATATATGGAATGATCGTGGCGTATGGAGGACGAATGATTTGGATGTCCGCTATGGCGCAGTCAAATCTGTCATGGAGTCCTTTCGGATTCCTGCGGCCGCTCTCTTTATACAAGGCCGTCTGAGTCGTAAGAAAAAAGAGGACTCTATTGTTGTGATTGTGCAGGGCGGACTTGCAGATGCAACCTACCCGTCTCTTGCAAGCGTGATGAAGAGGGAACTCGCTGAGTTTGGTGTGCCTGACACGATAATAAGACTCGAGGAAACATCAAAGACTACATACCAACAGCTCTGTATATTGCAAAAAATTGCGGTAGCGGAACATCCGGACAGGGTCGAAGTCTTTTCAAACGAATGGCATGTTGACCGCATACGGGCAATGATTGAACTAATTCCGAATTTGGCATCTTTGCGTGCGCTCAATCCTACTGTTGTTGCGGCAGAGGGTGTTTTGTTGCAGGCGGACCCGCTTCTGTGGAAACCAAAGATCGAGGCCGTGCGTGCAAACCCGGATATACAAGCCCGTGTTGCGCTCGAACAAAAAGGCATCGCTCAAATCCGCGACGGCACCTACCTGTTTAGGTAAGTGTCTTTTATGTCAAAAATGATGTTATACAGATGATATGAAGACGAATCGACCTATAGGGCCCGGTAGGCCTGTTTTTATAGTCGCGGAACTCTCCGGTAATCACAACGGAGATATCAATCACGCTATGAGTATTATTGACGCGGCGGCCGACGCCGGCGCTGATGCGGTTAAACTCCAAACGTATACGCCGGATACTATCACTATCGACTCCGACCGCCCGGAATTTGTCATCAAGTCGAGCAACAAGGCATGGCGGGACAAGACGCTCTACGAGCTCTATGGCGAGGCAATGACTCCGTGGGAGTGGCACGCAAAGCTTTTTGCCCACGCAAAAAAACGCGGGCTCGTTTGCTTTTCCTCGCCGTTTGACCCGACCGCGGTGGCGTTCCTCGAGCGTCTGGGCAACCCGATTTATAAGGTCGCCTCGTTTGAGGTCGTCGATATCCCGCTGCTTGAAGCGATAGGCACAACGCGCAAGCCGGTCATCATGTCGCGCGGGATGGCTACGCTTTCAGAACTTTCGCTCGCCATCAAGACACTCAAAAAATTCGGTACCAAAGACATCACGCTTTTGCAGTGCATCAGCGCTTACCCGGCGCAGTCTGGAGACATGCATCTTTCAAATATCCCCGACCTCGCAAAACGTTTCAAAGTATATGCGGGACTCTCGGACCACACCTTAAATAACGATGTCACCGTTGCCGCGGTAGCGCTGGGAGCACGCGTGATAGAAAAGCATCTCACGCTGCGTCGCGCCGATGGCGGGCCCGACGCGTCCTTCTCGATGGAGCCGCACGAGTTTAAAGCGCTCGTGGCCTCTGTTCGCGCGACCGAGGCCGCTGTTGGTGCGCCGTCCTATGTCCTCTCCGGCGGAGAAAAAGAAAATATTCATTTTAGAAAGTCGCTGTTCGTGATTGAGGATATGAAGAAAGGGGAGCGCTTTACGGCAAAAAACGTGCGCTCTATACGCCCCGGCAACGGTATGGCGCCTAAGTTTTATCGCTCGGTCCTGGGCAAGCGCGCCGCGCGGGACATTGTACGCGGCACCCCGCTCGCCAAAAAGCTCGTACAATAAGATACATGGTGTCCACCATAAGCATCCTTTGGAGTATTTTTAAGCGGTACCGCTGGCATCTCCTCGCGCTCGCTGCTTCGGGGTTTCTCAGCGCGATACTCGAGGGTATCGGTATCAACGCCGCAATACCGCTTATCTCATTTTTTACCGGGAACACCAACGAGGCCACAGACTTTATCACCAAAGCAATACAAGGACTCTTCGCGTTCCTGCATATCCCGTTCAGCTTCCGGTATCTTCTCGGCTTTATATTAGGGCTCTTTATTGTGCGCGCCATTTCGGTGGTGGTGTTCGGCTATATCCGCGGCTGGATCAGCGCCGACTTTTTGGGCAAAGAGAGCGACGATGTCCTGCGCCGTACCATGCGCGCTTCGTGGCCGTTCCTGCTTAAGCAAAAAATAGGCACGATGCACAATACTCTGGTGCGGGATATCCAATGCACTGGAGGCCTATTGGGCGTGTTGGGGCAGGTCATCCAATCATTTACCGGCTTTCTCATGTATCTGCTGGTGGCTTTCAATATATCGCCGACGATGACACTCTACACTCTCGGCGGCGGAATATTGCTGCTTTTTGTAGTTCGACCTCTCCTACACCGCACGAGAGGCATAGCAGAGCGGGTGACGCTTACAGAGAAACAGTTTTCGCAGTTTCTCAGCGAGCATATCATCGGCATAAAATCTATCAAGGCCGCCGGCGCAGATGGCGCCGCTATACACGAGGGGAGCAAACAGATCAAACTGTTGCGCACGCTCTCGATACGGCAGGCGCTTATACGCTCGATAAGCAGCGGCTTGTTCCAGCCCGCGAGCCTGGTGCTGGTGGTGGTGCTTTTTATGTTGACGTATAATACCCCGGGCTTCAGTATCATTTCCTTCGGCGCTACACTGTACCTGATACAAAAAATATTTACGTACTTAGAGTCCGGGCAAAATGCTCTGCAGGCCATCAATGAGCTTGTGCCGTACGCGCAAAATATTTCCGGGTTTAAGCGCCAGCTCGATATACACCGCGAGGCGGCCACAAGCGACGGAAAACCTTTCTTTTTTAAGAATGCGCTTACATTTGAAGGAGTTTCCTTCGCCTATGGCGACGGCAAACCGGTGCTTTATGGTGTTGATTTTGAGATACGGTCAGGCGAGACGATAGGGCTTATCGGCCCTTCCGGCGCGGGCAAGACCTCGGTGGCCGATTTGTTGCTGCGGCTTTTTAAACCGACCGCGGGCCGACTTTCTGTCGACGGCGCACCGGTCGAGGATATAGCGCTTGATTCCTGGCGCAAAAATATCGGCTACGTGCCGCAGGACGCTTTTTTGCTCCACAGTACAATCGAGGACAATATTCGTTTTTATAACAACGTCATTACTGTCGAGGATATCCACGCGGCCGCCAAGCAGGCCAACATCCATGACTTTATCTCGGGGTTACCGGACGGGTACCAGACCGTGGTAGGGGACCGCGGTGTTCTCCTCTCCGGCGGCCAACGCCAGCGCATCGTACTGGCGCGCGCGCTTGCATGTAAGCCTGCTCTACTTATCCTCGATGAGGCAACCAGTGCGCTCGACCACGAGTCTGAAAGGATGATACAAGAGGCTATCACCAGGCTACGCAAGACGGTCACTGTTTTTATCATCGCGCATCGCCCGTCAACTATTGCGGATGCGGACACAATTTTGGTTTTGAGCCGCGGGCACATAGTCGAGCAAGGGTCCCCGCAGGAACTGCTAAAAAACGAGGAGTCTTATTTCTATAAAATGCAGCATAGCTCGTAGTGTGGTATATTCTTCGGGTATGAAATACACCGATTATCTGCGCTGGGGCGCGCTTTCAGCCCTCTTTTTGGCGTTGTTTGTCCCTTTTATAGTCGCGACGGGGAACTTCTGGCCGAACCTTTTCTTCCCCTACATTACCGGCAAAAACTTTGCATTCAGAATATTGGTCGAGTTTGCGCTGTTGTGCTACGTGCTGTTGGCCCTGCGGGAGCCTAAGTTCCGTCCGCGCATGTCTAATATCATGTGGGCGGTCGTCGCGTTTGTTGCATGGATGGCGGTGGCGACCGTCTTTTCGCTCGATCCTATCAAAAGTTTTTGGAGCAACTTCGAGCGCATGGAGGGCTACGTGAGCTTGCTGCACCTCTTTGTGTGGTTTGTCGTCACGGGCGCCGTGCTCTCGGCAAGCAAATTGTGGGATGCTTTTATCGACACCTCCATTTTTGCCAGCGCGGTGCAGGGCGGATGGGCGGTGTTTCAGTTTTTGGGATGGC
>ERZ1292629.1120-Hain-H43-01um-R1-1120-length-27415-cov-12_pt1 | contig 27415 bp, 30 predicted proteins | sample MGYA00564399_ERZ1292629 | MGnify/ENA primary metagenome ERZ1292629 (study PRJEB36523, sample SAMEA6512636) | groundwater metagenome | collected 2019-01-08 | study: AquaDiva: Metagenomics assemblies of 32 groundwater samples
GAGCGCGACTACGCAAACTCAATATGGAAGATACGGCTGCACTCGACCAGGCGTCTAAAGAGATACGCGCTCTGATTGAAGAAGCGCCGATGCCTGCTGACCTTGCGGGAGAGATTGTTGAAGCGTATGATATTCTGGACGTACAGAAACATGAGATGTACAAAGCGAAGGCGGGTGCGCTCGATATTTTACGGAACTCACACGAGCCCCCGTTTGTGGCGGTGCGTTCGAGCGCGACGACGGAAGATCTTGCGGATGCAAGTTTTGCCGGACAACAGGACTCGTTTTTGGGCGTGAAAGGTCGTGATGCCTTAATTCTGAATGTAAAGAAATGTTTTTCATCATTGTTCACGGCGCGTGCGATTTATTACCGACAGAAAAAGGGATTTGCCTACGACAGCGCGCACCTTGCGGTCGTCGTGCAAAAAATGATTAACTCGCAAAAGTCAGGCGTTATGTTTTCCAAAAACCCGTTGAAAGATGATGATACGATTGTGATTGAGGCGGTGTGGGGACTTGGTGAAGGAATCGTGTCCGGACGCATTGTTCCCGATCACTATGTGGTTACCCCTGACCTTGAAGTGCAAGAAATGAAAGTGGTTGAAAAAAACGTTGCAATGGTTCGTACCTCCTCAGGAAAGATTGAAACGGTGAAGTTGACGCCTGAACGCTCGGCACAGCAAGTGCTTACAGGATATGAAATTAAAAAACTGGCTCAGTACGCACAACAGCTTGAGGAACACTACAAAAAACCACAAGATATTGAATTTGCGATTGACAGTGAAGTGTATATCGTGCAAAGCCGACCGATTACAACTAAAGCGCGTACGGACACGCGCGAAGTAACGGGGAACGTGTTGCTCTCGGGTTTGGGCGCTTCGCCAGGGATTGCGGCAGGCACTGTGCGCATTATTCGTGATTTAAACGAATTATCCAAGGTGAAACAAGGTGACGTGCTCGTGACGATGATGACAAACCCTGACATGGTAGTCAGTATGCAACGCGCCGCGGGTATCATTACGGATGAAGGAGGAATAACTTCACACGCCGCAATTATCTCGCGTGAAATGGGTATTCCATGTGTTGTGGGAACACGTACCGCAACGACCTTGTTAAAAGAAGGGCAAACGGTTACCGTTGATGGATTTACCGGGCGTGTGATAGATGGACACGCACAAGAAAAGAAAGTTGAGATTACACCGATTGTGCCTACGCGAACAAAGATTAAAGTTATTGTTGACCTGCCCGACTATGCGCCTCGTGCGGCACTTTCTCAGGCGAAGGCCGTGGGGCTTGTACGTCTTGAAGGCATTATCGCGACATCGGGTAAACATCCCCTCTGGTATTTAAAGAAAGATAAATTACGCGATTACATTTCGCATCTTGTTTCGGGTTTGAAGAAAATTGCGATGCCGTTTGAAGAAATTTGGGTACGCACATCAGACATACGTTCGGATGAATACGTGCACTTGGAAGGGGCGCCACAACTCAAAGAAGACAATCCTATGTTGGGCAACCATGGTATTCGGTTTAGTGTAAAGAACGTTGACTTGCTTGCTGCGGAGTTTAGCGCGCTCAAGGAACTTGCGGATGAATTTCCTGATAAACAGTTTGGTATCATGATGCCCCAAGTTATTTCGGTGCAGGAAGTTGAGACCGCTAAGAAGATACTGGAAGAGGTAAAAATGCCCGAGAATGTCAAGTTGGGCATTATGGTCGAAACACCTGCTGCGGTGCAGATTATTAACGAGTTATGTGAAACAGGTATTACGTTTGTCAGCTTTGGCACGAACGACTTGACTCAGTTCACCTTGGCCATAGACCGTAATAATCAGGAAATCCAAGATTTGTATAACGAGATGCATCCCGCCGTGTTGCATTCATTGAGTTATGTTATACGTCGTTGTAAGAAATATGGTGTGGAAACAAGTATCTGTGGACAGGCAGGCTCACGTGAAGAAATGGCACGATTCTTAGTGCAAGAAGGGATTGATAGCATTTCATGCAATGCGGATGCGGCCCATGCCGTTTCGGTACTCGTGGCTAAGCTTGAAATCGAAGGAAATGCTACGTCGCAAGCGGGAGGCACACATCCTAAAGCAGTACCTGAAAGGTCCCATCCGTATACATCCGTTGTACCGATACGTGAAGAAGATATTATTTTGAAAGCGCTTGACGAGTCACCTCCTGCTATTCAAGATGAATATGTCCCTGGTCCGGCGCATGTTTCTGAAGGCGATGTTCCTTCGTTGAATGATGCCATTCCGGTAGAGTCTGAACATTTTGAGACTAAGAAAGAAGACAAAGTTGTAACAATATTCTAAGACTCCTGGCGCGTTTCTTCTAATTATCGAAGGAACGGGTGACAAGCCCTAATTTTATTAAAGTAGGTTTTCATGCCTATTTTATTGTTACTCCTTCTTAGGTACTACAATAGAAAGATTTAAATAGAGGTTTGCATGACGTATAGTATGACAGAAAACAGGATTGATACAGGTAAATTCACTTCATTGTACGATGCGGCATCTAAAATTAATAAGGCGCAAAAGACAACGAAAGAACTCGATCCTCGTACTGAAATATACGGAAAAGCCGATAAGACACTCGTTGCCGCGGGACACACGTATGCACGAGACAAATATCCCGATATCGCGCTCCCCGAACTCGATGCGCTCACTGATACTCAAAAAGACTTTTGTCGCACTAATGCTACGGGAGAATTTATGCGCCGTGAAAGCGAAGTCTATCAAACAGTTAGTTCTCGAGAAGGTATTGAAGCGCATGTAAGACAGACCTCGAGTGATAAAGATAAATTGAAGGGCATTGAGAAACTCGTATTTGATGATGATTTTGCAGCCGGCGGAGGTATTGCTGGAGACGACTGGCGCAAGATGTATGCAGACTATGTCGCGACCGAAAAAGTGGCGGCCGTTGCGCGTGAAGGTCCTGTGAAGGTCAATGATGAAGGAAAAGCGCTCTTTTTCGGAAAAGCTGCCGAGTTGTATGCCAAAGGTGTTGTTGCGGGCCTCAAGGCAGATAAGACGTATACGGGCGCATTGATTGAATTTTCGCGCGAGCAAGCGCGAAAGGCATTTCTCATGGGAATCGTCGGTGGAGAAGTCTATAAGGCTGCCGTGGATGGCGTTGTGCGTGCCAAGAAAATAAAGCTTGTAGGTGCAAAAGACGATGTCAAAGATGCCGAGCTTGATACGTCGTTTGAAGAGACTCGTCAGAATAAACTTACTGAATTGGCTACGAATGCCCTTAATAAGTACATCAACTCTGGAGATACGGGGGCGATGCGTGAAGGCCTCGGTAGACTTCGAAAGATTCTTTAATTTTTTATTTTTTGATTACTTAGTAGAGAGGAGATGATCGATAATTTCAGTCATTTTTTTCATAAACGATTCGGCACGTTCTTGCCAAACATCGATGTCTGCGCCTTTAAGGGTAGTGACGTGACCATGAATAATCGCCTTGTGTAACGCAAAGCAGTCCCGAAACCAGTACACGAACTCGCCTTTCATAAGTCCTTTATCAACAAAAGTTTCTTTGAGCATCATGGTCATATGTTCGGGTGACGGAGGCAATTGACCTGCCGTGATAAGCGCCGCTTGTGCTGAGTCCACCATCGTCCAATAGACTCCTTCTATCGCCCCTAACTCTGAGGCGCGACTTCGTGACAGGTGCATGGGCGCACGCTGTAACGCATTGTATACCGATTCGGGCGTTGAATGTATCTTGCCCTGTTGCAATAATGCTTTAATCGGTTTGAAGAATCCTGCAACGTCAATCAGCGGTTCTCCATATCGCAAGATGTTAAGTACCACGGGGTCTCCGTTAATAAGGTCTTGCCACCAGGTCGTTAACTTGATAGTATTAACGTGTAATTCGTGGGCATACTTGTTGTTCGCGACGAGTTTACCTAACTCTTCTCGGTACCATGCGATAAGTTCGAGGTCCCAGTTGACCGAAGCGTCATCAACGATAATCACAATGTCTATGTCTGACGAGGGTGTTGCGGTACGTTTTGCCTGCGAACCAAAGAGCACGGTTGCCTTAATGAGTGAAGTAAACTTTTTGTGCACCTGTGATGCAAATTTTACTGCAATTTCTCGCTCGTCGCGTACTTCGAGTCGGGAAGGAGACGTGGGGAATTCCTTTTTTACCTTCATAGATTGAGTGGGGGGTGTTTGTTTAGATGCATCGTGATGTACATGAGGCGTTGGTTTTCGAGGAGGGAGAGGCATAGGGGGAAGTTCTGATTCGGGAGGTTCATGAGTGGCGACGTGGTGTGTGGGTTGTGTAACATGGTGATGAATGTGTTCGTGGTGTTGTTGGAGTTGTTGTTTGTGATGTTCATGGTGGGGGGTGTGATGCTTGTGAGTCGATGTGTGCTGATGATGAGCGTGGTGAGAGGAAGATGTGCGGTCAACGTTTCGTATGAATGCATCAACTTTAGCACTCAGTTTCTTTACATCTCTACGCGCTCTTTTTTCTGCCATGCCTCTTTTTACTACTCCGTATAGGGTATGTTGTTTTTAAATCCTCTCTTGGTTATGTCAAGGAACGTGACAGAAAACCGTGCCCTTTAAGGCAGGGTAGTTCCTTGAGCATCAAAAGTCGCGGTGTGATTCCTCGGCTTTAAGCCGAGATTTTCTTGCGACTTTTTTATTCGTTTGGCGTCCCTGAAAGACGACTTCTTCCTGCCATTTGTCCGCCTAATTCGGGCGGGAGTGAGGAAAATCCGGCACCATACGTTGAAAAATGTACGTCGGGAAGCATTTTTCCGTATCCGCTAAAGTAGCCCATACCTGCTCCTCTCGTACGATTCCAATAGGGAGCCATCTTCATTCCGTAAATAGGTGAGCCGAAGGCTTCGAGTGTCTCAGCGAACGGCGTGACGTTGTTGAAGTTTCTGAACCAGCCTCCTGTTTCAATGACTTGCTTAACTTTTGAGAAATATTCTTTACCGAGTTTTTTTTCAATTGCGGCGAGCTCTTCCTTTATAGGAACGTTGCCCATGCCCATCGGGAGTTCGGTGTGTTCAAGACCAAAATTGTCTGAAAGGTGAATGTGTTTTATGTAGGGGGCGACTTGCTCGGTTTGTTTAACGAGGTCTTTGTTATCAAATCCATACTTGCGCAACATGTTGATGTGCCCGACGTCCCATGTTACTCCAATCAACTTGTTGGCTTCTTTCTCCGCTTCTTTTGCCGACATGCCAAGACCTCCTTCGCTCTCGGGTTTCGCGGCTTGCTCGACGAATTTTTCACGTGATTTTTTAACTAGTTTTTCAAGTTCGTCCGACTTTGAGAGCCCCATGCCTACCGGAGGATTTTCTATACTCACCACGGGGGCCGAGTCTTCGAATTTTTTGTATCCCTGAAAAGCGACGTTCGCAAAGGTAGTAGACGCTTTGTCAAGCGCGAATTCTTCGAGCGGACGATAGACCTTGGGGGGATTTTTTTCACCAATAGACTGTAGCATGCGAATGCCGCGACTTATTTCATCTACAAACTCTTCTAATTTTTCATATTCTTTGTCATAGTCTTTCGTTTTGGGCGCGATTTTTTCTCTGAACGATACAAGCTGGTTTTCTACCTCTTTGTTTCCATCTCGTTTTGCGACCGCCATCGCTTGATTGAACGCATCTTGAAGCCCCAAGTACGCATCTTCTGCGTTTGCACGCGCGTATGTGAGCTGGGTAACGAGAGCCTTGACATTGTCTTTTGCAGGACCCATGTCTTCAAGGTATTTATCGTACTTTTCGGGTTCTTTTATAGAAAAATTATACGTGTGAAGTGCCTGCTGTAGTTCCTCTTGCTCTCCTGACTGTTTCATTTTTTCTGCTTGCATTTTGATGTTGCGCATTACACCGTACGCGCGTTCGGCTTCAATGCTTACATTGTTAAGGCGGCCCGACCAGCGACGCTGATTGAGCCGTTTGAGGTCCTCCTCGGGATCGTATAGTTCTTTGCCCTCGAAGTAGTTAACACCCGTGCGAGGTAAGTTTCCAAACTCACCGGTGCTCTCGTCAATAACGGCTATTTTTTCGGTTACTGTATTTCCTTTACTGTCCTTCACAATCGTCCGTGGCTCAGGAAGACCGTTGCTTGCGTGGAAAGTGACAATAATATTTCCTTTGGGGTCGAGATCATGTGCGCGCTCGATGGCAGAAACCATTTCTCGCTCTGCTTGGATACGTTGCTGGGGGTCCCATCCTCCTCTTCCCATACCGGTGGGTTCAACGAGCGGACCATGAAACGTAAGCTCAACGTTTGCAAGTTTTTTGAGGCGATTAATTTCCTTAAAATGCTGTTTAGGGATATTATCCATAAGGCCGAGTGCGCCTTCTCCTTGGCCTCCGATGTTGACACCCGATACTTCGATATTGCGCAGACCGGTGCTTATTTTTTTCGACACGGCGTCGATTTGGTTTGCCGTTTGGGGGTTAGAAGGTGCTGAGAATACGCCTGCGCGGACTGACGTGCCCGTCAAGTACGGGGAATTTGATTCACGATCAAATTGATATTTTGGCTCAAGCGTGTAACTTGCGCCTTCATAGATTGTCGGAGGAAGAGAGTAATCACCCATAGGTGATTATGAATGAGCGTTTATTTAAGGCTATCGTCGAACTCGTCGTGGCTTGTTGGCGTCTTGGAGGTTTTCTTCACGGTACATGTCATATCTTCTGTCTAGGGCATCATCTTGCCCTGTGGGGCGCAAGGTGAACGGGTCTTGTTGCATGGGTGGGCCGACAAACCGTTCTTGAGACCTCGTACTTGGGCCTTGACGTTGACCTAAGGTGATGGCAGGTGACGCAATACGTGTATGAGTGGCAAGCCGGTCATCTGCCTTAGCTTCACCATGCATTACCGTATATCGTGCCGTGCTACTTTGCGCAGACATCGCCGTATACCGTTCCGCATCGGTGCGCGTCGTATATCCCGTGGGGCGGGCCGATTCAACTTCTCGAGCGCGTGGTTCGACAGGGCGTTCGGAAGAAGTTGAAGTAGGCGCAGGTAACGTTCGCAGTGTGGGGGTTGACGCATGGGATGCGATAAACGACGTTTCTCTTTCTGATTCGAGTGTTTCAACTTCGGCGTCGAGACTTTCGGAAGACTCTTTTTTTGGCTCAACAATTTTTATAGGGGACTTGATTTCGGTAATTTTCGGAGGAAGGCCCCTCGCACTCTTTTTTGCCATAGACTTAGAGATTGTCAAAGTATAAGACCATTTCGTTTGGCTTATTACCAGCTTTTTCTGAGGGCTCTAACGTGTGGATGTTTTTTCATTTTTTAGGCTTCCATTTGTAGATAGTATCGTGATGATCAAAATAATAAAGAACAACGGTTTTGCGAACATGGTCGATTTTGAATATTAGAACAAAATGTGTGTCGATATGTACCCGATTGAATCCTTGTAAAGGTGAATGAAGAAATTTATAGACGTGTCGTGGACTGGTGCGCATTTCATGCACCTTTTTGTTAATCATTTCCAACTGACGAGGATTTTTCCGTGCAAGCTTCTCAAGAATTTTATCTAGTTCTTCCTTAATTTCAAGCTCGTACATAGCACTATCTTGTATAATGATTCAATAAATCGCCTTTAATTTTAATAGTTTTCTGTTTCTCTATACCTCGCATTTTAGCAATGAATTCGGGTCGCAATTCAGGTTCGTCTTCTTCTTCAATATATTTGTTCACTACAAACTCTATGGCCTGTGCTTTATCTTGTAAGCCATACTTAGCTTTCACTATATTTAACACGCGATTGGTGTTTTCATCGATTTCTATAAGGGCCTTTACCATCTTAGTTTAGGTTATTTTGACTTAGTTAAGCTTATTTATAAAGGTTTTGTTTTTAGGGTTTGCGGATATCTACTATCAGCAACAAATTTGTAGCCATCGTGAACCGAACCCACATCTCCGCGTTTTTGCTGTTCGGTATTTGCCGTTACCACGTAGGCATCATGTGTGCTTTCTTGTAGGTTTCAAATACCGTTTTACACTTGTCACGCGCATCGATAGCGGCTTGTGAACGCACTATTTTTTCATAGGTGCTATCTGGAGTAAGTTCAATTTTCTTTTTTCCATCCTTGTCTTTCTTTTCTTCCTTTTTCTCTTTCTTTGAGCCAAACCATGAAAACATGACTGAAAAAGGATTGATGTCTTCAGAATCGTCTGATTTGTTTTCTTTCTTTTCTTCCTTTTTTGGGTTGAGAAAATCTTCGATGTCTTTTTCTATTTGGGCTAAACTATCTGTTGTTGCGCCTTCGATGAGCCCTAGGGTGTCTCTGAAGTTGTCGCGAGAGATTTCATCTTTTAACACAGTAAGCTCATCGTCGGTAAGCGCACAGGAAAAGAATGACGCTTCGGTGCGTCCTCCGAAGGTAAATCCCTGTTGCCCCGAGCGTTGGGGAATTCCTCTAAACCTGAAATCGACAAGCACACAGGCGTTGTAACCCTTTTTTGTAACCGTCTTAAAGAAGTTAGGCAAGTCTCCTGTTGCAACGTCGTCCGCGGGATCGTATCCTGCTTGTGCGATAACGGATAATTCGAGGAGCAACGTGTTGAATGCAGTCACGAGTGCGGCGGTTTCAGTCGCGTTTTGTTCTAACTTTTGAGCGGCCTGTAAATACGGTTTCACCCAGCGCGCATAGAGTTTGAGGGCGCTGACTTGGCTTTGCAAATATTTGCGCTCGATTTCAAATCTTTTTTTTAGTTCAATTTCTGATACTTCGACCCACTTAAAAAATTCCGCGAGACGCTGTTGTAAGATGCGGCGTACGCGCTCGTTTAAATCGAGACCACCGTCTTCGGGTTTTGTAAGGAGCGGTTTCAGTTCGGGGTCGTTTATTGCCATAAACCCATCAATCAACGTGACGTAATCGTACTGTTGTGCCATTGCTTTTACCGACGTATTGCCTCGTTTTATGTCAACATTATCAAGCCATACTTGTTTGAGTGCAAGGAGGTACGCGATTTTTTCCGCGGGGTTTTTAGCATTCTTGTAACTGTCATAGGTTTCTATGCGCAGTTTAAACTCTTTAAGGTCATACAAAATGTTGAGCACTGATTTGAGCACCGTGTTAACGTTGCCTAAGATTTTGCTCGCCTCTTCTTGCATACGCGTCGCTTTCTGCCCCATCTCCGAAAAATGTCCTGACCCTGGGGCAGCAACGAAGTTGTCCACAATCTTGTCTACTTTCCTAAAGGGACCATTAAGAAAATCGAGAATCCAAAAATAAATGGGTTCGAGACTTTCGCTGGGAGAATCGTATACGAGTTTATGGAGCGCGAAGGGCGCTTTGTACCCTGAAGCCTTCATGGGGGTTAGTTTTGCCACATCGATATCGAAGGTTTCGTCAGGGGCAACTAACTTTGCCGCTTTTGCGGCTGCAAGATATCCTTCTTCCTTAACAATCCTCTTGACTTCTTTACGTATTTCTTTTCCAGACGAAGGATCGCGCTCCATGCAATATACATCGGGCACAATTGCTGCAATGAGTTTTTGAATATCTACGACCATCTCTTTTATACGTTCACGACGAGAAACGTTTATTTAAAAGTTCCCTTTGAACGGTTAAGCTCGATACATCAAACGTTATGAGAGCAGATTTATATAGAAGGGTCTTTTGTTGAGTGAATGGTGGTTGATGTGCTCGATTTGACGAGCCTACAAAAGCGAGGGCTTCTCAAAATTCCCCGTGAAGAAGAATCGACTCCCGATGTGATCGACCTTACGCAAAAGACGTCAGCCACATCTAATGCACAGGGGCCTACGAGGAGCGCGACTTCTGATACGGCAAGCGCATTTGATTTTTTATCGGGATTCGCACAGTTAGGTGCACAGGGGTCTTCAGCACATACTCCTTCTGCGATTTCATCAAGTCATGGCGATGTGGTGGGGAAACTAGATACTATTCTCTCCAAGATTGAAGATACGATGTATAAGATAGAGATATTGAGTGGTCGTGTGGCACAGATTGAATCTAGATTAGGACAGTAATCTTAAAAGTGGTTTGCGAGGGCATGCGCGTCTCTTGGAGTTTGAGCGATTTCAAGGTCGAGAACGTGAAAATCAAGACTTTTCTTGAAAAAGAAGGTGGGACGAGTAACGGGTCTATTGATAAGATATCCTAACGTTGCACGCAATATCTGCTCTTCGCGCATATCGCGTACGTCTGGTTCAATACTCTCTCCTGGGCTTACGACTCGTAGTTGGCGTATTCCATAGGTATGAGTTACCTTCCCATGCGCAATATCGATTACGTCTCGACCAATAACCAATTCTCCCTGCTCTTGGGGAAGCGCTTCAACCCCGTAATGATTATCGGAGTTTGCTAAAGCAGCATAGGCTAGATTTGCGCGTGCGACTCCTGTACCAAGCGCGCGTTGTACGTCTGAGTTCACACTTGCTCCCGAGATACGGGCGCGTTCAATAGGATTGTTGATTTCTATAACGGGTTGTCGGAAATTATAATCCCATACTTTAGTGACCATTCTCGTCTCCGCGCATAACCCTATTTAAACGTATTGGGAGTGGAGAGTGTGGCGTTTAAAAGTAGTCATATCAACTTTTAAATAAGACCTTTCTTTGAGTAGATTATGAGGGACTTTTCACCCGAGATTCTAGCACATGCCTTGCAGAATGCGATTGAGTTTGGTAACGCAGATCCTGCAAAAATATTGCCTAAACTATTTCAACATGGACTTGACAAAAAGGACATCAAAGAGGTTATGCCTCTCGTTATTGAATTTGTAAAACGTGTTAATAAGATGGATGCAAAACAGCGCGAAAGCACGTTCGTATCGGTTAAACAGCATCTTCCCCTAGAACATGTGGAAGCGAAGCGGGTGCTCCCTGAATTATCGGGCGCGTCAAAACATATGGTCTTTCGCATGGCGCCCTTCCCTTCGGGAGCTCTGCATATAGGTAATGCAAAAACATATTTGCTCAATGCGTTGTACGCTGAAAAGTATAACGCAAAACTCCTTCTCGTGATAGATGATACCATCGGGAGCGAAGAGAAGCAGCCCCTTAAAGAGGGATATGAACTTATAGAAGAAGCCGCCGAATTGCTTGACGTAAAGTACGAAAGACCGATTGTGTACAAGTCCGATAGACTTGAGATTTATTACAAATATGCTCAAGAAATGATACATAAGGGTCAGGCGTATGTATGCCATTGTTCACAGGAAAAACTGCGGGAGAATAGAGCAAACGCTATGGAATGCGAATGTCGTCAGTTTCCTCCTGCAATCCAGCTTAAACGATGGGAAGATATGTTTGAGGAGCCCGAAGGGCAAGCTGTTGTGCGGCTAAAAACCGATATGCAGCATCCTAACCCTGCATTTCGCGACCGTGTATTGTTCAGGATTTGCGACCGCGAACATCCGCGTGTAAAAAAGAAGTATCGCATCTGGCCGACGCTTGAGATGACATGGGCGATAGATGATCACCTCTTAGGTGTAACGCATATTTTGCGTGGAAATGATTTGACAATCGAGACCGATATGGAAAAATTTATTTGGGATTTATTTGGGTGGAAACACCCTGAAACGATTCATACGGGGTTGATTCGTATTGAGGGCGCGGAAGTAAAATTGTCTAAGTCGAAGGCACAAAAAGAAGTACGAGACGGGACGTTTACGGGATGGGACGACCCTCGAACGTGGAGTATCCAAAGTCTTATGCGTCGAGGTATTACGAAAGAAGCAATACGAGGATTTGTTGAAGAGATCGGACTTAATAAACAGGATATCACGGTTCCGATTGAAGCTCTGTATGCACATAATCGCCGCATTATTGATGCGCTCACACCTCGCTTTTATTTCGTCAAAAGCCCGATTAAATTAGGATTTGCGCAACCCATTACCACTAAAGAAATTAGTGTCCCTGTGCATCCCGATACACCCGATCGAACGCGAGCGATTTCCATAGGTGACGTATATGTAGCACAAGAAGATTTTGATGCACATAAAAGCGAAGAAATACGGCTGTTACATCTCTGCAATGTGTTGCTTAAAGAACCCGCGAGGGTAACCTCGTACGAAAATAAGAAACTGCCTCGCGTGCAGTGGGTGTCGGGTCATGTTCCTACACGCATTCTTATGCCGGATGGAAATTGGATTGAAGGTGTTGCCGAAGATGCGATTGCTGCGCTTGAGCCCGGAACCATTGTACAATTTGAACGCGTGGGATTCGTTAGACTTGACGACGTGAAAGATGGCACGTATGAGTTCTGGTTTGCACATCACTGACGCAGATTTATAAAGTTCCCTTCGATAGAGAGGTATGGGTAAAAAAGGGTTGAGCGATATCGTTTCCACCGTACTCCTTATTTTAATTGTGCTGGCGTTGATTGCAATCTTCTGGTTTGTCTATCGTTCTCTCACCCAACGTAGTGGAGAAGAATTAAGCGACACGAGCTCTTGTCTAAAAACGATTCTTGATGCAACCGAGTGTAATTATCAGGTATGGGACCGAGGCACTCTCAATGTAACGGTTATGTCTCTATCGACACGACGCAATGCCTACGAAAGTCCGCTTACGGGTGTGCAGTTTTTGATTGAGGATGCACAAGGGCTTGTACGAAGCGTAACTGATGCGGACGTAAGTGAATCGCTCTCTCCTAATGCCACACTTCCCAACATTACCGAAACTGCTGAATTTGGATTTGTGTTTGATGACCTTTTTATCCCTCAAGCAGTACGCGTAGCTGCAATCGTCGGGTCTGATGAACGTGTTTGTTCTCCCCTTGGTAAAACTCTCTCGTGTAAACGCATCGTGGGAAACGCATGCGCGGACTTCGACTTGAACGGTGAGGTTGACACGCGCGATGTTATCGCTTATTTATCTCTGTATACACAAAAAGATGCTCTTGCCGACCTTTCCTGCAATACTCGCGTGACCACCGAAGACTTTCTCCTTATGCTCGAGGCGTATGAGTCTCGACGAAATTGCCAACCGAGCGTGTGTCAGTTATGATCCCTCTGAATGTTAATCGAAGAGGGTTAAATGCGATTGTTGTCACATTGCTGTTCGTTATCATTGTGCTCGTTGCGATTGCGATTCTTTTTGTTGCGCTGCGCGAAAACGTCAAAGAAGGTACGGAAAAAGTTGACTTGGCGGATGCTTGCCTTAAGATTGCCTTGAGCGCGCAATCATGCGACTATCAGATTTGGGGCTCGGAGGCTCAACGCACAGCGTATGCGAGCGTTGTGCTTGAACGCACGGCAGGCCAAGGCGAACTTGTAGATATATTATTTCAGTTTACAATGGACGACGGAAAAGTAGTTATGGTTCGACAAACAGAGAACGTCGAATTTCCCGCGCGATTGCTTAAAGAAAATGAGCGCCTCTTGTATGAATTTAACCTCACGAGCGTTCCGATTTCAATTCGTGCGGCGGCCATCGTTGGTTCCAATGAGTTGGTATGTCAACTATTAGGGCATGCAAGCGAGTGTTTACCGGTTGTCTGAGGGGAAAACATGTGTCCTTTAGATGTTCAGAAGTTTTATAAATGAGCAAAGTCCTATAAGGGGATGCACGCAAAGAGAGGATTGAGCGATATTGTTACCGCTATTCTTATTATTCTGCTTGTGCTCGTTGCGATAGGTATCATTTGGGCGTTTCTCCGCCCTGTAATTAGTGAAGGTGCTGGTCAAGTTGAAGGTATTGCTGATGTGTACAGCACAATTCTTACGATTGATTCGCAATCGGCACAACTCGATGAAACAAATAAGGTACTCTCGTTCGTTGTGAGTCGTGGGAGTGGAAGCGGATCTATTGCCGGAATTACTTCGATTATTGAAGACAGTTCGGGCAACGCGAAATCATTTAGAAACGAGACAATTCTAGGTTCCTTGGATAGTCGTCGTATCTATATTAGTTATGGAAGTTCAAGTCTTGGAACGCCCGTTTCCGTTATGGTTGTGCCGATGTTTGGCACGAGCAGTGGACAAGAACGATTAGGCACTGAGTCCAATAAAGTTTCTGTTTCTACCTCAAGTGGTGGAGGTTCGTGTACTGATGGAAGCACACGAGCATGTACGACGACGGGCGGCTATACAGGAACGCAAATGTGCACGAGTGGTTCGTGGGGTTCGTGTACGACAACGTTGTCGTGTGGAGATGGAATTATTAATGGTCCCGAAGTGTGCGATGGGACTGCTCTTGGGGGACAGACGTGTACAAGTCAGGGATTCGGCGGAGGTACCCTCGCGTGTCAGTCTAACTGCTTGGCGTTTAATACTGCAGGATGTACGACCGCGTGTACGACAGGTGATAAAAGATATTGTACGTATGGCTCTCTTCCAGGTGCACAGCAAACGTGCACGAGTGGTTCGTGGGGTTCGTGTGTCTGTTATGCAGATATAGATGGAAGCGGGTCTATAAATGCCGTGGACCAAGATGCGTATAGTGTTCTTTTTGATGCAGGAGATTTACAAGCAGATTGTAATGGGAATGGGATAGTAGATGACCCTGCCGATTTTGACTGCTTTAGTGTCTTGTTTGGTGGACCGTTTTGTTCGTGGGAGTATTACTGCGATAACAGCCCTTCTTGTTAAACGATGGCTTTTTCGTCGATATACAACGCAAACGTTTATATATCAATTCTCGTTAGTAAGCGTATAGTTATGCAATAGCTAAAAGGAGGTTACAATCATGATTCAATCTAGAAAGGGTTTGAGCGATATCGTCACAAACGTGTTGATTATCTTACTCGTGCTCGTTGCGATAGGTATCATTTGGGCCTTCGTCAGACCGTCCCTTAATCAGGGCGCAAGCCAATTAGAAGGACAAGCCGATTGCTTGACTATTCAAATGGAAGCTAAGTCGTGCGTCAAAGAGACCGATAATAGTTATAGTGTACAAGTCTTCCGAGGCGCGGGCGAGGGTGATTTCAAAGGATACAAAGTCGTCTTCAAAGATGTTGATGGAAATACCAAGTCATTTGAAAAGAAGGCAACCACAGACGTTATTGATACGCTCGGACAAGTTAAGTTCACTGCAACTGCTACTGACCTGGGAGCATTCGTTCCGACGAGTGTTGACGTTGCATCTATTGTCGACGTAAAGAGTAATCCAGAAGGCAGAACGTGCGATTTGACCGCTGCACCTGTTGCGTGCGCGTAACGCGTTTATTTTTTATTTTATCTTTTTCTTTTGTTTTTAGAAGGGAGGTGAGAACGCTGTGAAAATATAGGGATTAGAATGTAAAACGTAGTCTATTACTTCTTCTTAGGCTTCTTTGCCTTGGCTGATGTGGCTTGTTTCTTCGGAGCTTCCTGTTTCTCAAGTTCGATTTCTTCTTTTTTAAGCAATTCTTTCAGCTTATCGAGTTGTTCGATTTTTTTCTCGATGAGGTCTTTGGTGGGTTTGACTTGTTGCGGGTCGGCTTGGGCAGACTCGGAAGCGCCTGCTCCGGCAGACTGCCCCGCGGCGCCCAGTTGGGCTTGTGCCCCCATAGGTAATCGCTTGATATAGTCAAGCAACGATGATTTCTCCATTTTCAGGATAGTTTCTGAGGCGTCCTCGACGTGCACTTTGAGGAGGTCCATGCCTGACAATACGCAATTGACATTCCAGACCTTTTTGCCTTCGACGGTTTGTAATACCGCAATCATTTTTTTAATAGACTGAGTAATGCTGCGATTCTTCATTTCATCTTGGATAATCCCCTGCAACGCTTCAAGGTCGATGGTCGTTTTCATATCGAGCGCTTGGGGTGTCTTCTTATCAAGCGTGTTAAGCAACTGCAGGACGACCTTGTTGTCTAAGGTGAATGCCGCGAATTTCTTCTTGGAAGGCACGTAGTAGTCAATCTGGTGCAAGTTTTTACCGGTTTCGAAATCAATCACGAAGAACCCTGCGACCAGAAATGCATCCGTATATCTTTGTTGGAATTCCTTAAACACGGGAGAGGCGTGTAATTTGGCGACGTAGGGTTGTATTTTCATCTCTTTATTGCTCGATTAGGAACTACCTGTTTATAAAGATTTATACGATACGGTTCTCGACTTCGAGTTCTTTACTAAACGTCGCAAGTTTGACACCGAACTTGGGCTTCTCACCCCGTGGTCGAACGGCGAGCGTTTTGCTTTTTTCTTCCTTGTCCCCGACAACGACAATATAGTTTATTTTGAGGAGTTCAGCGTCTCTGACTTTTGCCTGTACCGTGTCTGTGCGCAAATCAAGGTCAATTTTCATCAGAGGAAGCGCTTTCTTTAGCTCCGCGTGTACTTTTTGTGCTGCCTTTGTGTTGCGGTCGGTGAAGTTAATGATACGGACTTGGCGTGGAGAAAGCCAGAGAGGTAAATTGCCATTGGTGTGCTCGAGCAGGATGCCTATAAATCGTTCCATGGACCCGAAGAGCGCACGATGAATAACGAGGGGCGTGTGCTCCTTGCCGTCTGAGCCTGTGTATGTACAATCAAAACGTGCGGGAATTTGGCTGTCGAGTTGAATGGTGCCGCACTGCCAACTTCTCCCTAACGAGTCTTTAATATGAAGGTCAATTTTGGGCCCGTAGAACGCACCATCTCCTTTGTTGACCTTAAACGTGGCTTTTGCTTTTTTCAACGCGGATTCAAGCGCGTGCTCTGCGTAATCCCACTGCTCTTTTGTCCCGAGGAATTTTTCAGGTCGTGTGGACAGTTCGAGGTGATAATCGAACTTAAACAATTTCTTGTAGTAGAAATCGATGAGTTCAAGCAGCCCTCGTATCTCAGACTCAATTTGTTCTTCGGTACAGAATATATGGGTATCATCTTGCGTAAATCGGATGACCCTGAATAATCCTGCAAGCACGCCTGAGAGTTCTTGCCTGTGTACGACTCCGAACTCTGACATTCGTAGAGGCAGGTCTTTGTAACTTCTCGATTTTGATTTGTACACAAGCATTGCTCCAGGACAGTTCATGGGTTTGACACCCATGTCTCGCGTCTCATACGACGTAATAAACATGTTATCTTTGTAGTGATTCCAGTGGCCCGAAACTTTCCAGAGGGCGGTATTGAGAATTTGCGGAGTGGCTATTTCTTCGTACCCTCGTTCGTCTTGCATACGTCGCGCTAGTTCAACGAGCCTGTTATAGATTGAAAGACCCGCAGCGTGCCAGAATACGGCTCCAGGGGACACTTCGTTAAACCCGAATAACTCGAGTCGTTGGCCGAGAATACGATGATCGTTGTCTTTCAGTTTAGAGGTGTCTAACTTGGTTGCATTCATTTCGTGCAATAATCGTTTGATATCGTCCGAGGTAAGCTCTTTTTCAACGGACGGGGTGGATTTTACTTGCGATGAAGATGATGCGATTCCGCCAAATTGTTTGCTCAGTTCGGAAAGCGGGTGTCCTTTACACTTTAACTCGAAGGTCTTGTAATAGCCAAAGGGAGCGCGGGTAACCTTGTATTCTTTTTTTAAATCAGACTCTGCTTGTTTGAGCATTTCAAGCGCTACGGCGGGCTTTGCTAAATTCGAGGAGAGGTGTGCATAGGGATATATCACGAGCGTTTGTGTTTTTACATCGCTTGCGGTTTTCTTTATCGCTGCAATCATGTCATCGAACTCTTTTTGTCCGTCTCCTGACTCGACTGCGGTGAGAATAACGAGGCACTCTTTCACCGTGTGTTCTTTCTTTTCATCTTCGGTCAGCTCCGACGCGTCTTTGAACGCTTTCTTGTTCGCTTGAAAGGTGATGTAATCACAATGGAGTGTGAGTATTTTCATACTTCGTTAGAGCGAAAATGATATAAAAAGGTTGTTACGTTCGAGTGCGACCCTCTAATTGGGTACAAACGAGCTTTCCTCTGGCCAGATCGTGTGAAATGGCTCGTATATCCGAGAGATACGCTTCGTCGAAACGATATTCTTCTAAGAAAGCTGAGGCGACGTCTTTATCCCCGAACGTTCGAATAATGCGGAGGGCATAGTTCGGAGAGGTTCTTACAAGGGCACTAATTGCGAAAGAATTGCCTTGTATGTTGGTTTCGTAGTGAAATCGGTCAAGGCTTGTTGATCCTATAGAGCGATTGCGTTTTGGCGCTTCTGGATTCAGGTGTGGCAAAGGAAATCTATCTGACACGAGTGAAAGGATAAGAATTCATTTAAAAACTTATCGCGGCGGTTCGTTCGATTATACCTGGGCCCTTGTTGATTATTCAGCATAGTGCGTTGAGGCGCCTGTGTTAATCAATGCAGGAAGATAGTTGAGTGCCGAGAGCCCCAACGAAGCGGCGACGGCGAGCGTGATAAGTTGCTTTCTCTGACGGGGAGTACGATTATGCAATACGGGTGTAGACGTTCGCATCGATGCACACCGCACCAGTCTTTGAGTATATCCGTCGATAGTCCTACCAAGGGCCCTGAAATGAGGCCGAGAGTAAATGCGGTTCCTGCTGAAATCGTTAATTTTTGAGAGGCAGGCGTCTCGCCCGCCATATAGGCCCCGCCCATATAGAGCGGAACCGCGCCCAATGCATAAGAGACTCCATTGTACAGGGCATCGTGGAGACCCGTGCGACCGTCGGAGTGATGGTCACGATCTGCGTTAAAGAGAGCAAGCGAACGTTCCCGTATCGCATCATACACATATCCCAAGTCTAAGAAGGTAATGGCTGTTGACGTGGCGTGGCGTGACGTGCAGAAGCGAAACCTGAGTTTTTAAGGATTAGCTAGAACATCGTCAAGAAGAGGGCGATAGAGCGCATAGGTACCTTGAGCGAGTTCGCCGTTCGCATACGCTTTGACCAGCCAATCTCGTGCTTCTCGTACTGAAAGAGGATTTCGAATATCATAATGGAATAGTTGGCGCAGATTCCCTTCAGGATCACGTTCGGCTATGGAATTAGGATGTTCCTCATTAAGGTCTGCATTAATCCGTCCCCCTAGTCTCTCTCTCGTTGCTGGAGAGGTAAGTGCACGAACTACTTCCCCAAGTCCGCATGCTTCTGAAGGGGAGATAGCCCCTTCTCGGCGCATGCGTACAATACGGCCCAATTCTTGCGCAGTTACAGGGTCTTCATGAGGTGAATTCATAGGTAGTTTGAGAAACCCTCTCTTTTAAATCTATCTATATTGTCACTCCTACTTCGGAACAACAAAAGAAAGGTTTAAATAGTGCTTTTTTGAAAGGAAGCTATGATAAAAAAAGACCGAATTGAATTGTATACCGATTCTCTGCCACGTATAGCGGGAGATGTCGCGCGTGATATGTTTCAATGGGCTGGAGCTCGACAACCGTATGATAGCTTTGTGAACGAACATGGATACAATCTTATGCCTGCTTACGCGTCGCCTCGGCCCGAGGTAAGGCTTCGTATCATTGGCTCTGGCTTCGGAGATAGTGTGCCTGAAAGTGTTATGACACTTACGCGCAACGCGTGTTATGCCGCGTGCCAGTCATTTAACATACCGTTGCAAAACATTAGTATTGTAGGCAAACCGTGCAGTATTGATCTTGAAAGACTACGCGGAGAGTTGGAGCTCGAGGCACGTCTCGATAAGCCTTTTCAGATTATATTCCCTTCGCATGATGATAAGGAAGATGACCAAATTGCAGAGGAGGAAGACAGAGATGACTAAACATGCACGCCTTGCATTGAGCGCAGTCGTTGCAGGCCTTGGCACTATCGCGGGCGTTGGTGCGTGGAACAGTGACCCTGTTATCCTGATGCGTATTCGCAACTCGGGATTTGATGCCTCTCGGTACACTACGCTCGATTACCTTGACGCAATTGTGCAAGTAGAGTCAAGTGGAAATCCACGCGTGAAGCGTTATGAGTCGCATATTGATGATGCCAGCTATGGACTCGGACAACTTCTTACCCGGACTGCACAAGACTTGGAACGCCGGCACGATAGTCTCCCTCGATTGGGATCTAACGTTTCTGAACGACTCTGCGACCCTCGAACGAACCTTGCATATACCGAGGCGTTTTTCTCTGAACAATTACAAAAATATAACGGAGACCCGCTCCTCGCAGTAGCAGCCTATAATGCAGGACCTCGCGCACCGTTTGTCGCTGCATGCCAAAAGATGCTCAATGTCGCGGTTGATGCAGGATTACAACAGGATGGATCAAACGGACCCCAAACCGAATTTTATTTGACTCAATTTCAAAAAGATACAGGGATTAGTGCAGATGGCAAAACGGGTCCTGCAAGTTGGCGTACACTTGCAGATGTATACAAAGAAAAAACCGGACGAAATGCACCCCTAGGCGAGATTCCTCGCAACGGTATGACGCCTCGACATGTACTGAAATTTATTAAGGCCCTCAAGGACGACAAGAAAGTCCTGCGTCCTGAATGGACTAACGAGCAGGATTAAAGATATAGTTTGAAACAGTTTTTTCTGCTTGACTTCTTTTTTTCTGATGGTCTTTGAGGAAGGCATTTATTTTTTCAATCGCGATTGCCTTTAGCTCCCCCGACAAGAGTTTGCCGGCACGATAGTCTTTTTCGATTTTTTCAAGCTTCTTATCGTCTGGCTCAAACATCATGCGCAAGTATTGGAATGCAACGTCGCTATTGGGGTTGCCTCCGTGTTTTCGATGCTCTTCTAACGTATTGCGTCCTCCTGAAAATGCGTACTTGTTTATTTTCATTTTAACTACATCGGGCGTGTCGGTTGTATAAATCGCTGTGTGCTCATGTGACGAGGACATCTTGCCGTCGCTTCCCGTAAGAGGAGGTAGGAAGACACATTGAATCGAAGAGGGTTTGTAATGCCCTAACTTGGGGAGGATGTCTCTCGTGAGACGAAAGTGCGGGTCCTGGTCAATTGCGTGGGGAATAAGGCAAGGAAGCTCTTTCTTAGCAATCACTGACGGAAGAAATGCAGGAACCGCTTGCATCGCGGTATAAAAAATAGAACCGATATTTGACTGCTCATCTAGACCGAATGATGAACGCACCATAGAAAACGTTATCTTTCGTGCGACTTTACACGCTTCTGGGTAGAAAAGCGAGGCGTGTTGCGTATCAATGAGAAAATGTGTTTTTTTAGGATTAAAGCCGAGTGCAATCACGTCGAGCATATTTTCTTTCAAATAGGTTTGTGATTGCTCCCACGAAACATCGTGCTTGAACAAAAACTTTTCTTCATCAGGAAATTGAAACCATAACTCGACGCCAAATTTATCTTGGAGCCATTTGGTAAATACCCATGGCATAAGGTGACCTATATGAACGGGGCCTGAAGGAGCGCGACCCGTATAGAGAAAAAAAGGATTCTTTTTTTCATACTCGTCGAGTAGCCAATTCATATCTCGATGTGCAAAAAAAACTCCTCGCCGTAACATGAAATGAACTTCTTTCGTGTGTTTTTGAATGCGTTTAAGCACGGTCGCGTTTATTTTTTCTACTCCGAATTGCGCAACAAGCCTGTCATAATCAATCGCCCCCGTAACGTCCCATGGCGTTACTGTAAACCTCTCTTTTGTCATTACTCCTTCACGAGGAATGAGTTTATAAAATTGGTGACGACACATTTATATAGAAATTGCCGTTGTAATTTCTATGAAGAGGTTTATCTTTTTTAGCGTTGTTTTTTTGGTGTTGATGGCCTTGCCTCTTGGTTCTGCAGAACTTTTGTTTAGCCAACCAAGCCCAGTCTATAATTTTGGAGATGAACTTCGTATGACCATTACGCTTCGACCATCAGGAGCGACTACTGATTTTGTAAGGGTTGATTTGGTATGTGATGCTAAGCGGGTAACTCTCTATCAAAGCCTTACTACTATGGTAGCTGGTGAAAGCAGAGATATTGTGTTTACTCCTCGACTCGATTCGCCTCTCTTCGCGTCGTTAGAGGGCGAATGTTCATTTGAGGCCGAGTTTGGAGATGATACTGCTGAAAGCCAGACATTTGTCGTGACGAATTTAATTGTAACTGAACTTGTAGTACCTACAACAGTGGTGATGCCCGAGACAACACTCGCGATTATTGGAAGCGCGCGAAAGGCTAATGGCCAGGCGCTCAATGGATTCGCTCGCGTAGCGATTGAGGGAACTAATTTTTCACTGAATGGGCCCGTATCCTCCGGCGCTTTTTCATTTAACATTAATCTGCCTCGCACACTTTCTCCTGGAGAGCATGTGGTGCGCGTTGAGAGTTACGAAGTTAATGAGAAAGGCGTGCGTATAAATGCAGGAAGCGCAGCCAGCACCATTATTGCGCAGGTTGTATTAACGCGGGCCGAGATTGAATTTCAATCTATCGACGCTACTCCAGGGTCACCGTTTAGTTTCACAGTTAACGCGTATGACCAGGCAGATAACGTGCTTGCGAGAAATGTTCGCTACGACTTATTTGCACCCGACTCCAAAGAACCTCTGTTGACCCGTCTCGCTAAGACGAGTGAACCTACGAGCTTCGATGTAAATGCGTCGTCAGTTCCCGGATACTGGCGTATTGAAGCGCATATTGAAGAGTTATCTACTAAGAAACTGTTTTATGTCAACGAACGTGAACTCGCTTCATTTGTTCTCGAGAACAATAACACGCTTGTTGTGACCAATCTTGGTAATGTGGAATATCGTGAAAACCTTGAGATTTCGGTAGGCGATTATTCATCCATTCGTGAAGTCATCCTTGATGTGGGCGCATCTAAACGATTCAAACTACGGGCCCCCGATGCGGCATATGATGTGGAAGTTCATGACAGTAATAGGTCGTTTCTTGCTTCGGGGGTTCCGCTGACGGGAAGAGCCATTGATATTGGGGAGGTCGGCGGATATTTATTTAATGTGTGGTGGATTGCTTTCTTTATAGCGGGGCTTTTAGGAGTGACGTTGATTACGAATGTGTACGTCTCGCGACGTCGCACAAGACGGGGCATGTCTTCTAATAAAACAAGCACTTCTTCAACTTCAGTAACGCGTACTCCTTTTGCTACGCCTGCTGTTGGCATACCTGCGGGCGCAACACGAGAACCCGCAACAATGGTGGCCTTGCGTGTGGACAGTGAAAGTGCGCTTGCCCGTAATGCCCTTGATGAAGCCCTTGGGATTGCGCAGCACGCGGGAGCTTCGGTAACCAGTCACTTGAACCAACATCTTATTGCGTTTAGCCCTCGATTTACAAAGAAACTAGAAAATGAGTTGCTTGCTGTACAAATTGCAAAAGAGATTGAAACGGTTCTGAAGGGAAATGCTGAAGGGGGCTCGTTTGACTTTGGTGTTGGTGTGGGCAAGGGAGAGATTATAACACATCCCGAACGCCCCGGTCAATTTACTTCGATAGGAACGGTGGTTCCGACGGCAAAACGGCTCGCACATTCTTCGAAGCGAGATGTTTTAATCTCGGATGATTTGCATGCTGCACTTCGCACCAGTCTCAAGGCAGAAAAGGTTGCGGGCGCGAACAATGCGTGGCGTGTTAATTCCATTATCAGTCGAGAGAGCCATAAAGGTTTCATTGATAGTTTTCTCAAGCGTTATAAGGAGTAACGCGGGGCTTGGATGCTATTTTAGAGAATGCAAGCATTTATAACGGCTTGTTTCAGAGCTAGTAGATGAAAGGCACGATAAAGTTTTATAACGAAACGAAAGGATTCGGGTTTATCACCGGAGAAGATGGAAAGGAATATTTCTTCCATATGAGCGGTATTGCCCAAGGTTCGTTCATCACGAAAGGTGATGCGATAACCTTTGAAGTCGAACAAGGCGATAAGGGTCCTCGAGCCGTTAAAGTCGCTAAAGCGTAACCGAACATTACATAGATTCTAGGTAAGATCGTAGAGATTCATATTAAATGATTCTTTGAAACTTTCCACGCGATTTCTGTTTGTTATATGGTTTTCGATAATTTGAGAGGCCTGTCGAGTAACGCAATAGGAACACATAAGGTGCATTCCCTCTCGGCATCTGATACACTTCATTATAGACGTTTTCCATTGGTTTTCTGAAGGAAGCACCACATAGTTTAACGCGTCTACTTTTTTTGAGAGCAGATACAGCCCTTCATTGATTTTCTGGACAAGATCTTCTTTGACCTTTTTTTCAGAGAGCCAAGCCTTAACTTCATTAATTACGCATGTTGCACAAATTGGCTCGGACACGGAATATCCGCATTTTACACACTGAATTGACACCTTTTATTTACCTCTTATTTCTTAAGGGAGGCTTGCTTATACGGCGAAGCGGTATTGTCTAATACTTCGTTGTATGGACTACTACTTTTTTTGAAACCGTTTGAAAGGATATTTACCTGAATCGTTCTTTAAACGTCTCAAAGTAGGTTATAAGTAAAGGTAGCAGAATGGGTCCGATGAATACGCCCGCCACACCGAATAAACTCGCTCCGCCTATAACCCCGATGATCACTACTATCTGGTTCACCTTGACTCTTGCACGCACTATTCTCCCTAATAAGAAGTTGTCTATAAGGCTAATTATTAATAGACCGTAGAAGAAGAGGCCTATTCCCCTGCCCAACATCCAGTAGTCATGGGATACGTAGCCACTTACCATAAGAAAGAGAGAGGCAGGGCCCCAAATAATCGCCGTTCCGATAGCCGGGATAAGGGCACAGAAGGCTAACACTACCCCTAAAAACATGGGAAACGGAACACCGAAAAGATAAAACCCAATAGTTCCGATGACTCCTTGGACTAATGCAACAAATAATTGAGCGTAGATTACGGTATAGGTTATATCTCCAAACTGCTTGATAAGCCGATTGATTGTCTTATTTCTCATAGGAAGTACGTCAACCACTTTTCTTAGTATGGCTTTCCATTCTTTTAGGATAAAATAGGCTATGACAAGGATGAGAATAATTTTTGCGATTATGATTGGGATAGAAAAGATAAAAGCAGTTACTTTTTGTTCTACAAGCGGAAGAATCTTTCGTAACTGTTTGTCGACACCAAAGGCAGATAGTCTTTCTAGACTAAACCTTTCTGCTTGATTAACAAGTGAACATACTTTTGAGTCTGCGCTTGTGCACCCAAAACCAAAGAGGGCACCTTTAGTGATATCTGCAGAGAAGGAGTTATAAAAATAATATCCCTGTTGTGTGACTTCAAAGGCCAAGAAGATAAAGGGAATTAAAATAACAACTGAGACTATAAGTAAGGAGAAGGTTATAGAAACTGATTTATTGTGTATTCTTCTATGGATCCTTGTATGTAATGGAAATGAAACATACGCGAGTAGGGCGCTGGTCAAAAGAATTGTGACCATGGGCCGAATAAGATTAAATAATAAGAGAAGCGCCAGTGCGAACAGGATAAAGGGAACTACCTTCTGGTAGACGTTCTGTGTTGCCATGACGCATTGCCCTTCCTGAAAAGATCGTTCTTGGGGTTCCTACCGATTAGATAATAGATTATTGCTGTTACTATACTGAAGAAAACCGCAAAAATTATCCAGAATACTTTCATACCATCCGAGAGTCTCTTGTTATATACAAGTACGTCATAGATAACCCATACTGCGGCGAGTATCGCGATAATTCCAAGAAGTGTGCCGAAAACCATTTTTAAGTCCTCATGATACGCTTTCCAGCAGGCCTGCGTTTCACATGACCCTTGCCCTTGGGACTTGTTTTCGCCCGTGCCTTTGCAGCCGTCATTCGTCCGCCTCTACTTTTTTTTGCCATAGTTTTATTTTTCCTCCATTTGGTTGATTAAAAACATAAAAGATTAGAAACACTTAAGCCCTCTTAATCGTGTGAGCTATAACGGATACTATAAACAGAATTACGAAGACTATTGCCAACCATTTAGCGATTGTAAATGAAAATCCTGAAATGAGTCCGAATCCGAGTAGTCCTGAGATTATTGCAACGACCAAGAATAGTATTGCCCAGGTTAGCCAGCCAGATATGCCTTTCTTGTTCATGTTCCTTCCTTTATTTTTGAACTAGCATCATAATAAAATTTCTCATTTATGATCTTGTTATTTTTCCATTTTTGAACGGCTACCTGTTTCATTTCAGTTTGAGGCATTCCTTTGGGGGTTATATCAAAGACCCATTCTACCATAGTAGTCTCATCTCCGATTGCAGATGATTTTATTTCTGCTTTATGAAATTTTTCTAAAGAATCGAAAAAATCTAATTCGCGTTTTCTATTTTCTTCTTTACCGATAATGGGGGGGTTTTCGTTTTCTTGCATGATAACGTTGTCATCATAATACTTGTCAAACGCCTCCATCGCCTTTCCTTCAATAATAAGGGAATTCATATCCTCAAGATTAGTTTTTAATATCATATTAATCTAGAGAGAAGGATGTATATATACGCGCGCTGTATGGTTCAGTACTTCTTTTCTAAAGCCAAATGCTGCGAGACTCGAACCATTTCTTAATCTCTCTTGTGGGGGCGTTTACGTACTGTGATTCATCTTCCCTTCTAATTCTCGTAGGTATAACTTCAATTACGTTGTTTTCTCCTGGGTTGGCGTAGATTTTTTTAACGGCGATCATTTTTATTTTCATTAGAAGATTATTTTAATTAAACCTCTGATCTCCACAGAAATATAGCTTCTCACTCACGATTTTATCATCCTTCCAATGCTGGACATTTACTCGGTACATGGTCTTTTTCTCCCCTGATTTATCCTTGATTACGATTGCCCATTCAGTCATGGAAACGTTATCTTCAGAGCCTCCAAACGTGACTGACTTTATCTCAGCACTGTTCAATTTTTCTATTTCTTGAAGAAATATCATTTCTCTCTTCCTATTTTTTTCCTTGCCTTCTATAGGAGAATTTCCATTTACCTGTGTTACTACCTCGTCACTATAATATTTCTCGAATGCTTCTGAAATCTTGCCTTCTCTAAGCAAGTCATTCAATTTTTCTACGTTATTTCTTAATTTTTTCATGTTTTCTCATTTTAGGGCCCGAAATGAGCCCCCTGGATGTGGGCTTATTTTTACATTCTGCCCAGGGGGTTCGCTTCAGCTATTTTCTTTAATTCTATGATGGGCCAAAAGTTGTTAACAATTGGGTGTTCTATTTCTATGACCCCTGTTATTACAGAGTGCTCTTCCTTTAATGCAAGTATATCGGCATATTCCTTTGCCTCTTTTTTATTTTCAAATAACAAGGGGCTTCTCTTAGTCATTCCGCTTTCTACTATCCATCTCTCCTCTTTTTTTTGAAGGGCCATTTTACTCAGATTAAATCAAAAAGATTCCAACTAGTAAAACGACCAGTATTAGGAGAGAGACCGTCAAAACCGCATTGAAAGTTTCATCTTTTAGTTCTCGTCTGATGAGGGTTAATTCGTCGTTTTTTGCTCTATGATCTTTCATGGAGTCGTCTGCGTCGGATCTTCGCTGAGCGGTTAATTCGTCGTTTCTGTCTCTATTATCCTTTAGCGTTCTGTCTTCCATGTCTCTTCGATCCATTGTTGCGGCATCGCTCTTTATTCTTTGTATGTATGTC
>ERZ1292629.1123-Hain-H43-01um-R1-1123-length-27393-cov-6_pt1 | contig 27393 bp, 26 predicted proteins | sample MGYA00564399_ERZ1292629 | MGnify/ENA primary metagenome ERZ1292629 (study PRJEB36523, sample SAMEA6512636) | groundwater metagenome | collected 2019-01-08 | study: AquaDiva: Metagenomics assemblies of 32 groundwater samples
AAAAAAATTTCTCGATTTTGTCAGGGAAAACGGCGCTGAAAAAATACAAGGAATTTTATTTGATACACCGCTTGAAGTTGCCAAAGAACGCAATTTAAAAAGAGAGCGCCAAATTCCAGAGCACGTTATAGAAAAAATGGAAAGCGATTTAAGAAACACAAAACCTAAAATTGAGGAAGGATTGGATGCCATTTTCACACTAAATGAATATCAGGAGCTAATTGACGTTGAAAGAAAAAGCGAAGGTGAAGATTTTAGAAAAGAGTCAGAAAGAATTCGTTAATTTTTTCCTTAGGTTCGAATCCAAGTCCCGCAGCCACCTTGTGCTAAGTCGAGTGATCAAACCATTCAAAATTATTAGTTAAAAAGTAAATTAAATTTATGATGTTAAAAAATTTTAATGTGGAAAATTTTAGAAGCGTAAAAGAGGCGAAGTTAGAACTTGCCCCTATTACCTTTATATATGGGCACAATGCAGCCGGTAAATCTAGTATATTTTATGCTCTAAATATTGCAAGAAACATTCTTTTTAACTCTGCTCAACCACCAGATGCTTTTTTTAAACTTGGATTTTTCGATTTGGGTGGTTTTCAACAGGTTGTATATAGACATAATGAATCACTCCCCATTACATTAAACTTTGCTTCCAAAATTGGAAATAATAAATTTAATTATCAAATAACCCTTAATGGAAATAGGGGCTCTTTCGCTTTGACTAGTTCAAAATATAATCTCAATCTCAAAATCGACGTTGTTTTTCCGTATTCTTTGAGCTCTAATACACAACAAGATATCGAATTAGATCAGGTTCGTTACAAAATAAATTGGAATGGAATTACCGCAAACGTAACACCAGAACCACCAAATGATGACTCAAACAAAAAGGCTCAAGAAATCGTCGAATTTATTAATCAGATTCCTGCAAAAATTCGCTCTGTGGATGTTGTTCCTATACGTCGTGGCTTTACACAGGTCCAATACAACCCTGTAAACATAATAAATTTTCCAGTCGATGAAAAAGAGATCGCTGCAAAATTAGCGGCTGAGCCTTATTTATACCAAACATTGAGTCCATATCTTGAAGAGATAATAGACCGCCAGTTTACTATACATACCCCTCCTGGTTCTGGGCAAATTCGACTACAAACAATTGAGAAAAAAACAAAACAGCCGGTAGATCTTGTAAACGATGGCTTCGGTGTAAATCAACTTGTCTATCTTCTCGCTAAAACTCTAAGTAGACAAGCAGAACTAATATGTATAGAGGAACCTGAAATAAGTTTACATCCAGCTATTATCAGACGCCTACCAAAAGTGTTTAGCGAATTGGTTAAAAGAGAGGACAAACAACTAATAATATCAACCCACAGTGCAGATTTAGTTTTAGCCGTTTTGTCTGCGGTAGCGGAAAACAAGTTAACATCGGACGATGTTGCATTTTATTTAGCCAGTCGAGAAGACGGTATAACTACTTTTAAACGCGAACAAATTAACGAATATGGGCAAATTAATGGCGGGCTTTCCTCTTTTTTGGAGGGGGAATTTGCTGTGATAGAGCCATTTCTAAAAGGTCAAAAAAATACCCTGCCAATCGACCATCAAAAAAAAGAGGAGGAAAAATCAAAAGAAAACAATCCCGAAGGTTTAAATTAACATGTCAACTCCAATAGTCGTAGATGAATGGATATATAGTGATTTGCGTGGAGATAATGAAGAAGATGGTCCTAAACAGCTACAATTATCTCTTTTTCTCGAAAGGATGTTACAGATGTGTGACCATTTTATTGTTGTTAAGAACTCAAAATTACACAATAAAATTAACGAAATAAGTAAAATTGGAGATTATCGTGGATCAAGTGATGACAAAGCTAAATATCTCGCACGTCACTTTATGCGCTCTTTTTTTCCCCGCAAAGATAAAATTGTTTGGCTCGAACCAGAAGACTTGAAAGAACTTGATGCCAAATTAAAAGCAATAGAGGGCTTTAAAGATGACGACTATTATTTATTAAAAGCACATTTGAACGTGCCTGGAAGTTTAATAATAACTACCGACGATGACTTGATAAAGGCGGTGGGAACATATCCTGGTATTACTATTAAGCATCGCGATAACTTTTTACCAAATTATTTAAAAAATTAGTTTATTTCATAATAATACTAAATTATTCTGGATTGCAGTTCTAACATTGCCCAAAGCCCGCAGCAGTCATATGCTAAGTTAGGTGACTAAGATATGCATAAATTTTATTATAAAAATATTTATGATGAATCTACGAAAGGCTACAATTGAAGATTTAGAAACCCTATTATCAATAGAGAAGAGTGTCTCAAATTTAAAAACATATTCTGCGTTAATAACCCAAGACGAATGGAAAAAAGAATTATCTAAAAGTATAGTATATCTCATTGAAAAAGATGGTGTCGCGGTTGGTGATATTAGTTACGAAATAAAAGAGGATGGCCACGCATATTTAAGTGGTTTTGCAATTATTCCAGATTTTCAGGGGCGGGGCATAGGGCGCGAAGCTTTGACTAAAGTTTTAGAGGAATTAAAAAGTATGCGCAGAGTTGATCTTGTGACTCATCCGCATAATACACCTGCGATAATGTTATATCTTTCATTCGGTTTTATTATAGAAGCGTGGAAAGACAACTATTTCGGCGATGGCGAACCGAGAATCGTTTTATCAAAGATCAAATAGCCCCGACCTAGACGCGTCGTTTAGACATCCACAGAAACGCCTGATTTTGTTCTCAAAATTTGGGTTCTAGACCGAGGTACACAGCCATTCAAAAACGGCCTTTCGGCCGTTTTTGTTTGACAAAATTAGACGATAGATTTAACTTAAAATAACAAAGTAGAACGTGAAACGTGCTGTGTCGGCGTGGCGGCATCGAGAACCCCGATTGGTTCATGTGTCTCTATCGCATTGCGATACCCGAGACTATGACAACATAGGAAGATTCCTCGACGCAGGTCATTCTTGATCCACGACTATAATGAACCTGCCCACAGCACGTTTCTTTTTCTAGCCCCTTTACAACAAGGACCAAAGCCATGACCCTCAATCAGCTTTTTTCAGCGGTGATTCAGAACACAAAGGGTGGCACAGAAGAGTTTCTCTGTCGCATACTAATCAGAGCATTGAAAGACGCAATGCAGCGGCGTTCCAGCGAGGAAATAAATTGGGAGACCAATCTAAGCGAGTGCACTCATTTTCAGGAATTTTGGTTATTCGTAATTGACGTATTCCTGCAAAGAGCTTGCGAATTAGCTAGCGTTGAAAATGATCCTGTTTATGGACAGGCAACCAAAATCGCAAGAATTTTGCAGGCATTACTAGAGATAGAAACAGGAGAGTCGTTTCCCGAAGCAAGGATTATACCTTACCACCAGATGATGGCTGAGGCTGGTCTCGTGAAACTCACTCCTGGTCCTGACGGGCAAACCATGGTGTCGCTGAGCGAAAAAGGCAAAAGGGTTGCCGAAGAAGTTGGAGAGGAAATCAGGCGAGCACAAGAATAACAGCCGCATGGCGAACAAGGGAATAACCCTACGTGTAATATCGTGGGGCTTTTTTTGTTTAAAATCCTTGAAAATATTTCCCTTGCGGAAATTCAAAAACGGCCTTTCGGCCGTTTTTGAGTGGGACTGAAATTTGTTTAGTCAGCGGGGATTTCTATTTTCTCAAAATTTTTGGTACGGGAACGCCTATTTTCCCAAGATTATCCAAAATTGAGCCAACTAAGGCAAGGATAATCAGCCAATAAGCCACAGTCACTATTATCGCCAGAGAGGGAAAAGCTTGCCCCACTGCCAAGAGGACGGCAAAACCAAACACATAAGCTAAAACGCCATTTTTCATAAAACCAGCCAACTTTCCCAAAATGAAATCTTTTTTCATATACGCGGCGACTACTCCCAAAATCACGTCAATCCCAATTAAAATGACGATTATTTGAACTTGATTAGTAGCTAGAGCGTCAAAAAGATTAGACATATTTTTTCTTTTTGTTTTAACCTTGAATTACGAAATGACCTTCAACTCTTTGTATTTTGGTTTTGGCTACGACTTCGCAAAAATCTTTCGGCAGAATACTTTGTATATGCCTCAAAATTTTTGCTTCGTCTCGCCCGAAAACCAAAACAAAATAGTTCGGAAGGCATTTCGTAACTCAAGGTTGTTTAAGATTAAAAAATCTTTCGACCTTTATATTTTTCTATTACTCCATTATAGCATAACTTTGTTACATTTTTGCAATTTGCAAGCGCTTATTGTAGTATAGAGGTGCTAGTAGTGCTTAGTTTCTGTTCGTTCACAATCCTTTTGCAATGGGGTCTTGCAATGAACGCAATACACACTTTGGTAATCTCCGATGTACACTTGGAATCAGCGGACTGCAGGGCAGAACTTTTGTTAAGCCTTTTGCAAAGCTGCCCTTTCGAAGTTTTGATTATCGCCGGAGACTTGTACGAAAACGGCGGTGTAATCGGAGACGAGCAGTTTAAGCTTGTTGGACGCCTGCGTGAGCTAAGGAAAAAGCTAATATACGTGAGCGGCAACCACGACTTCTCGGAAAACAGATTCGTTAATAGATTTATAGGCGTAAGGCCTGTAAAAAGGTACGAGTGGAACATGGGACAGAAAAGATTTTACGTTGTTCACGGACATCAGTTTGACAGGTTTTGCTTTATTTTCAGCGAACCTGTAATAGAAAAACTAATCCTAAGATTCTTTCAGCTGACGCAATGGATGGACCCGCAGAAACTCCACATATCAGGATGGATAGAGCAATTCCGCGTCAAACTGTCCGGCCATTTTGCCAAAAGGGCCAGAAAGTTTGCCAAGAAGCACGGGGTTAGCTCTATTATCTGCGGCCACACCCACAGACCCGACCACATTGCTTTTCTAAGCGAAAAGGACGGGCATATTGAGTATTTAAACTGCGGAAGCTGGACAGAGAAGGAGTGTTCGCTTGTTACCATTGACGAAAGCGGACAGGCAAAACTCTGCTGCGTTTCTGCGGAAAAAGGGCATCTCTCCGTTGTCCCTATGCAAACTCTGCGCTTGGCGTAGGGTTTTTTGTTGTGCGACATAATATTGACAAGATTTTATAAAAGGTGTAATTAATATATAATGAACGTTGTCAATTTTCCCGCTTTTAAGGAAATTGCCATGAAATCGCTAGCATTATGTTATAAGCCGGTAAGGTGCAAAGCCTGCGGTAGGGAATATGTTTGTACCCCGAACGACGATTATTACAACTGCACAACCTCTACCGACGGCGTTTGTTTGAAATGTCTTATGGAAAGTAATGAGGCAAAAACCGTAGTCATCGTCTCACGCCCCAATAATTAGGGTTTGATGCCAACCCCAGAAGCATCGCGAGAGCAGTGGAAATATTGCTCTTTTTTGTTGCATTTTTGCATACATCTTTTACTGAAGTTGACTTTTTTATTATATTTTGCTAAAAAGAGCTATTACTCATTTTGAGTAAACTCTTGTACGGAGATTCGTGCACTGCTTTCTTTGAAAGGTTAGTTCTATGAGCGACAAGATGCGTTGGCGATACGGCGACACCAATCCCGTGGTGGCCGCAGTCGATTCCACGACCAAGATCGAGATCGGCGACCTGTCCTACATGGACACGGACGACGCCAAACCGGCCTCATCGCAGGCCGACCAAGGAAGCGAGACGGCCAACCAGGAGCTGTTTGCCGACAAGTTCCTGGGCGTAGCCATGCAACGCAGCCCGGTCGGCGACGCCGATCCGATCCGCGTGGCCACGACCGGGGTGTTCGAGTTTGACTGCCCTAGCGGGACGTTCGAGCTGGGCGATCTGGTCGGGGTTGCTGCAATCAACTTGCCCCCAATCTGCCTCCTGGACCAGCAGGTGGCCAAGGTCACCGCAAGCAAGTACGCCGTCGGCCGCGTGGCCAAGCGAGTTTCCGCGGCGGCAACCAGCGTCCTGGTGGACATCCGCTCCACCGTGATGACCGGCGGCGTCGAGGGGAGCAGTCCGAGCGGAGTGTAAAATGGCGTATATTCAGCTCTTTCGTTATGTTCGGCAAATGGCGACAGGAAACTGCCGCCTATTTTTTACACACCTGTGCGCCGGTGCACAGGTGTGTTTTATTGCTCGGCATAATATATTTGAAAATTAAAAATAAAAGAGTAAGATTAAAAAATATATCGCTACGTAATATCGCTACGGCAAAAATATGCCACTTGATTTATCAAAACTGAATAAAGAACAGGAAAAAGCGGTTAGCCACGATAAAGGGCCGCTTTTAATTGTGGCAGGCGCCGGAACTGGAAAAACAACTGTAATCACGCAAAGAATTATTAATTTGATAGAAAAAGGTTTAGCTAAACCAGAAGAGATTTTAGCTGTAACTTTTACTGAAAAGGCAGCTTCTGAGATGGAGGAAAGAGTAGACAGACTGTTAGAATACGGATACGTTGATTTATGGATTTCAACTTTTCATTCTTTCTGCGAGCGGGTTTTAAGAGATAATGCTTTAGATATTGGCTTGTCTCCGGACTTTAAAGTGCTAGATTCAACTGCCGGATGGCTTCTTTCACGTCAGAACTTAGATAAGTTTGATTTAAAATACTATAGGGCGCTTGGTAATCCCACAAAGTTTATTCAAGCTTTAATTTCTCATTTTTCTCATTGCAAAGACCAGGAAGTTTATCCTGAAGATTATTTAGAATACGCTGACAGATTGAAAACAAGAGACGACGGGCCGGAGGATTCCGAGACAGAAAGAATAAAAGAGGTGGCTGGAGCTTTTCATACATATCAGCAAATGCTTTTGCAGAATAATTCGCTGGACTTCGGCGACCTGATAAACTTTTGCTTAAAATTATTTAAAAAGAGGCCCTTAATACTAAAAAAGTACAGAGAGAAATTTAAATATATTTTAGTTGATGAATTCCAAGATACAAACTGGTCGCAGTATGAATTGATAAAACTTTTGGCGGCTCCGGAAAATAACTTGACTGTCTGTGCTGATGACGACCAGGCGATCTATCTCTGGAGATCTGCAAGTTTCACAAATATAATTCAGTTCGCGAAGGACCTTCCAGAAACAAAACAGATATCTTTAATTAAAAATTACAGGTCAGCCCAAAACATTTTAGATTTATCCTACAAGTTCATTAAAGCTAACGACCCGGATAGGCTTGAATTTGTAAATAAAATAGACAAAAAACTGACGGCAGAAATAAAGGGCGAAGGCGCTATTGAGCACATTCATGCTAAAAATATAGACGAAGAGGTGGGCTTAACCCTTAAAAAGATTTTAGAAATATTAAAAAATGATAAAGAGGCGACATATAATGATTTTGCCATATTAGTAAGAGCAAACGATTCGGCCAGCCCTTTTATTAAGGCTTTAGACAGGGCAGGCTTGCCATACCAATTTTTAGCCTCGCGAGGCCTTTATTCAAAACCGGTTATTTTAGACATAGTTTCATATTTTAAATTATTGGACAATTATCACGAAGGAGCCGCGGTTTACAGAATATTAAATTTGCCGTTCTTAGACATTTTAGACACAGATATAGCAGCCATTACCCAGTATAGCCGCAGAAAAACAAAATCCCTTTTTGAGGCATTGCAAGAGCTAGCCTTAATACCGGGTGTATCTCGCAAAACACAGGAAAAAATTATTTTTGTTTTAAGTTTAATCAAAAAACACAGCTTGCTCGCTAAAGAAAAATCGGTTTCAGAAATACTGGTTGCTTTTTTGGAGGATTCTGGATATTTAAAATATCTAATAGACAGAGACGACCAGGAAAAAATTGATTTGTTGAACCAGTTTTACAAGAAAGTAAAAGCGTTTGAAGAAGCTGCTTTGGAGCCCGTTCTAAATAACTTTATGCGAGAGCTTGAATTAGAGCTTGAGTCTGGCGAAGAGGGAAAATTAGAATTTGATCCAGAGCAAGGGCCTGATATGCTCAAAGTAATGACAATACACGGAGCCAAAGGCTTAGAGTTTAAATATGTGTTTTTGGTGAATATGGTTGACAAAAGATTTCCCACAATAGAAAGAAAAGACCCCATAGAGCTGCCAGATGAGCTGATAAAAGATATAAAGCCGAAAGGAGATGTTCACTTGCAAGAAGAAAGGCGCCTTTGCTATGTAGCTATGACAAGAGCTAAAAAGGGCCTTTACTTCACCTCAGCTGACGATTACGGAGGACAGAGAAAAAAGAAGTTATCAAGATTTATGGTAGAGATGGGATATCAAGACGAAAAATCCCAAATCACAAATCCCAAATCACAAAATGATTTATTGGCAGAAAAAGTTAAAGCGCCAGTATTTGAAAAAAAAGTAAAGCCGAGCTACCTGCCTGAACACTTTTCTTATTCGCAATTAGCTGCTTTTGAGAAGTGTCCTTTGCAGTATAAATTCGGTTTTATTTTAAAAGTGCCGGTCAGGGGCAAGGCAGTGTTTTCATTTGGCAAAACAATGCACAATACTTTATACGATTTTTTGAGAAGCGCGAACGAGGAAAACAGGTCAAAGCAAGACAATTTATTTGGAGAACCCACCTCCAGACCCAAGGGGTACCCCGCTTCGGCGAGGCTCATAGATTTTGATTATCTAGCCAAAATCTATGAGAAAAACTGGATAGACGAGTGGTATGAATCAAAAAAGCAAAAAGAAGACTATTATAAATTGGGTAAAAAAATAATTAAGGACTTTTACGAAGAATTTTTGAGAAATCCGCCAAAGATTTTAAAAATAAATAATGACTTGGCGTTAGAGATGCCTTTTAATTTAAAGGTGGCAGATTACACCTTATACGGCGTTATTGACAGGATTGACCAAGCCGATGATGGAGTAGTCATCATTGATTACAAAACTGGCTCTTCAAAAGAAAAACCAGAGAAAGAGCAGCTCCTTATTTATCAAATAGCAGCAGAGGAGGTCTTGCATGCAAAACCCAAAGAGCTTACGTATTATTATTTAGAAGACGGCAAAAAGGCGTCGTTTTTAGGAAGCGAAAAAGAACTAAAAGAACAAAAAGAAAAGATAATTGAGGAAATTGAAAAGATAAAAAATAGCGAGTTTGAGCCAACGCCTGGCTGGCAGTGCCAGTACTGCGACTTTAAAGATATTTGCGATTTTGCGCAGAAATAATGCTTTATCTTGATAAGCTGTATTTTTTTGATATAATAACTTAATAAAACAAGAGGGGTCGTAGCTCAAATGCGGGTTCGAATCCCGTCGACTCCATTCCAGCTCGTTGAGAACCAGATTCACAGAAACTCAAAGGCAAAGGAGTGTTCTATGCGATTGTTAGATGGAGAAATGGACATAGTTGAATTGGTGTACAAGAGAGCTAAAACTCTTGAATGCCTACTCGGAAGAAAGATGAACGTAGCTCTCAGACTGAAGAGGAGAGAAATGTATTTCTTTCTTTATGATGACAAAAGCCGAAATGAAACCCTAAGGGTTATTCGCAGATTTGTTAGAATGCCAGAGCTCAACTTCAGTTTGGGCGATGCTGTTAGTCTATCGCTGCAAATTGAAAATGAAAAAGAAAGAACTGAAGAGCAGTAGGGATTTGAGGGCCGGTTCACCTGATTTTGAAGGGCCCAAGTGTCAACTTCGGGTCTTTTTTTTACCTCTTGATTTTTTTTCTTTTTCGACTATAATATAGGATATAAATATAAATAAAAAATGGACAAAAAAGAGGAAAAACAAAACATAGATATAGGAAAATTGCAAAAGGATTTAGAAAATTGCAAGGCAAAATGTGAAGAATACTTAAGCGGCTGGAAAAGGGAGCGGGCTGATTTTATAAACCACAAAAAAGAGGAAATGGAAAGAATTGAAATAATGATAAAGTATGCAAATGAAGAACTTATACTAAAAATTCTGCCCATTTTAGACAATATATGCCTGGCAGAATCGCATGTTCCCGAGGAATTCAAAAATAATGGTTGGATTGAAGGATTTATGCAAATCAAAAAACAGATTTCAGATTTTCTTGCAAAAGAGGGGATTAAACCGATAAAAACTATTGGTGAGAAGTTCGACCCCAACACAATGGAAGCCGTCGAAGAGATAGATTTGGCTATGTCGGACATAGCCAAATCTGAGGATAAGAAGAATGTCGTAGTAGAGGAAATCCAGCGCGGCTACACCCTGCACGGCAAAGTAATCCGCCCCGCAAAAGTGAAAGTTAGTAAATAAAGTATGAAAGAAGAAAGAGGCACTATAATAAAAGCCATTATAACACCATTGGGATTTTTTGCATTGTCTTTGTTGATAGTAGAGGGTTTTATGGGAATAATTCTTGTTTTTTCAAAAGGAAATCAAAGTAAAGATTTTTATTTTTTGGGGATGATTATTGGGGCAATATTATTTATTCTGGTTGTAATTTTGGTTTGGCTTTTAGTTTGGTATAAACCAGAAAATATAGTTAAGGCGGGCAAAGATTACGTAGAAATTGAAAAAATAAAAGCGAGAAATAATAAAATTACCTTGTTAAAAGAAAGGGATGAGAATAGAACTAAAAATGTAAAATCCTATAACTATTACGACGAATATACTCCAGAAGAAATTGATGCTGCTGGCGATGCGTGGATTCAAAATCAAATTGATCAAGAGCGGGGCAAATAATGATATAATCAAAAAATATCTTTAAATTTATAAAAAATATGAGCAATAAACTACAAAAAAATATAAAAAATATAAAAAAATCTATTGTGGCAATAGGATTTACTCCCAATCCACAACAAATAACGATTATAGGAAGCGGTTTTATCGTTTCTGAGGATGGAAAAATTGTTACTGCTGCACACCTTTTGAAACAACTTAATGAGGAACAAATAAAGAATTTAAAAGCCAATGTATTGGTTAAAGAATTGGAAAAAGAATTAGAAATGTATAAATGGATGCCAATTACTTTGCTTGCCAACAAAAAAGATGAAAAAAATGACTTAGCCATTTTTCAGTTGGACAAAAATGAAAACGTTAAATTAAATAAAGTAGAATTGGGGAACTCTGAAAAAATTGAAATAGGACAGGAGGTCTACTTTATTGGATTTCCATATGCTGCGCAATTGATGAATGACGGTTTCGGTGTAACTTTAATCGTAAACAAGGGAATCATTAGTAACATAAAAAGAGATGGAATTGATCCAAGCCATCCGAAAAACTGGTTTATAGTTGATGCTATCAGTAATCCAGGGAATAGTGGCTGTCCGCTTATTGATATTGAAAGCAATAAGGTTATTGGAGTAATGACAATCGCTTTCCGTACCAAATCACAAACTCAGCCAAATCTTGATATTAGAGAGCCGATGCATATTGCTGGAGCAAAACCAATAAATTTAGCAAAAGATTTATTAAAATAAAAACAAATAACTTTATAAAGAAAAAATATGAGCAAAATATTAGGAATTGATTTAGGTACAACGTTTTCGGCCATGGCCGTGGTGGAGTCGGGCGAGCCGAAAATAATAGAAAATAAAGAAGGGGCAAGAACAACTCCGTCTATTGTGGCTATCACAAAATCAGGAGAAAGGGTGGTGGGTGTTTTGGCTAAACGCCAGGCAGTTACCAATCCGAAAAATACTATTTATTCTGTTAAGCGTTTAATTGGAAGAAAATTTTCTGACCCAGAAGTTCAAAGAGATAAAAAATTATTGCCTTATGAAATTAGAGAATCTTCTGACGGGGGAGTAGAGGTAAAAATGGGAGACAAATGGTTGAATCCAGCTGAAATTTCAGCTATGATTCTGCAAAAATTAAAAGCAGACGCTGAAGCAAAATTAGGAGAAACTATTACAGAGGTAATTATTACCTGCCCGGCATATTTTGACGATTCTCAAAGAAAAGCAACTAAAATTGCGGGAGAAATAGCCGGCTTTAACGTAAAAAGAATTATTAATGAGCCAACAGCCGCTGCCTTAGCTTACGGATTAAACAAAAAGAAGGATGAAAAAATTGTAGTTTATGACTTTGGCGGAGGAACTTTTGATATTTCTATTTTAGATGTTGGAGCTGACACGGTTGAGGTAAAGGCAACCGGCGGAGACACGCACCTTGGGGGCGATGATTTTGACCAGAGAGTTATGGATTGGATTGTAAAAGAGTTTAAAAAAGACAACGGAGTTGACTTGTCAAAAGATAATTTGGCTTTGCAGAGAATAAAAGAATCGGCTGAAAAAGCAAAAATTGAATTATCCTCAAGCTTGGAAACCGAAATCAACCTGCCGTTTATAACTTCCGACGCTTCAGGTCCCAAACACTTGCTTTACAAGTTAACCAGAGCAAACTTGGAAAGTATGGTGCAAGACTATATTGATAAATCAATTGACTTGATGAAGAAAACCCTGAAAGAAGCAAACATTGAAGCAAAAGATATAAATGAGATTGTTTTAGTGGGCGGACAAACAAGAATGCCCAGAATACAAGAGGAAGTCAAAAAACTTTTCGGCAAAGACCCTAACAAAGAAGTAAATCCAGACGAGGTTGTTGCAATTGGAGCTAGCGTACAAGGCGGAATAATGCAAGGACAAGTGCGAGACGTGCTGCTCTTGGACGTGACTCCGTTATCGCTGGGTATTGAAACCTTAGGCGGAGTAAACACTGTTTTAATTGCTAAAAATACAACGGTTCCTACTGCTAAAAATCAGATATTTTCAACAGCAGCCGACAGCCAGACATCTGTTGAAATACATGTTCTACAGGGTGAAAGGCCGCTAGCAACGGACAACAAAACATTAGGCAGATTTATTTTAGACGGCATTCCGCCGGCGCCCAGGGGCCTTCCTCAGGTTGAAGTGTCTTTTGACATTGATGCTAACGGCATTTTAAACGTTTCAGCAAAAGATAAGGCAACGGGAAAATCCCAGTCAATAAGAATTGAAGCGTCTTCCGGCATTTCCAAAGAAGAAATTGAAAGAATGAAAAAAGATGCTGAAATACATGCAGCAGAAGACAAAAAGAAACAGGAAGCCATTGAAACTAAAAATATGGCAGATACCTTGATTTACACTTGCGAAAAGACAATAAAAGACGCTGGAGATAAAATAAGGGCTGAAGAGAAAAAGGAAATAGAAGAGAAGATAGAAGCATTGAAAAAAGCCAAAGAAGGTGATAATATAGAAGAAATTAAAAGCAAAACCCAGGATTTGTCTTCAGCAATTCAGAAAGTCGGAGCCGAACTATATAAAGAAAAACCAAAGGATGGCGAGGAACCAAAGGCAGAGGAAGGAAAATACAAAGAAAAGTAATTTTCTATAATATGCGGAATTGAAAAATTTTCTCACTTCCGCAAGAATAAACATGGATTATTATGAAGTCTTGGGCGTAGCTCGTAGCGCGTCACAAGAAGAAATAAAAAAAGCTTTTCATAAATTAGCGCACAAATACCATCCTGATAAAGGCGGCGATGAGAAAAAGTTTAAAGAGATAAACGAAGCTTATCAGATACTTTCAGACAAACAGAAACGCAGCCAATACGACCAGTTTGGCAGGGTTTTTGAACAGGGAGCTGCTGGGTCTGACCAAGGATTTGATTTTAACTGGGCCTGGTCAAATAGGGGACAAGGACAGGACTTTGAGTTTGACGTGGGTGATTTAAGCGATGTTTTCGGCGACCTGTTTGGATTTGGAGGCGGCCGCAGAACAGCTAAAAAAGACTCCAGAAAGGGAAAAGACATACAGGTTGACATAGAAATACCTCTTGAAAAAACTTTAAAAGAATTCATTGAAAAAATTATTTTATCAAAACAGATTTTATGCCACAGATGCCAGGGATTAGGAGCCGAACCAGGAACCAAAGCAAAGGAGTGCTTTTCTTGCAGAGGCACTGGACAAGTACAGCAGGTTAAAAAAACATTTTTAGGGTCATACACAACTCTTTCTACTTGCCCTGAATGCAAAGGAGAGGGCACAATCCCGGAAAAACCCTGCAATGTTTGCAAAGGAGAAGGCAGGATAAAAGGCCAAGAAACAATTGAAATACATATACCAGCTGGAGTTGATACCAATCAAGTGATAAGAGTTGATGGAAAAGGCGAGGCCGGGAAAAAACAAGGCAAACCTGGAAATCTTTATGTACGGCTTTTAATAAAGCAACATCCTGCATTTGAGAGAAGGGGAGACGACCTTTTTACAGCAGCAGAAATTAGTTTTTCTCAGGCAGCGCTGGGAGACGAAATTGAAATTGAAACATTAGAAAAAACAAAAATATTATTGAACGTACCCGTTGGCACGGAATCCGGAAAAGTTTTCAGAGTTTCAGGCAAGGGTATCCCGCACTTTTCAGGTTATGGCAGAGGAAATTTGTATATTGAATTAAAAATCAGAACACCGAAGAAACTATCCAAAAAGCAAAAGGAATTGTTAGAAAAATTAAAAGAAGAAGGGATTTAAAATCCCAATAAGCCCCTGTAGCTCAATTGGTAGAGCAGCTCCCTTTTAAGGAGTTGGTTCCGCGTTCGAGTCGCGGCAGGGGCACCGAAGTTCGGAAACTCGCGCACATTGAAATTAAAAAGGAGAAACCAGTGGATACAATGCAAAAAAATAGAGTAAGAGGGTTCCCTTCATCACCAATCACAATCATTTTTTTTATGATTGGCGTACTCACGTGGATATTCGGAGCATGCAGTTTCTGTATGGGGATATTTTCATACATTTTCTGGATGCTTCTGGGGCTAGGATTTATGGTTCTTTCTGCGCAAGCGCCTCACATCGTGAGGGTTTTCAGGGGAGTAAAAAGAAAAGCGAGAGTCAGAAAAATCAAAAAAACAGAGTAGAAGGGAAAACTTATGAACGCGACAAATGAGTTTGCAGATTTTGAGGATTAGAAGGTTCTGTTTTTTGCAGAACTTATCGCCGGCATTGCTTGCTTCGGCGATTTTTTATTGTGCGACAAAGGTTCGCGATGAGTATTGTAAAATTAAACTAATGGGATTATTGTAAATACAGTTCTTCCGTTCGTTACTGTTCATTCACAAAGGACAACAGAACAAGGAGGACCAGAAATGAAACTGCGAGGAATTGAGTTCGGGAATGTTCTTGGCGCTTCTGGCGCGCAAGGATTTTTTGGAGAAGGATATTTGCACCACAGACTTCTTGGTCCTTTCGGGCCGAAGTTTGATGGCTGCACGTTTGTAGCAAAAACTACGACCCTTAACGGCCGTAAGGGCAATATGCCCATGCAAGAAGACGGTATAACTCCGAGAGAGTTTATGCCAAGATGCATCTTCCCCAACTTTTTAAGAGTGAAAAACATACCGATATCAATCGGGATGTTTCTGAAAGGTCTTATGCTTAATGCAGTCGGCTTAAGCGGTCCTGGAGCTGAATTTCTCCTTGAAACCGGCAGATGGCAAGACCTGACAGAAACGTTTTTTCTATCCGTTATGTCTGTAGCTCAAACAGCGGGAGAAAGAATACTTGAGATAAGGTCATTCGTGAAAAAACTCGTTCAGTATCTGCCTGAGTTTAAGGCTAGGGTTGGGCTGCAAATAAACATCTCGTGCCCGAACGTCGGTCTGAACATAGACGAGCTCGTTTACGAGACTGAAACCATGTTGGACTTTGCGTCTGAGCTTGATGTGCCGCTTATGCCAAAGTTCAATATTTTGACTCCCGTAACCGTAGCAAAACAAATCGCAGAACACCCAAGCTGCGACGCACTATGCATATCCAACACAATTCCCTGGGGAAAACTCCCCGAGAGAATAAATTGGAAAGAACTTTTTGGCACCGATGTTTCGCCGCTGGCTGAATTTGGCGGAGGCGGACTATCCGGCTGGCCGCTACTCCCGCTAGTTGAGGAATGGGTTAGAGAAGCTCGGAAAATCGGAATTACAATGCCAATTAATGCTGGAGGCGGCATACTTGCTCCGCGTGACGTAAATGCTCTTATGCGAGCTGGGGCTTCATCGGTTTTTCTGGGGTCAATTGCTTCTTTACGCCCATGGCGGGTAAGAGCAACTATCCGCTACGCAAACCAACTGACGAACTGGAGGTGAACAATGACTGAAAAACATCCTTGAATAATGACTTTTGCTTCAGGCAAAGGTCTTTTTTTATTGAAAAAAGTTTGGAAATAAGGTATTGTAAAGATAAATTTAGGGCCCATAGCTCATCTGGTAGAGCGTGCGCATGGCATGCGCAAGGTGGCGAGTTCGACTCTCGCTGGGTCCACTTGACAAGGTTCTATGCCGTGCTATAATATATATGTTGGACGTTGACATCTTAACTTTAACCGTTGGCGAAATCGCTTCAACAAATAGCGACACAGCCGACTAGAAGGGAATATGGCCTATGAATGCGCGTAAGAGCAACTTTATGAATGCGCGTAAGAGCAGCTTGAAGAAAAGCACACTGTCTTGACCGCGCCGGCGGGCCTGAACCCCCAAGACCGCGTCAGTAGTGCTAAAGAGAAGTTCTCTTTAGCATCTTAACGGCGGTAACCCGTAAGAAAAACACGGAGGACGAAACATGAAGACGCAGGCTAAGCTGATAAAGCGCCTTGATTAACGGCGCAATGACACCCTGTTTAGGGTCTGCGTGGCAAAAAGCCAAATTTGGCGCACAAGTTGCAGCCGCAGGCTTCACGCAAAAAATAGTCAATCCGGGGTAAGTATCGGATACCTCGTAAGGCGCAAGCCAATCTCCGTTTCAATGCCATTAGTCGCACGTTCTTTCAAGGAGCAGTACCTCGTACTGCTCCGTTTTTTTATTTTTACTTGATTTGCAAGTTTTTTTCTGGTATAAATATATTATGATGTTAAGAAAAAAAATAATTTATCCGATAATTTTAGTTGCGGCTTTTACCGGAGTTTTTGCTTTGGGAGTTTGGGTGGGCGTAGCTAAAATTGCTTATTATGTGCCGCAGCCAGGCACTATTGATTTTTCTCTTTTCTGGGATGCCTACCAAAAACTCCAGCAAAATTTTATTGACCCTTCAAAAATAAATAATCAAAAAATAATTTATGGCGCAATAGAGGGAATGGCAAAATCTTTGGGCGATTCCTACACGGGTTTTTTTGATCCAAGCCAAGCTCAAAGATTCCAGCAAGACCTTTCCGGCTCTTTTGAAGGCATTGGCGTGGAAATCGGCGTTAAAAAAGATACATTGACAGTGGTTGCCCCCTTGCCCGGCACTCCCGGACAAAAGGCGGGATTGAAATCCGGCGATATAATTGTAAAAATAAATGACCAAGGCGCCATTAATATGACAACAGAAGAGGCGGTAAATTTAATTCGCGGGCCAAAAGGGACTTCCGTGACTTTAACTATTTTAAGAGACGGATGGAACAGCGCAAAAGACATTAAAATTATAAGAGAGATGATTATAATCCCATCAATGAAATGGTCGCTAATAGATAGCGACACAGCTTTCATACAAATTTTCCAATTTAATGAAACTCTTTCCGCTGATTTCAAAACAGCCGCTCTTAAAATTTTACAAACGCCAACAAAAAAAATAGTGCTGGATTTAAGAGACAATCCAGGCGGATATTTAGAAGTCGCCCAAGATATTGCCGGCTGGTTTTTGGAAAAAAACAAGGTTGTCGTAGCAGAACATTTTGGCAAAGGCCAAGATAAAGAATCGCCTAACTGCGAAAACCTCGTTGAATTATATGATTGTTATTATTATTCAAAAGGCCCTTCAAGTTTTGCGAATTATCCAATAGTTGTTTTAATAAATCAGGGTTCGGCTTCCGCCTCCGAAATTTTAGCTGGCGCCTTGCGCGACAACCGGAACATAAAATTAATCGGCGAGAAATCTTTTGGCAAGGGTTCGGTTCAGGAAGTTATTGATTTGCGAGGCGGTTCATTTTTAAAAATAACCATTGCCAAGTGGTTCACTCCAAAAGGAAACTCAATTTCGGAAGTTGGTTTGACGCCAGACGTTAAGATTAGTGTTACAGATCAAGATATAGAACAGAAAAAAGACCCTCAGCTTGATAAAGCGCTTGAAATAATTAAAACTATAAAGTAGAATAAAAAAAATTGTATAATTACTAATCACATGAAGATAATATTATTACAAGACGTTGAAAGGTTTGGCAAAAAGTACGAGATAAAAGAAGTAAAAAACGGCTATGCCAGAAATTATTTATTGCCGGAAAAACTGGCGAGGCCCGCAACCAGGCAAGCTCTAAAATGGCTGACTGACCAAAAAGAGATTATGGAAAAGGAAGCAGAAGAAGATCTGAAAAAGGCGCAAGAGCTTGCTTCAAAACTGGACGGCATTGAATTGAATATCACAGTTAAAGTCGGTGAAGAAAGCCAGCTTTTTGAATCAATTAACAGTCAAAAAATTGTTGAAAAATTAAAAGAAATGGGATTTGGGATTAAAAAGTCCCAAGTCAAATTGGAAAATCCAATTAAAGAACTCGGAGAATTTCCAGTAGATATAAATTTAGATCATAATTTAGAAGTTGAAATAAAAGTTATAATAACAGCAGAAAAAAATAAAGAAGCGGAAGAAGAGTAATATGACAAAATATATTTTCGTAGCCGGTGGAGTAATGTCAGGAATAGGCAAAGGCATAGCAACTGCCTCCATTGGAAGAATATTAAAAAGCAAGGGATTTAAAGTCACCGCTATAAAAATTGACCCGTATATCAATGTTGACGCCGGCACAATGAATCCGGTTGAGCATGGAGAAGTTTTTGTGACCGATGACGGGACCGAGTGCGACCAGGATGTGGGAAACTATGAAAGATTTTTAGACGAAAATATCTATGATGAAAATTATATGACCACCGGCCGCGTTTATCAGTCCGTGATAAACCGCGAAAGAAATTTGGAGTATAACGGCAGATGCGTTGAAGTTGTGCCGGACATTCCAAACGAAGTCATATCAAGAATTAAAAAGGCAGGCAAAAAAGCAAAAGCAGATTTCGTTCTAACTGAAATCGGCGGAACAGTCGGCGAATACCAGAACTTGCTGTTTTTAGAGGCCGCCAGATTAATGAAATTAGCGCATCCAAAAGAAGTGCTTTTTGTTTTGGTGAGTTATTTTCCGGTGCCAAAAATGATTGGAGAAATGAAAACGAAGCCCACGCAATATGCGGTAAGAACATTGAACTCAGCGGGAATACAGCCAGATATTATTTTGGCAAGGTCGGTTTTGCCCCTAGACGAACCGAGAAAAAGAAAAGTTTCTATGTTTTGCAATGTTGAAAAGGAAGATATTATTTCAGCTCCAGACGTGAAATCCGTATATGAAGTTCCGATAAATTTTGAAAAAGAAAATATAGGAAATAGGATTCTAAAAAAGTTCGGGATGAAAACAAAACCCAGCGACTTAAAAAATTGGGAGAGCTTGGTAAAGTTGATAAGAAATTCTCCAAAAATTGTAAACATAGGAATTGTCGGCAAGTATTTTGAAACAGGAAGCTTTACTTTGATGGATTCTTACATATCAGTTATTGAATCTGTAAAGCACGCCGCTTTTTCGCAAAACAGAAAAGCAAAAATGTCCTGGCTCTCGGCAGAAGAATTTGAAAAAAATCCAAGAGCATTAAAAGAGTTGAACATATATGACGGCGTAATTGTTCCCGGCGGATTTGGAAACAGGGGAATAGAGGGAAAGATAAAAGCCATTGAATACGCGAGATTAAATAAAATTCCTTTTTTGGGATTATGTCTGGGGCTCCAGCTTTCGGTAATTGAGTTTGCAAGAAATGCGGCTGGAATAAAAGACGCCACATCCAGAGAGTTTGATAAAAACGCTAAAAACCCTGTTATTGACGTTATGGAAGAACAAAAAAAATTGCTTCAGGACAAGCATTATGGCGGAACAATGAGATTAGGAGCTTATGACTGCCAAATTCAGCCGGGAACTATCAGTCATAAAGCTTATAAAGATTGGGTTCCTGACGGAAAAGGGCCATATATGATTTCAGAAAGGCATCGCCACAGATATGAGGTAAACAACAAATACAGAGATGCTCTGACCGATAAGGGCCTTGTGATAGCCGGCATAAATCCAAAAGCAAATTTAATTGAAATAATTGAAATCAAAGGCCACCCGTTTTTTGTGGCTTCGCAATTTCATCCGGAATTTAAATCAAGACCGTTAAAACCGCACCCATTATTTAAGGAATTTATAAAAGCAGCAATAAAAAAATAGCAGTAAAATTTTTCCTTTATTGTATTGAAACAATTTTTGCAATTCTGCGAGAACCGTCAAAATGTTTTTTTGTTTTTGACGCAAAACTTACCACGCCGTCTTTTGCGGCATAGATAGTATCGTCAGAACCCTTTTTTACATTTTTACCGGCAAGATATTTAGCTCCCCTCTGCCTTATAATTATCATGCCGACTTTTACCTTTTCTCCGTCATAAGCTTTGATTCCAAGCCTTTGGGCAGCCGAATCTCTTCCTAATCTAGACGAACCTCCCTGTTTTGTTTTTGACATGCGAATATAATGAGCGCCCAGCACTAATTTCCGTGGTTAGTGCTTTGCTATTCACTTACAATAGAAATTAGTGCTGGGTTATCCTTATAAAATGAATTTTATAAGTCTAATCTTATCAAAAATTTTATCTTTTGTCAAATCTCATTTTAATGATATAATGATATTTATAATAGTCGCGCTTTTAATATTGCTTTCATTTGCAATAGGATACATAACAGCTAAATACCAGGCGAAACAACCGATACAAATAGAATATAAAAATAAAATATGAATATTCCACAACATATAGTTTTATTTCCCGACGGCAACCGAAGATGGGCAAAACAAAAAGGCCTGACATCTTTAAACGGCCACAAAAAAGGATATGAAAACCTTTTAGATTTTTCCGAATGGTGCAAAAATAGGGGAGTGCGAGTCCTCACTGCTTTTGGCTTTTCAACAGAAAATTGGAACAGGAGCAAAGAAGAAGTTGATTATTTGATGAAGCTTTTGGAAAATTGCCTGATTGATAATTCGGCAAAATACGATAAAGACGGGGTAAGGGTGCGGGTGATAGGCCAGCGGGAACGTCTACCAAAATCATTGCAGGAAGCCATTAGAAAAACTGAAGAAGCCACAAAAAATAATTCTAACCTTTTTTTAAATCTGGCAATAAGCTACGGCGGCAAGTGGGATATTTTGAATGCTGTAAAAAAAATAGTTCAGGAGGGAATTTCTGCAGACAAAATAGACGAAAAATTATTTGAAAGTTATTTATCTACTGCCGGTTTGCCAGCTCCTGATTTTATAATCAGGGTCGGAGGAGAAATGAGAATGTCAAATTTTGTGCTGTGGCAAGCCGCTTATTCAGAATTATATTTTTCGCCAAAATTCTGGCCCGATTTTACAGAACAAGATTTAGACCAAGCGCTGGCAGAATTTGATAAAAGATCCCGCCGCTTCGGCAAATAGTTTTATTGTGCGACAAATGTCGCACAATAAAAATTGGCGACGAGGCGAAACGGGGAAGCGAGAGCAACAAAAAAACAGGGGTTAGCCCTGTTTTAAAATTTTAATTTGTTTTTGACAGCGCCCTTGCCATGTCCAGCCATTTGGGCGTTCTCGGCCTATTTTTATATTTCGCCGATGACTTATGAATTTCTATTAAAGTGCAGAGGTCATTTTTTTTCCAGCTTGCTAAATATTTTCCCTTGTTCTTTTGGATTATTTCAGCTCCTTTGGCCCAAAGCTCAAAGTCCTTTTTCTTTCTGCCAGCCAATTGATTTTTCCGGAAAAATGGCACAACAATTCCGGTAATATCGGATATTTTCTGCGCCGAAAACCTTGCCTGGTCTTTTATAATATGAACTTCGCCGCATCCCATTTCATTTTTTATTTTTTCCATTAATTTTACATTTTCCTTCGGGGTTGTAACAACAAATTGAACTTTCCACCTGTAATATGTCGGAGAGTTTGTCCTTTCGTGCCTTGTATCTTTGCGGAACTGCAAATCAAAACACCCGTCTTGGTTAACTAACGCCGCGATATTAAAATTTTCTTTTACCATGATTCAAAAATTAAATAATACAATTTTATTATATCAAATATTTAATTGTGCGACAAGTTGTACGGCAAATTCTTATTCTTTCAAATCTTTTCCGCTATGAAACTGGCGGTGAATGTCTCTCAGCCGTTTATTTGTTACATGGGTATATATCTGAGTAGTCATTATGCTGCGATGGCCCAAAAATTCCTGTATAGCGCGCAAATCAACTCCCTGTGCAAGCAAATCCGTGGCATAAGAGTGGCGCAACGTATGCGGCGTTGTAAACATGGGTATTCCAGCCAGCACGGCATATTTTTTTACGAGTTTTTCTATATAACGGGCCGTAAGCCGGCTGTCAGCGTCTTTCCTCGCCCTGGCATTAAGAAACAGGGGTTTTTCTTTATCTTTGCGGGTATCTAAATAATTCTTTATCCAATTTAAAGCCCTTTCCGAAAAATAAACTGTTCTGGGGTTTCCGCCCTTGCCGATAACACCAAGTTCAAAATCTTTTTTATTTTTTATATTTGCAAACTGTTCAATATCAAGCGCCACCAGCTCGGCTATTCTAAGGCCGGTTGAAAACAAGGTCTCTAAAATAGCCCTGTCCCTCACCCTAATGTCGTCTTTTGGCTCAGCTGCTGTCAAAAGCTTCTCAATTTGCTCTAAATTAAGGAATTTTACGGTTTTTAGGCTTTTATCGGGCTTAGGAAGGGTTACTTTTCCTGGGGGCAGTGAAAGTATGTCTTTTGCCACAAAATAGCCTAAAAAGGCTCTTAAAGCGATTAAATAGTAGTTCTGGGTAGTCTTTTTAAGAGATTTGCCTGATTTTCTGTCTTGATATCTTGAAAGGTGCAAACGGTACTCCCATATGTGCTCAGGAGTCAATCGGTGGGGGAGAAGACCTTCTAAATTACGGCTTTTTAGCCATCTAAAAAATTTATTAAGATATTCCTGATAATTTTTCTGCGTATTATTTCTCAATCCTTTTTCTACGTCGCAGTAATCCAAAAAATCATTTATATGTTTTTCTAATGGCTTGTCTGATTTATACATAATTTTTTGTGATGGCCGAGTTGGTAAAACGTTCTTTGTGTCGGTAAGTTCGCTTTACCAACATTTTGCGAACCTCATCTATATTTATAATAAGCCGTCCCCTAAGGCCTTGTCAATGTCTAAAAACTACTCAGGAGGGGCAATAGCCGGACAGTTGCAGTTTCGGCTGGCTGCCGGCGCTGGCGATTCATTTTGCATGGGTGCAGAACTGGGTGATGAATTATTTGATGGATGAAAAATTGCGTCGGAAATTCCGGAAAAATAATTTTTAATTTTTGTTCCGATATTTTCTGAAACTTTTTCTTTTTCTTTGTTAATTTCCTTGTTTATTATGTCTCCCCTCTTTTGCACTTCCCCGCTGATTTTCGGATAAATTGCAGACATCAGCCAATTAGACCCTTTTGCCAAATATGCATTGGCCTGATTTGTTGCATTAGAAATAAAGGTTTTTCCAAATTCCCTAAAATATGCCTGCTGGCTCAAAAAAATAACCACTAATATAACAATTATAATCACAAGATATTTTATAAATCTTTTTTGCATCATATTTTGTCGCACAATAGAAACTACGAAAACATTTTTATTGCGTTTATTATACGTTTTAAAGTTTTTTCTCGGCCCAAAATGTCTGCTATTTCAAACGGGCTTGGTGAAAATTTTTTGCCAGACAAAGCTGCCCGCAACGGCCAAAGCAAATACCCTTTATTTTTCTCCGGATAGCCTTTTTTTAAGTTAAATTTTTCTGATGCCAAAAATAATTCTGTTTCTAAATTTTTCAATTCCCATTTTTTTATTTCAGACAATATTTTTCCTGAAAATTCCAGCGACTCTTTTATGTCGCTCTCTCCCATCTTCTGCCACTTCAATAGGTTTTTATCAAAGCTTAATTTATCTTTAAAAAAGAAATCTGACAGCTCGGAAATATCCGACAATTTTTTCATTCTTGTTCTGGAAACTTCAATAATTTTTTGCAGGGTATTTTGCGGAACCTGACCAAAAACTAAAAGCCCGGCTTTTTTGAGATAAGGAGAGCAAAGTTCTGTCAGTTTTTCTATCGGTTTTTCGCGGATATAAAGTCCGTTTAAAAAATCCAAACGTTGGATATTAAAGACAGCTCCTGCTTTCTGAACTTTTTCTATTGAGAATTCTTTTTTCAATTGCGACAAAGAAAAAATTTCTTTTTCTGTCCCTGGATTCCAGCCCAATAAAACCATAAAGTTAACCAAAGCTTCGGACAGGTATCCTTGATTGTGATAATCAGCTAAAGCCGCGTTTCCTTGGCGCTTTGAAAGCTTAGACCTGTCTGTGTTTAACATCAATGGCAAATGCGCATACTCTGGTGTATAAAAACTAAGAGCCTCCTGCAATAAAATCTGGCGGGGCGTGTTTGGCAGGTGCTCCTCACCTCTTATCACGTGGCTTATTTGCATTAAAAAATCATCAACAACCACGGCAAAGTGATATAAGGGAACGTTTAGATTTTTTGCTATCACCACATCGCCTAAAAGCCCTGCATCAAATTCTACATTGCCGCGGATTAAATCGTCAAATTTAACTTTTTTGTTTTCAACTCTAAACCTTATTACCGATGGCTTCCCTTCTGCCGATTTTTTTTGAACAACTTCCGGCGGCAAATGGGCGCACGCGCCGTCATATTTTGGCGCTGCTCCCCTGCTCATCTGCTCCTGGCGTTTTGATTCCAGCTCTTCTTCTGTACAAAAACAATAATACGCTTTATTTTCCTCCAAAATTTTTTTTAAATATTTTTCATAAATATCTATTCTTTGCGATTGCTTATACGGCCCGAATTTACCATCAATATCCGGTCCCTCATCCCACTCAACCCCCAGCCATTTTAGCTCATCAATAATTTCATAAGTCCATTTTTGTTCTGACCTTTGAACGTCTGTGTCTTCAATGCGCAAAATAAACTTGCCGTTATTTTTTTTAGCAAATAAATAATTGAAAAGCGCTGTTCTTGAACCGCCAACATGCAATGGACCGGTTGGCGAAGGCGCAAAACGGACTCTCACATTTTTTATTTCTATTTTCTTTGGCATAAATTACGAGCGTTACTCAAGCATTAAAAATTCTAAAATTTCTCTGGCAATTGCTCTTGCCGCCAATGGCTTTGAAAATCCGAAGGCAGCAGTTTTCATAATTTCCAATTTTTCAAGATGCAAAAATAATAATTCTATTTTTTCCATAAAAAAATTCGGGGTTAAATTTTCCTGTTCAATAATCTCCGCAGCTCCTGTTTCTGAATAAGCGTAAGCATTTTTTGCCTGATGGTCTTGCGCTGAAATTGGCAAAGGAATTAAAATGCTCGGCTTTCCAACTGCCGCGATTTCAAAAATTGAACCAGAACCCGAGCGTGAAATTATTAAATCCGAGGCCTTATACGCATGCCTCATTTTTTCTTCGTCCAAAAACCCAAATGGATGGTAATATTTGTCTAAATCTTTATCCGCTACGACTTGCGCCTCTCCCTCTATTTCTTTGATATTTTCTCTGCCAGTCACATGAATTATTTCGTAATCCTTCAGCAAATTATTCAAAATTCTTAAAACAAAATCATTTATCGCTTCTGCCCCCTGAGAACCGCCCATTATTAAAAATATCGGTTTTGAAAAAGTTAAATTAAACAATTCTTCCGCCCTTTCTTTATCACCGCCTAAAATCTCTTTTCTTATAGGATTTCCGACTAAAGTTGTTTTTTGAGGGTCAAAATATTCTGTTTTTTCAAAAGAAATAAAAATCTTTTTTGCCCATTTTGAAGTTTGCTGGTTTGAGAGCCCGGGAACCACGTCTGATTCGTGCAAAAATACAGGGATTTTTAATAATCTGGCGGAAAATGCAACCGAAATTGAGCCGGAACCGCCCTTGCTGAAAACTAAATCCGGCTTGATTGATAAAAGCAAAAAGAAGCTTTGAATTATGCCGAATGGAATTTTAAATAAAAAATCAATAAAATTTTGCAGAGCAAAATATCTTCTTAATTTTCCTGAAATAATTGTTCTGACAATAAAATCCTCCTGCTGCAATAGAATCAGCCCGAAATCATCTTTGGGCCCTAAATAATAAAACTCTAAGTCCTTTTTTGGATAAATCCTTCTTATCTCTCTGACAATGGCGACTATCGGGAAAACATGCCCGGCTGTTCCCCCGCCTGTAAATAATATTTTCATGTGTTTTTTGAAATGTTGAGTAATAATCCGACGCCGATCATTTCAACTGTCAAATGCGAGCCGCCGTAGGAAAAAAATGGCAATGGAATTCCGGCTAAGGGAAAAATTCCAACGACCGAAGCCATATTCACGAATGCCTGCAAAGTTATCCAGACCACAATGCCTATGGCTGTCATTCTCGCAAATCTGTCATTTGATTTTTTGGCAATTTTAATTCCCAGCCAGAAAAATAAAATAAAAACAGCAATTAAGGAAACTGATCCGATTATGCCCAACTCTTCGCCGATTATCGCAAAAATAGAATCAGACATTGCCTGCGGCAAAAACCCGAATTTTTGAGTTGACATTCCCAATCCCCTGCCAAAAATTCCTCCTGAGCCCAAGGAAATCAATGATTGTCGCAGCTGGAATCCCTTGCCCATCGGATCTGCATCGGGATGCAGAAATATCAGCCAGCGGTCTAATCGGTATGGTTCAAATTTTATCATAAACAATAGAGAGCTTGCGCCGGCTGCGACAATCAATAAAGTGTGCCACAAAGGAGTTTTTGCGGAAAAATACAGCGCAAGCAGCGTTATGGTGATAATTCCCAATGTGCTTGCATCTCTTTGGAGATATAATGCCGTGGTAATCAGTCCTAAAAAAATTATAAAGGGGACAAATATATATATTATATTATGATAACCTTTTTTAGCATTAGATTTCCAGTCTCCAGCTTTAGCTTCTGACAACCTTGAAGCAATCCAGGCAGACAAATATAAAATAGCTGTGATTTTCAAAAATTCTGATGGCTGGAGCGTTAAATTTCCAAATCCTAACCAGCGGCTTGCCCCGCCGATTTTTACTCCGATTTTTGGCAGAAAAACTAAAAATAAAGTTAAAAGATTAAAAAGAACCAGCCAGAACGCGTATTTTTTTAAAAAATTTAATGATATTTTATAAGCGGCAAAACCCAGAATAATTGCCGGCAAAAGGCCAAAAAGCAGCTGGTGGAATAAATAGTAATTTGTATTGCCGAATTTTTGCAGAGAAGCCGGAGCCGAAAGCAATGCTAAAAATGAAATGCTGAAACCAAGCAAGAAAACAATTAAAAAAAACAGAAAATAATTAAAATGATGTTTCATAATTTGCAAATTCCGCAAAATAAGGATATTTTTCAACGCCCGCCAAACCCACGGCCAGGTTTAGAGCTCGCG
>ERZ1292629.1124-Hain-H43-01um-R1-1124-length-27362-cov-8_pt1 | contig 27362 bp, 23 predicted proteins | sample MGYA00564399_ERZ1292629 | MGnify/ENA primary metagenome ERZ1292629 (study PRJEB36523, sample SAMEA6512636) | groundwater metagenome | collected 2019-01-08 | study: AquaDiva: Metagenomics assemblies of 32 groundwater samples
GGGGCACCCAAAAATTGAAAATTTTTGGTGTTATCCTCTAAACCGACTCCTCGAGACTTAGAGACTCGAGCTGAAAAAGGTTTACGAGCTGAGAATTTGAGAGAGGAGCGGGCGAGCATTTTTTCTCGCAAGAAAAAAGCGGAGAAGTCGTCGGCACTATTGTTTAGTTAAGGGGGTTTGGCGAGCCGATTTTTTAGAGTTAGTTAGGGGGCACTTTCTTTTAGTTTTAATAGAACTCTTTTAAAAAAGCCATAATCAAATGTTTTTCCCATTTTTGGAGGACATCCACAATTAAATGTTCCGGCTCTTTTATAATTTTCAGAATTCATCCAAATTTCTTTTAAAGATTTCTTTCTTATATCTCCAAATACAGTTATATCATCGCCCGGACATCTTAAAATAATTCCTCCCAAAGTGATATACATTCCACAAGCAACTTGATGACAAGGGCAACCGCCAGCATATGCAGAAATGCCCTCTTCTTCTATTTGTTTTAATGTTTGTATTCCTTTTTGAATATTAAACTTATAAATTTGCACATATAGGTCAATTAATTCTTCTTGTGCAGGAGTTATCTTTTTCCAAGCTTTTGTTTCTGCACATCTTCCACTCACCATAGTTGGGCAAACAATAATGTAAAGATTTCTAACTCTTCCCCATTGATAAATTTCAAACATCTCATTATAGTTCTCGTGAGTAACAGGATTTGCTGCTAAACATAATCTTGTTGGATTGGATTTATTAAATCCTGCTTCTGCTAATAATTCTAAGGCGTGATTTCTTTTTAGAGTATATCCCTTAATCCCTCCAACCATTTTATCTTGCTTTTCTGTATCAAATGAATTAAATCCTAATAAAATACTTGCATTAACTTTTTTTAGTTCCTCAATTAACTCCTTACTATTTGAAATTCCATAATCAGAATTCCAAAATTTAGCCAACTTATCATCCCCAATAATATGCCCTTTTGTAAAAATAAGAGGTATTACATCCATTTCCTTTAAAAATCTGAGAAATTCAATAAATCTCTTATTTTCGAATGGTTCTCCTGCACCCAGAAATTTTACAGATTTTAATCCTAATTTCTTCGCATCTCTTATTAGTTGCAGTGTTTCTTCGTAACTTAGAGGATTTCCTTTACCAAAATCAATTTTATTATCTCTCCTAAAACAGTGAGGGCAGTTTAAACTACATACATTTCCAAAGTCAATATCTAATGTTAAAATTTTACCCTTGTTCTTCACAAGTTCTTCTTTAGTAAAATTCCAGCCATTAAGGTCATTTTTAAAATCCTTTGGAAATTTTCCAGAGTATACAATCGGGACATTTGGTTCTATTTTCATAGTATTTGTTAATCGAATTATTATATAAATGTTTTTGAAAGTGCCCCCTCGTTCCTGTAGGGGTGGTGGGCGGGGAGAGTGGCGGGAGGTAGTGGCGAGCCAAACCCCCCATATAATATTAAGCCGACGATTTTGCACAAGTGTGTTTAGACGGAGATGCTGAAAACTTGAAGAGATATGGGCTAAACACTGAGTTTTTGAGAACGCCTCTGGCAACTTTGATATTTTTATTATTGTTAAGTTAAAACGCGAGTTTTTATAGTTACTTTTTGGTAAACTCTAATTAAATAAAAATGGTACTTGATGTTGCTTCGGCTATTGTGCGAGAATGCCGGCGGAGAGGCTATAGTGAGAGGACTGTTGAAAGTTATACCTCTTGTGTGTTGAAATTCATTGAATTCTCTAAGAAAACTATAGATATATTAAACAAACAAGATGCTCTGAATTTTCTGCTTTATCTTAAAGAGGAAAGAAAAGCCGCGGGAAACACGCTTAATGTTTATCATATGGCAATAAGATTCTTTTTAGAGGATATTTTGCATAAGAATATGAAGCTTAATATTAAATATTCAAAAAGGCCTGAAAAACTGCCTGAATTTTTGACAAAGGAAGAAACAAAAATGTTGATTGGCAAAATCGTAAACTGGAAGCATAGGCTTATGATTGAAATTATGTATGGTGGTGGACTTCGTTTGAATGAACTTCTTAATTTAAAAGTTAAGGATTTGCTAATTGAAAATAGCTATGGATTTATTAGACAAGGAAAGGGCAGAAAAGATAGGATTTTTGTTTTGTCTAAAGTTTGTGTTGATAAAATTAAAAATTTAATTGAGATGGAAAAACTTGAGGGAGATGATTTTCTTTTTCTTACCAATAGACGAGAAAGATATAGTGAAAGAAGTGTGCAGGAAATAGTTAAAAGAGCTACACTTCTTGCAGGAATTAAAAAAGAAGTGCATCCGCATACACTTAGACATACTTTTGCAACACATCTTATTCAAAATGGAGCATCTCTAAATGAAGTTCAAACACTTCTCGGACATAAATCTCCTGAAACTTCTATGATTTATGTGCATATGGCATCGCCAAACATGATAAATATAAAAAGCCCATTGGATTCTCTATAAAATGCCGGGCAACAAAGCAAAAGGAAGTAAAGCAGAAAGAGAATTGTATGATTTATTTGTGAAAAATAATTTTAGAGCTGTGCGGGTTGCTGGAAGCGGCATGATGGAGAATACTGCTTGTGATTTAATTGCTGGGCGAGCAAGTGCAGATGGAAAGCAGAAATTTGCAATTGAAGCAAAATCCTCAAAAGCTCCTGTAAAATATATTACAAAAGAACAAATCGAGCAATTTGTCGTATTTTCTGAGATTTTTGGATTAAAACCGGTTGTCGCTCTGCGTTTTAATCGCGAAGGATGGCTTTTTGTTGATCCTTCGCAACTTCGTGACTCGGGAAAAAACTGGGCAATAAAACTTGATGAAGCAAAGCTGATTGGCAAGAAATTCGGCCAGTTCTTTCATCCGGACAATCTTAATAGTGCGGAAATCACTGAAAACAGCGAGATTCAAGAATAATAATTATTATAAATGAGGTTTTTCTATATTTTATATGAAAAAAGGCGTGTTTGTTTTGGGCTTTTTGATTGCAGTATGTTTAATTGGGATTGTTAGTGCTGAAATTAGAATTAATGAAGTTGAGTTGAATGTTTACGGGAGTGATACTGGTAATGAGTGGCTTGAGCTTTATAGTGATGCTGAAATTAATATGACTGATTGGAGTATTACTAATATTGATGGAGATTTTATATTATTCAACATTACTTTTTTGGGCTATTATGTTTTTAATATAACTCATACTATAATGACTGATACTAGCAATAATCTTAGTCTTAGAAATAATAGTGGTAGTTTAATATTTTCAACAGGTACAATAACTGATAGCAGTAATGATGATCGAACATGGCAGTATTGTTCAAGTAATTGGACTTTTAAAAATAACACAAGAGAAGTCTCAAACAACTGCACAACTCCAACACCAACATGCACACAAAATTGGAGTTGTTCTGCTTGGAATACCTGTTCTTCAAATTCGCAAACTCGAACTTGTACTGATACAAATAGCTGCGGGAATACTACTGGAAAACCTACTGAAAACCAAACCTGCACAATTGCAACAGGCGAGTATATTGAGCTAAACTGGACTGAAGAGATATTCAATAAAGATGAGTTTGAAATAGAAGTGGACTTATTTAATCTGCTTTCACAAAATTATGATGTTAAGGTTTGGATTACTTTTAGCAGTAATGATACTACGATTTCAGAAATATATAATTCTGACGATGATGACTGGAACTCTGGAACCTATTATTTAACAAGCTTTATTTCTGGAGCAGGCAATAAAACAAAAGATGTAAAAATTAGGCTTAAGGAAAGCTATCAGAGTTTTGATGGTAATGCCAAAATATTTGCAAGATTAAGATATAATAATGGGATTATTGATGAATATGAAAGAACTTTTCCAATATCTGCTTCTGATGAAACAAGTACTTCAACATCTTCTACTGCAACAACCGATACAGACACACCAATAACTATTACAAGTGTTAGTGCAGATAATGAAGAGATAATTGTTCTTGGAAGTTCTTCGACTAAAACTAAGGCACAGAAAACCACAAACAGCATAATTTATAAATCAAAGATGGAATATATTAAAGATTACGCACCTTACTTGCTTAGCGTGGTGTGTATATTTATCATAATAATCCTTATGATTGAAAAAACAAATAAAACCAAAAATAAAAAAAATGTTTGATAAAAAAATAAAGGCTCGTGTAATGTTCGAAATGATTGGCAGGCCAAAAGAGCATCTAAAAAAAGCGATGGCTGATTTGATTGAAGTTATTGGAAAAGAGAAAGTAATAGTAATCTTAAATAAAAAGATTCACGAGCCAAAGCAGATTGAAAAAGAAGTGAAAGAGAAAAATAAATATCAAGGTGAAATGTTTTCTACTTTTGCAGAAGTTGAAATGGAGTTTGAGCAGATAATAACTCTTTTTGGCTTATGTTTTAGATATTTACCCTCGCATGTAGAGATTATCTATCCTGAAAATTTTAACGTGGATAACTTAGAAATTGGTTCTATAGCCAATGAAATAATAAACAGAATACACCACTATGACTCTATTGCTAAAACGATGCTAATGCAAAATAGCATCTTATCTAAGAGAGTAGAAGAACTAATCGCTGAAAATAGAAATAAATCTGTTCCAACAATAACTTTTGCTGATAGCAATTTAATAAAAAAAGAAAAAAGTAAGAAAAAAAAGAAATAAGATTTTAAGTTTCGTAAACATTATCCTAAAAACTTCTTAATAATTCTTAAATCCGATTAGACTTGTTATTAATTATTAGTATCTTATTTGTAAGAATTTATGCGAAGCACTTACTGAAAAAAGCGAGCCTTAGAATTACATCTTTTCCAAACTTTTTCTTACTTCTGTTGGCGGAATAGGGCGGGGATTCATTCTCTTTTCATAATCTATTGTTTGTTTTTTAAAAAGTTTTTGCAGAGCTTCTGGACCTTCGCCGCGATTTGCTTTTTGATATAAGAACCAACCAACAAAACCGAGAATTGCTAAAATCAATAATCCCCAAATCCAATAACCTGAAGATGAGCTTGGAATAGAACAGTCACCAATACAGCAATTTCCTATTGGAGAATCTACAGAAGAAGTTCGTGAACCGCTACACTTTTCTCCTGAAGCACAAATAACTCCTCCGAGTTTGGTACAAGTTTTCTCTTCATTAACTGAGGGCGTATTTGTTCCTACTTCCTGTTGTATTGTCGTTAATTCGAGCTTTACTGGAAAAGTCATGGCACTATCATTTGTTGCTAATCTTACATAACCATCTAATGGTGCTTTTGTATTTACAGTAATATTTATTAGTTCTTCTTTATATAAGGATTCTATATAACTTGGACTGACCTTTATTTCTGGATCTGAAGAAGTTATTTTGATGCCCCTAATATTCTTATCTCTATTTACAATTACAATACGATAATAATAATCCAAATCCGCAAAAATTGTTCCGTTTATTATATCTGTATCATAAGCAATTAAATCGCTTAGGGACTGGTCACCTAAACCCGGAGAAGTTTCATTAGCTGGTGTAGGGGATGTTGAACCTGGCAAGATTACTACAGGAACACTATAACTTCCTATCTTAATGCTGGATTTTATTTGTTCCTTAACATTATTAACATTAAAATAAACTATTTTTGTATCACCATAACCTAAATTAAAAGATTCTTTGAAGTTTATTTCTGAAAATTCAACTGTAACCTCTTGGTCTTGATTATATGCTCTAACATTAACGCTAAAACTATTTGAAGTATAAATATACCCTGGAATAAATGAAAGATAAGAGCTGTTTGTTTGAACTATTGAGAAATTTTTTATTATTGGCTGCTCACTTTGAACAGAACCGTCCCAATATTTAACTCCTTCAATTCTAAGAGAATATTCGCCTGGCGTTGTTGGAAGAACAGCATAAAAATGATATTTACTATCGTATTTTATTAATCCCGACTCTGCAGGGGTTGAATGCGCTGAATTTCCTGCGTAAATAAGGATATCGCTCGTTTTTAAATTCTCAATAAAAGCATTTGGAATTTCAACTTGGAGCGCCTCTCCAGGATAATAAGTTGTTTTAGTTAGAGGAATATCAAAAGAGCTGATTAAAGATATTGATAAAAATAAACACAATGCTAAGACGGATAATGATAAGGCTCTTTTCATAAAAAGTGTAGGAATATCAAGTTTTTAAGGGTTTTTGTTTTAGAGAAAATATAGAAATTAATGTTCTAGGGGTGGGTGGGAATATTAAAGTAGAATATAGTAATTCTTTTAAAGGTAAAATACTGAGAAATTATATGGAAAGTCAAGCAACATATCCTACAGAAAGATTTGATGGTTCTGGAAATCTAGTAAACATATTAGCTAATATGTTCGTTAAAGCAGAGTCTGGTTCTAGAGTAAGAATGGTTGACACTCCAGAAACAGTTTATCGAGTTATGCAACACCCTGAATTTGTAAGAGCCATGGCTAGAGGAGTTCATGTTGAAGCTATACTTGTGCAGACAGGCGATCCAAGACAAAAGCCCTATCTTCAAGCCATACAAACTTTGAAAACTGGAGAAATACCTGAAGAAATGAAACATGCAGCTTATCAAGCAGATTACGCAAGACGGCTTGAAGAAGTTTATAAAAAGGGCGGAGTTGAGGGCGTTGCAAATTTGTTGACTCAGACTATGACTATGGGCGGAAGACCCTTATCAAGAAAAGAAGCAATGGAAATGGCTGAAGAAGGCGAAAGAAATATTTACGGCAAAACTTTAAAATATAAATTTAAGCAAGTATTTAAGAAGTTAAAGGGAAAAAATTAAATCTTCTTCTGCTAGGCTGAGCACGAGGTATTGGTGAGATATCTAAAATACTTAAGCTAGATATAAAAATTCTTATTACTTTTTGCCCATCTCTCTTAACTTCTTGAGAGTATCATCAAGTTCTTTTTCTTTTGGGAAAGGTCGTGGTTGAAATCTATTTTGTGGAGGCATTGGACCTCTTGGAGGCATCATTCCCGGAACTATTCTTCCTGGCTGGAATGGCATCATCGGTCTTGCTCCTGGAGCCATTGGTCGTGGCGGTTGCATTGGAGCTGAAGATTTTTTAAATTTATTTGTAAATTTAAACCACCACATTTTAACTTGGTCTCTGTATATTATTGCAAGAACTAATAAAATTATAAGAATGACTAAAAGCCATATCCACCAGCTACTTGATCCAGATTGTTGCGGTTTTGGAGAACAGCATACTCCTCCACTTTCTACCGAACATGTAAAAGGTTCTTCCTGCTGAGTATTATCACATTGAATCATGCAGCTATATCCTTGTTGCTCACAAATACTTAAATCTCCTCCATCAGATGTCTGTTCACATCTTCCGTCTAAACAACAAGAAGTTGTTCCTAAAGCAGAAGTTAATTCGCCAGTGCATCTTTCATCAGAAGAACAAGTTGTTCCTCCTTTAGCTGAACAAGATTCTGTCTGAACCGAGGATTTACTGCAACAAATAGTTCCAAAACTTGAACAACTATAGGGTTGTTGCGTTCCATTAATATTCCCACAAGCAGTTGAAGTTATGCAAGAATATCCTGAAGCACTATAATCTGCGCAGGTTTTTGCGCCTGTTGTTATTCTTGCTATTTTAGGGTCGAGAGAATAAAGCAAGAATGCAGTATCTCTGATATTATTTCCGTTCCAACATCCTTCACTTGTCTGAACAGAAGCTTGAAGAAGATAATTTTTAGCGTTTGTTGCTTGTTCTGAAGAGGATGTTCCAAGTTTCATTAAGGCTACGGCAGTATCATAATATAACCTGCTTGTATCTGAAATTTTCCAATAGCCTTGCCTTGATTGAAGATTTGCAAGTTCAGTAAGATATTCATTATAATCTGTTAAAGTATAAAGAAAAGAGGCAGGAAGATATTTTTCATTATCTGCAGCAAGGGTAATCAAATAAGGGAGAATGCCGTCCTTAAAAGATAATTCTCCTTTATCTACTGCAAGTGCAGCCCATAGACTCCCCTCATAATTACACGAACTGCCTTGTTTGAAACAAACTGAATTAATTACAGTACTAACTAATCCATTCTGGGCTTGTGATTGTGTTGAAGAAGTTAGATAATATGTTGGAGAAGTTGTTGAACTTGATTTTCTTTTGTATGTAGAAGCAACCAAGAAATCAACATCACAGGAAATATCAAAAGTTTTTCCATAGCAGCCAGAGTCTACTTCAAGCCAGCCATTTGTTGATGCACGAAGACAGCTTCCTGCACTACCGCTTATCATTTTACTTTCGTCAATATTTATTGATTTGGTTGTTCCGTCGTACTTTATTGTACATTTAGAACTATTTTCAGTTTCAATTTGAATATACCAAGTTAAATCTGTTGGCGCCATTGTTTGATTTTTTAGCCAGTTTTTTATTTCTTTTGTATCCTTTCCTATATGGTCATAGGCAAGAAGAACCTGAGCCGTATCTTTTAAGGTGCATGTGCCCCCAGAAACACTCGGCCAGCATTCAGCATCTTCACTTTTCAAATCTTCTAATTTCACAACTAATTTGCTTTGTATATCTGCATTATATCCCAATGCAAGTAAAGAGAAAGCGAGTTCTTCAGTCGTCTTTGTTTCATCGATTTTTTCATTAACCTGTGTTTCTAAACAAGAATAAGCAGCAGCCGTTGTTCCTTTTGTTGTGGCAGTTATATTTGTAGAATTATCATCAGCAGCAGAGATAAATGCTATTAAGAATAAACTAAAAATTAAAAATGAACCTAATACTAACAACACCTTTTTTTTACTCATGAAAACATTAGGTTTATTGCATTTAAAAACTCTTCGAAAAAGCCCAGTTTTTAAGAATATACTCCAATTACTAAACTAAGAATACAAAACAACCATATAATCCTATAAAATTATTAAAACAAATTAAAGAAAATGTTTAACATTTTCTGTCCTTACAAAATTTTAAGATTAAATAAATTTTGCAATTTTTCAAACAATTCTAAAATTACAATAACTTTGAAAAATTTGAGATATTAATTAATAGCAAGCTTGTAAGTTTTTTGCTTAATTGTTGGGCCGTTTGGAAGCAGAAATTTTATTTAGGGAGATTAGAGAGACATACACGCTTCTTGGAATTCGCAGTTTCTGCATTTATTGAAGTTTGATTGAATTGGCGGAATTGGATTTTCGGGGTTGTGGATATTTCTAATTTCATTTGCTAATGCAAGAACTTCATCTTTCATTTTGCTCGAGATTTCAACTTCCTGACGTTTATTTCCTACTTCAACTATTCCTTTTGGAATCAAAATTTTATAGTGGTCTTCGAGAAGCATTGCGTATGCAGTAAGCTGGATTTCATCAGAATGAAATATTTTATCTTCGCGTGACTTGAGCTCGAAGGGAATTATTGTATTATCTTTTCTTGAAACTAAAATTCTATCTACTCTACCGCGTAAACCATAGGCAGGAGATTCTAAACGCAGTTCAGATAAATAAATAGAGTCTAAATTATGATAAATTTTTTCTTTTAGAAAACCTTTTGCTATTGCTTCTTTTATTGTTGCTATTCGAAGTTTGATATCCTCAGAAAAGTCCCGCAGAACTTTTTTCATAATATCTTCTTTGTCTATCATAAATCTTTCAATCATAGGCATATTTTCTATAAAAACTAAATTTGCAATATTTCTAAGAAAATCTTCATACATAAATAACAAATCAAGCTTGCTGTAATCTTTTTCAATGCTTGAAATAAACGATTCTTCGCGTTTTGAAAAATTCTCAAGTATATTATGCTTTATCTTTCCTATTATAAGATTGCGATTTGGTGGAACTTCAAGTTTTTTAACTCTTTGAAGATAAAGTTTTCTTGCGCAGTATAACCAGGCGTTTAAATCTGATACGGATATTATTTTTTGTGTTCGTTCCATGTTTTATTTTTTATACTTGCCAGATTTAGAATAATTTCGTGAAAAACTTTTTCTTATAACCCAGCTGACTGGATTTTTTGCTGTGAGCTCTTCGCTTGTTGGAGTTACTCCTATTTCTTTATAATAGGGCTTATCAAAATTTGGCGGAAGTCGCGCTTCTTTTAACTTATCATACCACATAATTTGTCCTTTAACATAACTTTGTGAAAGAGGCTCGTGATTTTTTTTATTCCATGTTTCTATCTGAGATTGAATTTGCTCTTTTGAAAGTTTCAGAGATTTAAAAAAACTCAGCAAAATGAATAACGCTCGTTTTTTACCGTCGGCAGGCATACCTTCGAGAATTTTCTTAATTGTTGGCGGATATAAATCAGGAGTTAAGTTAGTTATTGTTATATCTTTGAATTTTTTCTCTCCGAGATTTTTATTATCTATTTCTTTATCTGATTCTGTTAGTTTTTTTTCTGGTGGACGGAATTCTATTGCTCTTCGCAAAAGTTCCTTGGCTTCTCCTTCTTTTGAATCGGGAATAAAGTTTTTTGCAACTATTTTCATCGGGTCTGCTTGCATTAACTGAAAATCTTTTACCTTATCTGCATCAATTACTGCACTTGCGAGAGAGGTTTTTTCATGAAGAGAATAGGGCATTCTAAAAAGATGGCGCGGAGAAACGAGAATAACATCCAAGCCGAGAACATCAAAAACATCAATATGCTCAAAAGCTTCATTAAAATTCTTAGGGTTTTTTCTTGAATCCATTTTACAGGCAACACAGCGATAGAGGGTATCTCTTTCCATTTCATTCATCATGGTTTGACAATTAGGACAGCGAATTATTCGTTTTTTTTCAAAACTTGATGTTAAATTTTCCATTTTTGTTCTGCAGTTAGGACAGGAAAAAAGAATCATTTCTGCTTTTTCAGACATATTCTTGCAAGTTTCACAGCGAATTCCTTTTTTTAATTTTGAAAGAACAGCCACATCTTCTGAAGAATACAAATCTTCTTGCAAAAATTGCCGCGATTCTTCCTTAAGATATTGACAAATCAATCTCGGCCATTCTGGAAACATTTCAGCAGTTTTCTTTCCAGACATTTCTTCTGGAAATGCTTTAAATGGAACGATTATATGAAAACCCTTTCCGCCTGAAAATTTTATTCCGGCATTATTTACGCCATTTTTCTTAAGCGCTCTTATAATTGCATCTGCTGCTTTCTTACTATACTCAATATATTTACAATCAATATCAATAAGCAAATCCCAGCCAACTCTAAGTTTTTTTATTTCTTCTTCTTTCATGCTTGTTGAAAGTTCAAGAGGCTCGCTCCAAATTTCTTCTGAACAATGAAAAGATGTTGCGCCTTTTCTTGCATGTTCAAGAACATCTGAATCGTATTGAAATGCGTCAGGACGCTTGCCGAAACCATCGAAATATCGGGGGACGCATTCACGATTTTTAGAGAATTCAAACATTGCTTTTCGTATATCTGCGCGAGAATAATAAAACTGCGCTATCTTGCGAATTCTCTGCTCTTTTATGCTTTGTTCCTTTATTTCAGGAGTTTCTGAACTATTTTCGGGCATCTCATTTTCCATACTAATTTACCCTTTTAGAGCTTTAAATAAATTTATGTGGTTGTAGTATTTTGGTTTCGTAAACATCATTTAAATCAAATTCTATTAATGCATAATTCGGAAGCAGAAGTTTTAAGGAGAGGTAAGTTTTTGGTTTGGAGAATTATTAAGAATTAAGACTATTCAATTTATATGCACTATTTTATAACAATATTTAAAAGCAATTGAATAGTCTAAGATTTATACTAAAAGGAGATAAAAAGAAAAATGCAATTAAGACTTGAAAACCCGAGAGTTTTTTCAGATATTATTGGAATTATCTCTGAACTTGTTAGCGAAGTTAAGATTAAAGTTAACAAAGAAGGATTAAGTATAACTGCAATAGACCCTGCAAATGTTGCTATGGTTTCTTTTAAACTTCCTGCTAGTTCATTCTCACAATTAGAGGTTGAAGAAGAAAATCTTGGTGTAAGTTTAGATAGTTTTAAAGCGATACTTAAGAGATGTTCTTTTGGAAGCTCACTTTTAATGAAAACTGAAGAAAATTTCTTGAAAATTGAGATTGATGATAAGGTTAAGAGAGAGTTTACTCTTGCATTAATTGATTTAGATAGAAAGGACAAACCAATTCCAAGTTTAGAGTTTTCTGCTAAAATTGACATAAGTTCTACAGAACTTCAGGAAGCCATAGAAGATTGCACTATTGTTGCTGATTCATGCTCTTTTGAGAGTGAACCAAATAAATTTTCAATATTTGCAAAAGGCACACTTAATACTGCAAGATTATCATATTCTTCTGATGAAGTTAGAATAGAATCTCCATCTAAGCAAAAAGGTAAATATTCACTCGAGTATTTACAAAAGATGATAAGAGCAACAAAAATTACAGATACCACTGTTCTTAATTTCTCAAATGATTATCCACTTAGACTGGATTTTAGAACTCCAAGTTTAGAATTATCATTTATTCTTGCTCCACGAGTTGAGACTGATGACTAAGATTCTATGGAAGATTTTAAAATTGTTACAGAAAGAACAATAGGTTTTCTTGTTAAAGATGATAAAATTTGGCTTTCCAGAAAGAAAGAAGGCCAGGGTGCTGGAAATCTTAATGGTTTTGGCGGTAAATTAGAACCTAGAGAAACCCCCGAAGATGCAGCAGTTCGAGAAATATTTGAAGAATCAGATGGAATAATTGTTGAAAAGAAAGATTTGATTAAAAGAGCTCAAATAGATTTTCATTTTCCATTTAAAGGAGAATGGAATCAAAGAACTCATGTTTATTTTGTTAAAAAATGGAGTGGAGACTTTGGAGAAACTAAAGAAATGGCAAAAGCAGAGCCTTTGGATATAAAAAATATTCCCTATTCTAAAATGTGGGATTCTGATAAATATTGGCTTCCGATAATTCTTGGTGGAAGAAGAATCCGAGCATATTTTCGCTGGAAAGAAGATAACAAGACTGTTGATAGATATTCTATAGAGTTTTTAGATTAAGAATTATTTCAAACATCCCTCTAAATCTTCTCTCTTTAAAATTAAATATCTAAAATGCCCTTGTCTTAACTCATTTGAAAAGCCCATTTGTGGACAAGAAGCAATCACCTCATAACCTTCTTCTTTTATTATTTCCATAACGGGAATAAAATCTGCATCTCCAGAAATTAAAATACATACCTCGCATTGTTTTTCAACTAAAGTTTCTCTAATCATGTCTGAAGCAATTAACACATCAATTCCCTTTTCTATTTTGATATTTAATTGTTTTATTTTCTTGAGCTTTCTGGTTTTTACAATAATCTCCTCTTTTTTAAGGCTATCAAGAAATTCCATATGCTTATAATAGCCTTCCTTGTCATCAGAGATATCCGGTATAGAATTATAGTACCTTATTTGCTTTAACTCTATCTTAAACTTATCGCAAATAAATTTAGCTAATTTTTTAAAATTGATATTTCCTGGTTTTTCAATAATTGATTTAGAATTATGATAAAAATTACTTCCATCTATAAAAACAATAGCAACTCTTTTCATATTAAAAGTAAGCCCGGTATTGCCCGAAGACCATACCGGGGATTTGATAATTAATATAATGTCTTTAACTTTTTAAGGCTTTCCATTAGCTCATTTTTCTTTATTTAATCAACTCTAATTTTCTTCGCAACATTTATAAATGCATATTCATACTAATCTACGTAGGATTAATAAGAAGACTATGCAAAGTAATATTAATATGAATGTTCATAATAAGAAGATAATTGAATTTATCCGCGAAAAGAGGGTTATTACTAGTTCTGAACTTGCTAAATTTCTTGGAATGAGCTGGAATACTGCTGAAAAATATCTGACAGAATTAATTATCGAGGGGAAAGTTGAGAAAATTAAAAAAGATGGAGTTAATTTATGGCTGTTAAAATAATCAAAAGCAAAAAGTCAAACTCGCGTTCGTACTTTGAGGGAAGTAGGATTATGCTAAAGTCCAAACGCTCGCAACTAACAATTCTTATCATTCTCGCATTAATCATCGTCGTAGTTCTTGCACTTATAATCGGTTTCGTAAAAACTAGAACTTCTGGGACGATAAACTTTAATGAACAACCGCAGGCTTATCTTGAAAAATGCGTAAGAGATGCTCTGCAGAAAAATGAAGAGACTATCTTGGCTGCGAATGGTTATCTAAATCTTACAGACAATTATATTCTGTATAGCGGAAACTTCGATAGTGAAAAAGTTCCATATTTATGCAAAGTATCCTTATTTTATAATCCCTGCATTAATCAAGAGCCAATGCTTTTAGAAAAAATAAGAAGAGAAATTGAAGAGCTTACTCAATCAAACATTAACTCTTGTTTTTCTGAACTTTCTGGATTGCTCAGGAAAAGTGGAGCAGAAATAACTGAAGGCGCAATGAGTTTTAAAATAAATTTTATGGGAGATTATATTTCTGCAGATATAACTAAAAAATTCTCAATAAAAAAAGGTGAAAGCACGCAAGTATTTGAAAAATTTGCTGGAAGAATAAAAAGTCCCCTCTATAGTCTTATAGATACTGCGAGAACCATTGTTAATTACGAGTCTACTGTTTGTGAATTTGATGCTCTTAATTGGGAATTATATAATCGAGATATTCAGATAAAAAAATTCGTTGCAAGCGAGCAAACAAAGATTTATACACTTATAGCTAAAGATACAGATAAAAGATTTAGTTTTGCGGTTAAGACTTGCGTCTTGCCTGCGGGATTATAAATGACAGACATTAAAAAACTCAGACTTCCCTTCGGGTTCGAGGTGAAGAGTTTTTTAAATTCTGGAAATTGGAAATTTCCAGACTGTTCGTTTTGTAACGAACATTAAGAACAAAACAAACATGGCAAAAAAAGGAAATTGGATAATGATAAAGAAAGTAAAAAATAACAAATTTAAATTTGTGGCAGTTTCGCAAATTTTATCGATGATATTGGAAATTTTTGCATTCAGCTTTATTATCGGTGGAATGGCTGTTGGAATTAGCACAACTACTGCTGTTGCTATTCCTTCAGTTAGTGCGGCTGAAACAAAAGGCTGTTGTATTGAAGGAAATGATGGAAGTATCTGCCAGGATATGAATTTACTTGATGCAGCTAATTGCAAAACAAGCTTACTTTCTACTTCATGCGCAACAGTTGATAACTGCCTTGTTGGATGCTGTTATAATCCTGATGGTGGAGATTGTTCGTTGAATGCTCCGAAAGATCAGTGCGTACAAACTGGCGGAAATTGGAGCTCTGATGCCCTATGTAATATCCAGGAATGCCAATTGGGCTGCTGTGTTCTTGGAGACCAGGCACAGATGACTACATCGAGAGAATGCACAAAACTTTCTCAAGATTTAAATTTTGAAAGAAAATTTGATAGTCTTGATTCAGACGGGACTTGCAATTCTCAATCTGACTTGGCAGAGGAAGGCGCATGTGTATCATCTACAGGAGATTATTCTGGAGAAAATAATTGCAAATTTGGAACAAAAGATGATTGTCAAAGAACAGGCGGAAGTTTTTATCAGAATTATTTATGCACTGCAGAATCTCTTCATACTGTCTGCTATCCTTCAAAAGATACGACATGCATTGAAGGAAAAGATCAAGTTTATTATCTTGACGATTGCGGAAATCTTGCTAATGTTTATGATGCAAACAGATTTGGAGACCAAACTTATTGGGAAACAGTAATCCAACCTACTGATTCTTGCGCTGGTGCAAGTGCGGATTGCGGAAATTGCGATTATCTAACTGGCAGTGTTTGTTCTGCTTATAGAACTGGAAAAGATACAAAACCGACTTACGGAGATAATGTTTGCAGAAATTTAAATTGTGTTAATGGAAGAACTCACGGAGAATCTTGGTGTATAAATGATTATAATACTGAAACTCCTGCTGTTGCTCCGGTTGGCTCGAGAGCTTTTGTAGGAAAATGTTTAGATGGTGAAATATCTATTGAACCCTGCGCGGATTTTAATCAGGAAATTTGTATTTCTAGTGGGGGAACGCCTTCTGAAGCAAAATGTATAGCTAATGAATGGAGAAGTTGTATCGCTGCTAATCAAAAAACTGAATATAAAGATATTCAAAAAGAATGTTCAAAATATGAACAATGCTCAATGATACTTGATATTAATGGAAACGAAAAATATGCTACACTTCCTGGATTCAGAAAAGAAATACCTTTGGAATGGCAAGGTGCTTCGGCTGATCTTGGAAAGGATGCAAATAAACAAATTGTTTGGTGTGTTCCAAAATATACTCCTGGTTTTATTTTCTGGCAAGATAGTGAATCCTTAACGAATGCTGATTTATTTCCAACTGCAGCTGATGGAACAACAGAAACAACCAGTGCTACAACTAATTCTGGAATGGACTCTGGTGGAAGTCTTGCTGAAACTGCAGCAATATGCTCTCTTGGAAGTTTTACTTGTGTCAGTCATAAACAAAGAACTTGTGAATTAGTCAGCAAAGATATTACTGACCCTGAAGCTTTTCTCAAACAATACTATTGTGTGCAAACCCTGGGAGTTTCTGCTCAAGCTTCGAATTTACTTTTAGATGATGCTGAATGTAAACCGCCAATAGACAAAGAAAATTGGGAGTGCAATATTGATGGAGTTACAAAAACTATTTCGACAGAAGAACTTCCAAAAGTTCTTGAAGCTTATAATGAAAGATGCCGTTCAATAGGAAGTTGTGGAAGTTATATTAATGTAGCTGGACAAGTTGGGAGCAATGATTTTAATTCTGCAGTCAAAAGAACAAAAATAGATAGATTTGGAAAAACAAAAGAAGATTATAACAAAGAAGGCTATGTTCTTTCAGAAAGTTATCTTGGAAGTTTTGTTGGAAAAGCAGGATTAATTCCGGCAGGAACTTTAACAAGTTTAACTGGAGCAGTTATTTTTGAGATAACTGGAAGGGTTGGTGAATCTGAATTTATTAATACGATGACTGAAGGAGCAAATTATGGTTATAGCGGTACTACAAGTGCTGCGACAACTCCAACGGCAATAACACCAACATCCATAGACTGGAAAGGAGTTGGATGGAATATTATCACCATTATCGCGATAAGTTATGCAGCTAATCAAATAGCTGGAATGATTGCGAAAAAACAGGGTTGGAGTGCAGGAATGCAATCTGCATGGGTGCTTGGTGTAACTGCTACTGCTGGAGCCGCTATTTCAATATACTTTATAGCTTCTGCCGGTTGTGCGACAGGAGTTTTATGTCCGATTTCAATTGCACTCGCAGTCTTACCTGCGATATATACAAATTGTATTGGAAACGAGTTTAAAGAAAATGAATATTATGCCCTTGAATATACCTGTCAGGCATGGGAACCGCCACAAAAAGGAGATTGCAATCTCTGCAATAAAGATATTCGGGCGTGTTCAGAAAATAGATGCAAAAGTTTAGGATTAAATTGTGAATATTATAATGATAAAGGTGAGCCTGGTTGGTGTGCTGCTATTGATGATACTTGGAGCGCAAAAATAAATCCTTGGCCAGAAGCGCTGACAGAAGGAAATATGTATAGTTCAATTACTTCGCAAAGTTTTGAAATTAATAGTGAAACTTCTGAAAATGGAAAAGTTGGACCTTGGCAAACTCTTGAATTTGGAATTATAACTGACAAGCCTGCAACTTGCAAGATTGATAATAAACATACTGCAAGTTTTGATGAAATGGCAGTTGAGATGATAAGAGAGATTCCCGCGTATAGCGCCCAAGAAGCTCAAGGAAATATTTTAGGAACTTATCACCGAGTTGCTTTATCCTCTTATGTTGATTCAGAAAGTTCTGGAGATGCAACTCTTTCACTTGTTACAGGAGAAGAAAATAATTACTATATCCGATGCGAGAATTATGCAGGATTGGGAAATGAAGCAGAATTTGCGGTAAAAGTAATTGTTGAAAATGCTCCGGATTTAACTCCCCCATATATAAAAGAATTTTCGCCTCTTGATGAAAGTTATTTAGGATTAGGAACAAATTCTACTTCAGTCTTAATGTATGTTGACGAGCCAGCCGAATGCAGATATTCTGTTGGAGTTAATAATAATTTTGAACAGATGACTGGAACAATGAGCTGTTTAACTTCGGACAGCAGTTCTGTTTTTGGAAAATGGCCATGTTATACTGCCCTTTCAAATTTAACGGTTGATGCAAATACATTTTATTTTACTTGCAAGGATAAACCGGGCTCAGAAGAAAGGACTGTCGCTGAAACAAGAATAGTTAATCAAAATCCAGTAAAATATACCCTTAATGTTTGCTCTAAAGGTTTGGATATAACGAGTGTTTCTCCAGCAAATAAAATTGTAACTGGAAAGAGCCCTGTGTCTTTAACTCTTGAAGCACAAACTGCCGGATGCATTAGTGGCGGAGTATCTACTTGCTATTATGAATTTTCGAGTGGCGGAGGGAGAATACAATTTAGCCAAACAGATTCAACAAGCCATAAACAAATATTTGATAGTCTTGCTTCTAGCGAACATAATATCACCATTTATTGCGAAGATGAAGCAGGAAATAATGATCAGACATCAATATTAGTTAAGGTGGAGTTAGATAATGCTGAACCAAAGGTTTTGAAGGCATTTCAATCAGGAGAAAATCTTGCGGTTGTTACAAATGAAAATACGGTTTGCAAATATATGACTAATTCAACGCTCGGATGCTCATTTAATTATGACACTGATAAATCTGAAACTATGACTGGAACTGCAAATTATCATTATGCTACTTGGGTTAAAAATCTGAATTATTATATTAAATGCAAAGATGAATTTGGAAATCAGAACTTTGATTGCGGAATTAGATTAAGAACATATTAAGAAAACTATAAGAACAAAAAATGATAAGAAATAATATGAACAAAAAGAGCTACTCGCGTTCGCACTTTGAGAATAATGGAGGAATACCCCTAAAGTGTAAACGCTCGCAAATAACAATATTTGTAATAATCGCATTATTAATTGTAATCAGCATCGGACTTATAATCTATGCAAATCCTGGAAAAATTGCTCAGTCGGTTTCTGTCCAAAATAATCCGCATGGATTTATACAGGGGTGCGCTCGTGATGCTGCTAACGATGCTGTTGAACAAATCATTCCAAACGGAGGAATATTAAATCCTGCTGTTGAAAAATATATTGAATGGCAAGAAGTTAAACCAATTTGGATGTGTTATACTGCTAATAAAGAACAAATTTGTACAAATTTACATCCTATGCTTCGTGCTGAAATTGAGAAGCAAATTTATGATTTAATAAAACCAAAAATAGATTCTTGTTTTAGTCAACTAAAAAACGAATTTGAAAGTTATGACTATACTGAAGAAGATACTAATTTAGAATTGGAAATAGCACCATCAAAAATTTATATTAAACTCTCTAAAAAAATTTCATATATCAAGAACGGAATTGCTAATAATCTTGAAAATTTTAATACACAAATATCAAGTCCACTCTATGACTTTGTTATAATCAGCAATGATATTGTTAATCAAGAAGTTAATTGTGATTGCAGAAAAGATAATTGCAACGCAGATATTATTGGAATCAATCGAGATAAAAGAGAATATGAAACTACGAGGGATATTGATGGCTATAATAATAAAATATATTCTATAAAGGAGGTTGCGTCTGGAGATGAATTCAATTTCGCTGTGCGAAATTGCGTAAGACTGCCGTACTAAATAAAATGATGACTAAGAATAAAACTAACGAAAAGGTAATGCATAAACGATTTGGTAGGTTATGGCTTCTCACAGCAAGTTTTTGGTTTGTATTACTCTCTACTTTTTTCTTAATTTTAATTTTTGTTCTAACTTTATCTACGATAACTGCTGGATGCTGTTTTGATAATGGAATAGGAACATGCTCGGATAGTTCTGATGAATTATCTTGTACTGGATTTAACGGAGAATATTTTGGAGGCAGCTGCGCCTCTGTTGATGTATGTCAAGAAGGATGCTGTGCTCTTGGAAGCAATACTGAATATTCAAACGAGGGAAGATGTGAAATACTTTCGCGAGATTTTGGTTTTGAAGAAAGTTTTATTGGCGGGATAAGCAGAGAAGATTGCAGCGCTGCTGCGCAAACATCAGAAAGGGGAGCCTGCGTTTCTGGAAATATTAAACCCTATGATTGTGAATTTACAACACGAGAACAATGTCCTGCTGATTTTTATGTTGGATTATCCTGCACAACTGCTGAATTAAATACTATCTGCACGACAACAGACAACACAATGTGTTATAACGAACAATTATATTCCAAAGATTCTTGTAATAATCCTGGCGCTATTCTTGAGAATTGTGATTTTAATTCTGGAAAAGTTTGCAGGACAACAAGCTCTAATTCTGCTTATTGCAAAAGTTTAGATTGTGATAATGGGGCTAAAAACGGCGAGAGTTGGTGTGTTGATACTTGGGGTAATACTCCTTTTGGAATTGTAGATGCAACTCCAACGAGAAAAACAGACCAGCACTATACATCTGAATTTAGCGGATGGGTTGGAAGCAGATATTTCACACAATATTGTTTGAATGGGGCCGTTATTACAGAACCTTGCGCAGATTTTAGAATGGATACTTGTTCTACTGGTGACGACGGACAAGCAACCTGCGAAGTTAATCCCGTATCTCAATGTTTAATGGCAAATGGTGCAACAAGTAGCAGTTCTTCTTCCGGAAGTTCATCATCTACCGGAGCAGACGAAGGAAATTGTGATTCAGATTATTGCAATTTTATTCCGGGATTTACAGGGGGATTTACAAGAGCTTATAATCCTGAAACAGGACAAAATATCCCTGATGGAGAAATTTCAGATATACCTGATGAAAATAAATGTGCTTCAATTGATACAAAAGGAAGATTAGAAGATTTGGCTAAACAAAATGCAATGTGTCTACCAAAAATTCCTGGCGGATTGCAATTTTATCCTTCCAGGAGTGAAAATACCTTGGGTGATGAGGGTGGTGCTGAAGAACAATGTGCGCTTGGAAATTTTGAGGCAACAGCAGTTATGGTTGAAAAAGGTCTAACACAGGATAGATTTTGCACTACCAAGGACTATGAAGAACAAGGAGCAACTCCTGGGGGCTGTGTTTATTTCGATGAATGTCTATGGGTCCAACAGAAAATAGTAAAAGCTAATCCTGCACTAAATGGTTGGCTAACTGAAAGATGCCGTGGACTTGGAGATTGCGACGGCTCATATAACTGGGTTAAAATTTCTGGAGCAAATGCTGCGGAAGAAGGACCTGATGCAATTAAACCCGAATTCATCAAATCTAATTGTAAAATGGAGACTGATGGAAAAATCCCATACATTACCTGTTATTATGGATATAAACTTTCATATACCTGTGAACCCTGGAAAGCTCCTGGTGGAGACGGAGATTGTGCACTTTGCGGAACTGATGGATTGGAGTGTTCAGAATATAGATGCATGGCTGCAGGAAGTGAATGCGAATACAAAGTTATTGATGGCGTTGGAAATTGCATCTCTAATAATGATAAATCTTCTCCAATAATAAATTTAAATAATATTGTTCCGCCTTCACCTGTTCCACCATATACTGCAGTACAAATATCAATCTCAACAAATAAACTCGCAGAATGTAAATTTAATTTAGGAAGTGCGGAAAATGATTTCAATAGTATGGAATACGATTTTGGAAGAAAATATACTGCAGAACATACCACCACTCTTTATTTGCCAGGACAAAAACCTGCGGCTGAGGAAAATAATACTCAATATTCATTAATAACCGATGATGGAAATTATGACATGTATGTGCGATGCATGGGTGTAAACGGAAAATATAATCTTGCTGCACAACTTATTCAATTTGAAGTAATGCAAACTCCAGATACCACTATATTGGGCCCTAAAAATTTTGCTCCTGTTTCTGGAAGCCGAATAGTTTATAACACAACGCAAAAAGCAATAAGCCTTACTATGGATGAGCCTGCAGAATGCAAATGGAATAATGAAGATAAAACATTTAGTGAAATGAAAAACAATTTTAGTTGTGATAATGCCTTAAGTGATTATGGAGTAATTAACGGATATAGCTGTTCTGGAACTATTACTAATGTTACTCTTGATTTAAACTCACAATCCAAGTATTATATAAGATGCAAAGACCAACCACAACTCGGTAATGATTCTGTGATTATAAATGGCGTGACTTATTCAAGGAATACAATGGATGAGAGTTATGAATATGTTCTTAAACCTTCGGAAAAACTTGAAATTGCAGAGGTTTCTCCTTCAGGACAATTATTTGTTAGTGGAAATAATATTAGCATAGAAATTGAAGCGATAACTTCTGGCGGTTCTACTGACGGAACAGCAAAATGCTACTGGAAGCACTCTAATGAAACTATTAACTTTGGTGTTGGATATTATAATTTTGGAAAGACTAATTCGTTTGAGCATAAACAAACAATAACTGCTCCGACAATTGGCAATAATTTTATACAAGTAAAATGCGAAGATTCTGCAGGAAATGTTGATTATAAGAATTCTACATTTAATGTGCAGATTGATATCTCTCCTCCGAGTTTAATAAGATTATATTCTAGTGAAAGTGCTGATAAACTTATTATAAAAACTATAGAGGATGCTATTTGTTATTTTTCTTTTGATAAAAATAGCAAATGTTCCTTTAGTTATCTGAATGCTACAATAATGAGTGGTGTTGAGAAAGAACACACAGCAGACTGGGAATATGATACAACTTACTATATTAAATGCAAAGATTACAGGGGGAATGAAAATACAGGCAATTGCGCGGCTATGATTAGAACTTATTAAGCGCGAGAATAAAGTTTAATAAGGACTTTTGCCTTGTAAAAATGAATAAAAAATGGGTGATAGGATAATGAAAAAGAAGAGTCAAGTAACGGTTTTTGTTATAATCGCAATTATAATAGTTGCTATCTTATTGATTGTATTTTATCAACCACTAAAAGGATTATTTGTTGGGACTACTACTGAAAATTTTGTTCCTTCAACCTGTATTCAGAATGCAGTGAAAGAAGCAGTTAATTTAACTATGTCTCACGGCGGAAAAATCAATCCAACCTTATTTTTTAGATACAATAATCAGACTCTTGATTATCTTTGTTATACTATGGATTGGTATAGAACTTGCGTTATGCAAAATCCCTTGCTTAAGCAATCTATCGAGGCTGAAGCTCAAGAGTATAGCCAGAAAAAAATTGATGATTGCTTCAATAGCGCATTTAGTAAATTAGAATCAAAAGGCTATAATCTGCAGATTAGCGGAACAAGAAAGGCAGTAATAAGTTTAGAGCCAGGAAAAATTGTTGTTAAACCAGATATGTCCATCTCAATAACGCGGGCTGAAGAACCAAAAAAAATTGTGGGCAGCGATAATCTTCTAACAGAAATAAAATCTAATAGTTACGATATAGTTATGATTGCTTCGTCTATACAGAATTTTGAGGCTCGTTATGGTGATTCTGTAATTGATAGCTATATGGCAATCTATCCTAATATAAGAATTGAAAAAATAAAGCAATCAGATGGGACTAAAGTTTATATTATATCGGATAGAAATACAAAAGAAATATTGCAATTTGCTACAAGGAGTCTCGCATGGCCTCCGGGATTAGCAACAGGTGTATAAAACATGGGAAATAAACTCAAAAATTAGACTAAAGACTTCGTCTTGGCCTCAGAAAATTTTTGAGATTCTGAAAATCGAGGATTTTCAGACTTTTATTTTTCCTGAAAAATAAAAAAATGAAAAATAAAATCAACAAAAAAACAGTGATTAAAGAGATTGAAATGAATAAAGACAAATTAAAAAAATTAGATGTAATCAGAATAGGTCTATTTGGTTCTGTATTGAGTGGTAAAAATGGGAAGAAAAGTGATGTTGATATATTAGTTAAGTTTAGTAAAAATACTTTTGATAATTATTCTGCATTAATTATCTTGCTTGAAAAGATTTTAAGAAAAAAAGTGGATTTGATAACTGAAACAAGTTTAAGACCAGAGTTAAATTATGTAAAGAAGGGGGCGCAATATGTTAGAATATAAGCTTTATGTAAATGTTCTGCTTGAAGCCATAGATAAAATAGAAAATTCTGTGGAAAATAATAGAAAGGAATTTATGGAAAATTCAGAACTACAAGATGCTACTTTAATGAGACTTCAGGTAATTGGCGAAAGCATTAAAAAAATACCTACTTATATTAAAAAACAATATAAAGAGATTAAATGGAAAAAATTTGAAAAATTGAGAAATATTATAAGTCATAAGTATGCCTCGGTGGATTACAATTTAATTTGGAGTTTTATAGAAAATAACCTTGAAGAATTAAAATCGGGAATAATTAATATTAAATGAAAAACAACAAAAAAATATTATTGGTAATGATGATTGGAATTTTATTTAGTCTTACTCTTATGTTTGCTTCTGCTGCTGAATCAAATTATTGCTGCGAAAAAACTACTGCTGGAGCTTGGTGCCAGAATGCTCCACAATCAGTATGCGACACGAGTTTTAAAACCGCGCCGACATCTTGCGACTCTACAAGTTATTGCAAAAAAGGATGCTGTTTTGACGGCAATGAGGGCTTATGTATGGAAGGAACTCCTCAGAAAGTTTGTGAAGATTCAAGCGGAACATGGGCTGATAATGAAAAATGTGATGTTCCACAATGTAATTTGGGCTGCTGTGTTCTTGCCGACCAGGGTGCTTTTGTAACTTTAACAAGATGCAAGCAAATGTCTGGATTTTATGGAATAAAAACAGATTTTAGGACAACAATAACTAATGAATTAAGTTGCATAGCTACTGCGCAAAGCGCAGATAAGGGCGCTTGTGTTTTTGAAGATTCTGCTTTATTAGAAAAGAGTTGCGTTTTTACAACGAGAGCAAATTGTAATGTTGCAAATCTTGCTTCTGATGTTTTAGTTAATAATAGTGAACAAAATTTCAGTACTGGCTCTGGATTTTACAAGGATTACTTATGCACTGCTCCTGAACTCGGAACAGAATGCGCTCCTGATTTAAAAAATACAATAACTTTAGAAGGAAAAGATGAAGTTTATTTCCAGGATACCTGCGGAAATGTTGCAAATATTTATGATGCTTCTAAGGCTAAGGATAATGCTTATTGGACAAAAGTTTATAAAAAATCCGAGAGCTGCGGATATGGCGATTCTAATGCAGGCTCGACGACTTGCGGAAATTGCGATTATTTCTTAGGCAGTATTGCAAAAAAATCTACAGGAATTTTAGGAATTGGAGATCCGGCATACGGAGATTATATTTGCGCAGATTTATCTTGTGCAGAAGCAGACAAGAGTCACGGAGAATCTTGGTGTGCTAAAGATGAACCCTCTGGCGACGGAAAAGACACTGTTGGTTCGAGATATTACAGAGAAATTTGCATAATGGGAGAAGTTATTACAGAACCCTGCGCAGATTATAGAAACGAAATTTGCATTGAGGATACTTTTAATGGATTTTCAGAAGCACAATGTAGGGTTAACCGATGGCAAGACTGCACTAAACAAAAAGAAGACGCTGATTGTTCAAACACACTTGCAAGAGATTGTAAATGGATTGAAGGATATTATTTTTCTTCTAATACAGGACAAATTGAAAAAGCAGTAGATGATCAAACAGAATACGGACAGCTTCATCCTACCCCCCAAGGATTGTGTGTTCCTAATTATCCTCCTGGCTCAAACTTTTGGGGAGCTTCGGAAACTGGCGGATTTGATGCTGCAACTCCTGAATTTAATGCGACTACTCCTGGATTTGGAACAGGCTATATAAGCCCGAGTTCAGATACGATAGATAGTTCTGTACTTTGTGGATTGGCAAATATGAAAATTGTTGTTCAATTTAATAAAACTACAAAACCTGCAGATATTTTTGGATTATTTTCCGGAAATGAAGAATGGGAATGCGGAAATGATGCCTGTGAAAGATATGTTTCAAATCCCTCATCAGGAATAATAACCGAGGCAGAAGTTCAAGCTATTGCTACAGATATGAATGGCATTTGCTCTACTCTTGGAGATTGCGGTGGAAAAACTAATTGGGTTGGACAATATACAGATGATGGCTATGCTGCATATTTATTGAATAAAAGACTAGCAGGAAGTGGCGGGGCAGAAGTTTTAGAGAGTGATAGTTCGAGTAATGCTGCAATGAGCACTGCAACAACAGGAAGCACAGGAACAAGCGGTTCGGATATTGCGAGCACTGCAACTGCAGTAAGCACTCTTGCTAATACTGCCGGACAGATTAGTGGAGAGGTAGTTGCAGATATTGATTCAAGCAATCCAATTCAGTTCAGAATAATTATTGATTATTTTAAAAATATGTTTGGAATTGCGGGAAATTAAAATATGATAACACAAAATAAAAGACATAATTTGAAAAGATTTTTAGTTACAGGAGTTTTATTTGCGAGTTTATCAATTGCAACGATTGGACAAAATGAAACACTCCAAGAACAAATTAAAGATATAACTGATGTAGATTTACATGAGGAGAAAATGTTTAGCGAGTATACTTCTGCTGAAAAGACAATGATGGCTCAATATAGAATAACTAACAAAGAAACCTATACTGCTTATATGGAAAATAAATTTGATATTCAACCTACGGGCTTATGAAACTAGGAAAAAATAATAAAAAAAGTGGAAGCAAAACTATCCAAGCCTTAGCTCTCTCGCAAATTTGCATGATGGTTTTGGAAATTTTTGCATTCTGTTTTATTTTTACGATGAGTTTGGGGGGAGTGAGCGGTGCAACTATCACTGATCCTTCAAGTTTATACTCGGGACAACCAGGTAATGCTGTAATAAAAAATGGGGGTGGTGATCTCTATTATTCTTATAATACTGATAGTGGTAAATATTTTTATTGGAATCCTTCGGAAAGTACCTGGAAAGAAACTACTGTTGTTAATGCAGATAAATGGAAGACCTATAGTACTGTACCTCAATCTACAACGGCTACTACAACTCCTCCCTCCACTACAACCGGTGGAGCCACAAAAGTACCCGGAATAATACCCGGTATGGATGCTCCAGTAAGTCCATCGTCAACAACACCATTATCTACAACCGTATCAACTGAAACAAAATATACAGATTCAGCAGGAAATACTTTTATAACGACAGTTTATAGTGATAATTCTTATTCAATTTATAAAAAAGCTGTTGGTTCAGAAACTGCTACAATGGTTGGAGAAGGAATAGACTATAAATCAATAGATGCTGCAGGTTCGGGCATTGGAACCGAAGCTAATCCGGATCCTGTTGGAAAAACAATAACTTTAGAGCA
>ERZ1292629.1125-Hain-H43-01um-R1-1125-length-27348-cov-10_pt1 | contig 27348 bp, 34 predicted proteins | sample MGYA00564399_ERZ1292629 | MGnify/ENA primary metagenome ERZ1292629 (study PRJEB36523, sample SAMEA6512636) | groundwater metagenome | collected 2019-01-08 | study: AquaDiva: Metagenomics assemblies of 32 groundwater samples
ACTTAAGCTTTTATCCCAACCGATGCAGAGCATCGGGGTATTGACGGAAAATAAAAGCAACAACAAAAAAGAATATCTGTGCAATAAACTTAATCTTACCTTTTTTATTCATATTTAGATAAATCGTAAACCCTATATATACATTTCTAATCTAGAAAAAAATCTTCAACCCAACAGCAAACAATGCAATCAAAGCAGCAAAAACTAAAACATGCACAGGACTAAGTTTAAACTTACTTTCAAATTCCTCATCATACCTTACAAGACCTCCAAACGGCCCAGGCATACTTACTCCTTCATTACTTGCCATAAAAGATAATAAAAAAACTAATATAAAAACCTATCGAATATCTGAACTGTAAATTAAACGTCAGTTATTTCCTCTATAAAACTCCCTAAATGGTTCAAAAATAAATGTTAAAACTTTCTTTCCTTGATTAGCCAATCTTACTGCCACACTTAAATTCGCTGCAGAAGAATTGCCAACACTAATTTCCTGTTTTGCTAAATATTGCTGTACGCCTTTCCAGTCTTGTTCAGAATATTGAACTATGCCTTCAATTCTTTGCAAAACACAAGGTTTAATTAATGGATTTCTTTCTACAAAATGAGGCCCAGCAACAAGGTGAGGCAACCCTTGAACTTGTCTATAAATTTCTTCATAGGGAAGTTGTGAAAGGGTTTCTATTCTTCTGATTTTATCTGGAAATTCTTTTGCAAACAAAGCTGATTTCTCGTGCTCATTAATAAAAACTTTAGGTGGCTTAATTCCTTGTTCAATAAAATAATCGTTAATCGCAAGTTGTGTGCCTTCTAATGTTGAACCTGCACCAACACATGACACTGAAAATTCTAAATCTTTAGGTAATAATCTTGCTATTTCTTTTCCTAGGGGATAAATTACTTCTCCACCATGTTTTGCATGCCATAAACCTAAAGTATTGTCAAAAGAGGATTTTTTTGTGCAACTTAATAAGTATGAATAAAATTCTCTTTCTAAACTAAATTGCGCATCTTTTTTAGCCCGAATTATGTGAAACCTCCCCGTTTCTAAACTTTGAGTTATATCATCGGGAAAATAACGAGACATTACATGTATCCCATGAAGTCCAAACTTATGAACATAATATTTTTCTGCTAGTGCCGTATTGACACTCCCCCCATCTATCAATGTTTCTCTTTTTTCACTAGGTAAATTTCTTAACAATATTTGCCTAAGGATTAAACCTGCAACAGTTTCTTTTTTATGATTATCTACATTCTTTGTAAGGTCATATCTAACTGCATATACCTTTCCCCCGTTCATAACTGGTAAATTACTTGTTAAATCAGCTACCTGCGGAGTTTCAATCTCTAAAATTTCCCTTATTTCTGGATTTTGAATAGCAGAAGAAAATCTATCACGAAAGTTTGCTGTCCTAGTACACAAATCATTCTCTTCGACAATCATTCTTAGCCTTTCTAGTAAATTTCTATTTTTCATGGTATTTAACTACTATTTAGTTAAAACAGAAACTGACTAAAGGTATATAGTTTTTATAGCGACAATTGTCGTATATTCTTTATAGAGAGCTTTGAATAACCCTATAATTTAATAATTCTAAGAGGGTTTTCAAAGCGATTCTTAGAGGTCTCAAAAACCCCACGTTTTTGATGGCACTCAAGAACATAGCGTTCTTGATGATTTGAGGGTTTTTCCAAATCCTCTATAGAGGAAATTAAATTTCTTTGTAGATAGAAGGTATTATTTTTCCTTCGGCTTTTTTTAAATGTGCTTGGAATGTAGAATAAGAAATTTTCATTGTTCTTGCCAAATCTTCCATTTTAACATCTTTTGGATAATTATAATATCCTTTATTTATAGCGATTTCAAGTGCTTGTTTTTGTTTTTTTGTTAATTCTGGAATAAGCTTTGTAAATGAAATGTTGGAGACTTTTTCTTTTTTAAAAGAAATAATTTTCCCCCCAAGTTTATTTTCTGCAAAATCTAAAACTTTACCTAACAGCTCTTTATCAAAACTCGCCAACTCCCAAATATGATATCCTTCTTTATGGATAATAACAGGGTTTGGTCTTATTATTCTAGGGTTATAAACCGGTTCTGTAAATAGCGGTTGTTTGGTAATTGAGATAACAAAATCTCCATTAACTTCTATATTTACTAGTTCTTTTTCCCGTCTTATGTCTTTTAATAATGCTTTTTTATTGAATTCATTTCCAAATATAAATCCAGCCGTTATTAGGTATAACCAATTTTTATCTTTATAGTATGAAAGGGGGTAACCAGACATAGAAACTTCATGTTTAATAGCTAACCTTCCTAAAAATTGATTTTCTGATTCTAATCTTAATCTTAATACCCACATATAAATACGACAATTATCGCGTTTATATAATTTACTATTAAGATAAATAAGATAATTTAATTATCTTCAAAACAATAATATAATTTACACAAATCCTTAAATATCTTAAAAAATTTATCCCTCTATGAACAACAAAGGATTAATTCATTTCCCCGTAGAAATAACCTCTTCAGAAAGCAAGTTTACATTTTATGGAATTCTTGTATCAGACAATAATGGATGGAAAACAATTGCTAAAGCAAGAGACATTGAAGAAGTAGCCGAATGCTATGGAAATCATTGTAAAGAACTAACTCAAACATTTATTTTCCTTCAAATAGGTCTTTCTTATACTCCTCCAATACAAGAATTAATTAGACCCTATGCAGGTGAAGAAGAATTCATATATGAAAAAATTAGTCCACTATCTCCAGAAAAACAAGCAGAATTTAGAAACAGTCTAGAAAACAAATTGCGTCATCAACTTAGTATTCCATTTAAATAATTTTCTTTATTCCGTCCAAAATCCTATTCTTTTCCTTCCTACTTTTATACGTCTGCCCAAATCTCACCAACACCCAATTTAATTTGCCCCATAATTTCTTAGGAAATAAATTCTCTAAATCCCTCTCCACCTCTGCCTGCTTATCGCTCTTTGTCCAACCCATTTTCTTAGAAATCCAATTCACATGAGTATCAACCCCAATTCTTCCATGCCCATTCTCAGCCAAAAACACATTAGCAGTTTTTCTTCCCACTCCAGGCAACTCAATCAACTCCTCAAACACATGTGGCACATTCCCATCATACTCCTCAATCAACTTCTTTGACAATTTCATAATATATCTCGTCTTATTTTTATAAAAATTCACACTTCTAATTATCTTAGCAATATCATCATAACTCGCTTTAGACAATTTCTCCAAAGTATTATATTTCTTGAACAAACCTTCAGCAGTAGGAATTGTCTTAGCATCAGTTGTCCTTGCACTCATCAAAGTGGCAATAAGTGTTTTCCAATCTTCATCCCACTCATCCGCAGCCAAACGCAATTTCCCAGCCAATTTTTCAATCGCATGAAATTGCCTAAGTGCTTTTTGAGAAGATATCATTTTCCCCTATATCCAAATAATTTATCATAATCAGGATGACTTAAAATTTCTAACATGAAAGCCACAATCTCAATTTCGTCTCCTTTGAGCATATAAAGCATCCTCCAAAAACCACTCAGTTCAACTCTCCAAAGATTAGGGACTCTAAGTTTATGAGGAATTAATTTTTTCTGTATATTATCTCCATAGAAAGGATTTGCTTTTATTAAAGAAATTTTCTGATGAATAGATTTCAAAAGTTGCATCTCAGAAGTATTTTCTTTTCCCTGCTCCATTTGTTTTCCAACAATAAGATTCAGTCTCTCAAATGCTTCCTTTGCCTCACCAATAAAAATTACTTTAACAAGTTTATTCATACCTCTAATCCTCTACTCTTTAAAGCCTCTAATTCTTTTCTTTCTGTAAAAACCCAAAGAATTCCTTTTGCCCCGATAATAATTTTTCCGCTCATTTGTAAATAATCAATTATTTGTAAAAGTGTTTGATGCATTACTTTTCTTGGAAGTCTTCTCTTAAGCTCAGCTAAACTAATTAATTCTTGTGCGTCTTTCAAAACTTCCTCAACCATAAGAACTGTGCTTAAAGTTGGAGAATGTAAAAGTTCTAATTTCTGTTTCATTTTAGTCTCCTATTGATATAAGTATATGCCTAATATGTATATAAATGTTACCATTTCACTCCTCCAACAACCATTGCAATTCTCGTCCCATCTTTCTCATAAAAATAATCTATTTTAATTAATTTAAATCCGAATTTATCCAACTGAGCCTCAACCTTTTCCCTACTTCCTAGCAATTTTGAATTAACTGTATAAATAAACCTAGAACTTTCATTCTTCTTAATTAGTTTATAGACTTCCTTTAAAACCAAAAGCCATTCTCTCTTCATTGATAATCCCGTTCTTCTTCCCAACACAATATCAAAAGAATTTTTCCTTAACTTAATACATGTAGCTGAAGAAACAATTACTTTCATATTCTTCAAGTCTAATTGTTTTTTAATCTTCAGAACTTCCTTACTCATTTCCTTAGAAATATCTAAACATGCAATCTTCCCAGTTCTACAAACTTCCTTAGTAAGAAATGCTTCAAACACTCCGAGCCCAGAACCCAAACTCAAAATCTCGCTATTCTTATTAATCCTAGAATATTTCAAAAACAATTTCAATTCTCTTTCGTTCCGCTCATATGAAACAACCTTTTTCCACAATTCCGCAATCTCCGAATTATACTTATCAATTCCTATCTCATTCATTCTCCTATCTCCTTCATTCATCTCTTTCTCAGAAGAAGATTTACCAACCAAGTTATCTAAAAATTTATTAAATTTATTTATCATTCTAATACTTCCTCAAAACCTCCAATAAAAAGTCGTAACTTTTATCCATCTGCTCAAGCATAAAATGATAATAACTTTTCACTCTGCCTTCCTTTGACTTTTCCAAAACATTAAAATAAGCTAATTTATTCTCTTTATATACAATAATCGGAGAATAACCCTGGCTGATTAAGATCTTATTCATAATAAATCGTCCAGTTCTTCCATTTCCGTCCCTAAATGGATGAATAAACTCATATCGTCTATGAAACTCAAATGCTAAAATCAATGGGTGAATTATATTTTTATTATTAATATACCATTTCAAAAGATTATTAAGTTCTTCCTCAACTTTTTCAGGAGAAGTCGTTTGAGAGTTTCCTATAATAACTGCTTCTTTCTTAAAACCTTTAGGATATTTGATATTACCTTCCATAACTAAATCTTTTGTTAATATATGATAAAGTCTTTTTATTGAAGCAAGATTAAATTTAAACTGCTTCTGTAGATATTCAAATGCCAAAATTGAATTCATAACTTCCTTAACTTCATTTCTATTTTTATATTTTGTATCTCCCGTATCAATTATTTCCCTTACCCTTTCAGGAGGTATTTTAGAACCCTCAATATTATTTGAATTAAAAATAAACTCTTTTGCAAATTCAGTATCTAGAATAGATTTACACTGCTTTCCATCAATTAAATTATCTATTAAAATAGATTTAAATTCTATCTTTTCAGGAAGATTTTCGCTATAAGAAACCAATGTCTTTACCTTATCTAAAAAACTATTTCTAAAATTAAATTCCTCCTTAGATATCTCATTAAAATTGTCTAAAATATATCTTTCCTTGCTCAAAGTAGAAGATTCCTTGCCTATATGTTTTTTTATCAAAAATGTCTTCCCCATAAAAGATATTTTCTTTACAAAAGACGCATATACTTCTCCATTTATATTCTTCTTTTCTATATAACTCATAACAAAACTAACAAAATCCCCTTTATAAATTTTACCATTTGGGCAGGAAAAATAAACCTTATTTATACTCGATAAGCCAATAAATCCTTACCATTTGGGCAGGAAAATCAGCAATATTTTTTACCATTTGGGCAGGAAAATCATCTCGCCCTCATATGCTTAAACGCCTCAGGAATTAAAATTCCAGATGGCTTCGAAAACAAAAAGCTTTCTTCTCTTTCCCAAATATCCCCATTCAGTTTTTAATATATTTATTATCGGATGTGTCATTTTTTCCTTGCAACATAAATATTATCCCATCCTTTTCTTTTCCTATCAAAAAAGTCGTAATATAATTTTGTGTTAAAACCTGCGGAATTTATGACTCCTAATAATTTATTTCTCTCAAAGAGATACATCTTATTGATATTATTAATAACTTTCTTCTTCCCATTCTCATAAACAATATATGTCTGATCTACAATAACAAAGTCTCTTTTAATCGTTATTTTATTTACTCTCGCCACATCTAAATTCGGAAAGCTAAATGCTTTAGAATCAAATCTTTCATGTTTCCAATTTTCTTTCAAAAAAAAGCTATCTAATATAATTATTCCCCTATTATTTAAGTGTTTAGAAAATCCTTTCAAAATATTTCTTAGTTCTTCATATCCAAATGCATAATTTATAGAATTGAATAAGCATAAAATTACATCGAATTTCATGGGCAAATTAAGTTCTTTCATATCCTGAACATAAAATTCAGTTTTTGGGAGGTTTCTTTTTGCAATTTTAATCATCCCTTCATTGAGATCCACGCCTACTGTTCTAAATCCTGCTTTTTGAAGAAACCTAGAATGATTTCCTGCTCCACAAGCAACTTCTAAAATAGTCTTTGCTTTAGGATTGTTTTTTCTTATTATATTCTTAATAAATTCAACTTCTATTTCATAATTCTTATTACTATAAAGAAGATTTGTATATTTCGCAAGCTCATTGTACATTTCTTTACTCATTTTAATCTTTTTTTACCCTTTCATCAAAGTCAAAACCCCTATTTAATCTTTTCACCCCGCAACCTTTAAAATATCCCTTCTCTTTAATAAAAAATGAATCAAGCATTCCTTAATGCATACAATTTTTATGTAAAAAGAGCCGAACTTATAGGTGCATTATTTGTTGCAATCCCAAACATCATTTGGTTTCTAATTACCTTCTCCACAGGATTTAGAGAAGTCTACATTCTAAGAATAGCCCTAGCATTAATTATCGGTTGCCCAATCAGCGCCAAATTAAACAGATATGGAATAAATCTTTGGATGATGAGACACTCATTAAACAAATCAAAATCGATAGATGGATTCCTAATCGGTTCAGCCATAGGATTTGGAATGTCCATTCTTCCTGCACTCGTGAATCTAATTTATTCAAGCGGAATAGAAGAAACAAAAACACTTATACTCATAGTCTGGATAAGTGCCACAATCTTAGGAGCAATTATCGGTGGAACCTTAGCATTAATTGCAAAATCCAATCTTTCTCAAAAAGAAGCAATAAACTATATGAAAAAGTATTAAACCCCATATTTAAAACATTAATTGCGAGATCAATTGTATTAAAGATTTGCTCTGCAAATCTTTAAAATACCTTCTTACCATCAATTTTCATGGCACTACCAAAGTTCAAAGACATAAAAGCATGGAACATTGAAATAGAAAAACAAATAACCCAGGAATGGAAAGAATCAGAACAATTCAACTTTGACCCCAAAAAAGCAAGAAAAATATATTCCATAGACACTCCTCCACCATATGTTAACACTCCAATTCACATGGGGCATGCAGTTACTTATTGTTACATGGATTTTTTTGCAAGATACAAAAGAATGAAAGGATTCGAAGTTCTATTCCCATTAGGATTAGACAGAAATGGACTTCCAATTGAAATGGCCGCAGAAAAGAAATTTAATATCTCTGCATTTAAAGAAGGAAGAGAAAAATTCATTGAATATTGTGAAAAACTTTTAGCTCAAACTTCAGAAGAATCTACCGATAGTTTCGCAAGATTGGGTATTTCATTCACTTCCTACAAAAAGGGAGACAAAATTGGTTCAGTTTATCTTACTGACTCGCATGAATATAGATCAGTAACTCAATCCACATTTATTGATTTATACAAAAAAGGATTAGTCTATGAAGATAACAGAATAAATAACTGGGATCCTAAATTAAGAACAACCATTGCTGATGCCGAAATAGATTACAAAGATATTCCTTCCACATTCAATGATGTTAAGTGGAAAGTAAAGGAAACTGGAGAAGAAATAGTCATAGGAACAACAAGACCAGAATTAATCTGTGCATGTGGAAAAGTTATATTTAATCCCAAAGATTCAAGATATAAACATCTGGAAGGAAAAACAGCAATATCTCCATTGTTTAATGAAGAAATTTCAATAACGGCCCATCCTCTTGCTCAAATAGACAAAGGAACTGGTTTAGTAATGATGTGTTCAGCAGGAGATATCTCAGACATTCAATTTTTCAGAGAACTTAAATTAAAAAACAAAATCTCAATTAACCAAGATGGAACTATGAATGAAAGAGCCAAATTCCTTCAAGGATTAAAGGTTAAAGAAGCTAGAACAAAAATAATAGAACTACTAAAAGAAAAAAATCTCCTTAAAAATCAAACTCAAATAACTCACAGAACTCCTATCTCTGAACGTTCAGGCGCAGAAATAGAATTTATTGAAATGAAAGAATTTTATCTTAAACAATTAGAATTCAAGTCAGACATAAAGAAAATAGTAAAGAAAATAAATTTCTATCCCTCAGAGTCTAAAAAAATACTGGATGATTGGATTGAATCCGTTTCCATTGATTGGCCAATTTCAAGAAGAAGATATTATGCAACACCTATTCCGCTATGGCATTCAGAAGATTTAGTTGCAATTCCTCCTGCAGGAAAATATTACTCTCCTTGGAAAGAATCTCCTCCTCAAAATTCTGAAGTCTACAAAAAAGGAAAGAAAGTAGGATTAGTAAAAGATAAAGAATTTTCAAAATTAGACTGGAAAGGAGAAGAAAGAGTTTTTGACACCTGGTTTGACTCATCTATCTCAGAACTAGTAATGTTAAGGTATACTAAAGATAAAGAATTTTTCAATAAAGCGTATCCTGCTTCTCTTCGTCCTCAAGGAAAAGAAATAGTAAGAACTTGGTTATATTATACTATTCTTAGAGGATATTTAGAAACAGGAAAACCTTGTTTTGAAGATGCTTGGATTCATCAACATATCCTAGATGAGAAAGGAAGAAAAATGTCCAAATCCCTTGGAAATGTAGTTGACCCTCAAGAACTTCTTAGAGACTATGGAGCAGAAGCCCTAAGATTATGGAGCGCAGAAGAAGGAGACATTTCCAAACAAGACCTATCCTGTTCAAAGGAAAGAATTAAGTCTGAAACAAAAACAATAAATAAAATAATTAATGCGGTAAGATTCATTCTTCAGTTTGAAAAACCAAAATCAAAACCTAAAAAAATTAAAAAATTAGACCAAATGATATTAAATTATATAGAATACTTAACTGCCCTATCCGACAAACAATATAATCAATATGACTTCTGGACTCCTGCTCTAAAGCTAAGACATTTTCTTTGGGAAGTATTCGCATCACATTATCTAGAAATGGTGAAAGCCCGTGCATATAATGCAGAAAAAAAATTCTCAAACGAAGAATCAGAATCAGCAAGGTATTCACTTTATTTCCTTATGGAAAGATATCTAACTCTTATGTATCCAATTATCCCTCAGCTAACCACAACCATAGCAACAGAACTAGGAATCAATCTTCTCAAAATAGAATTTCCAAAATCAACACAAAATGAATTCAAAGAACAGGAAAAACTAAATTCATTCATGGAATTCAATTCCCAAGTCTGGAAAGCCAAAAGAGAAAAATTAATTTCCCTAAAAGAATCAATTTCTGGAATAGATATTCCAAAAGAACTTAAGGATTTTGAATCAGATTTGATTGCAAGTCACAACCTTCTATAGCAATCATTTTTAAACATTAAATTTCCCCTAATATTATGGCACAAAAATACGAACTTAAAGTCATATCAGACAAGCAAAAGATAGAATTAGAAGACCTACTTGTAGTTCTAAAAAGCATTCGCGGTAGACATACAGAACTAGTTACAGTATACATCCCTTCAGGTTTCAATAAAGACCAAATTGTCCGTCAATTAGAATATGAAAAATCCACTGCGGCAAACATCAAATCAAAACAAACTCGTTCAGCAGTTGAAACCTGTCTAGAAAGTTTAACAAGAGAATTAAAAAACATAAAACAAACTCCTCCAAATGGACTTGCCTGCTTTTCAGGAAATATCTCGACAAAAGAAGGAGTTCAAGACATTAAAACTTGGCTCTATGAACCTCCTAAACCTCTAAACATTCGTCTCTACAGATGCGACCAAGTATTTATTACAGAATACCTAGATGAATTACTCTCAACCGCAGAAGTCTATGGATTATTAGTCATGGATAGAAGAGAAGCAACAATAGGTTTACTAGATGGAAAGAAAATTGATGTAATAAGAAAATTAGAATCTCATGTTCCTGGAAAAATAAAAGCTGGAGGACAATCAGCAGCTCGTTACGAAAGAATTACTGAAGACCTAGCAAAAGAATTCTTCAAAAAAGTAGCAGAAGCAATGAAAGATATATTCTTTACAATGCCTAAACTAAAAGGAATAATCGTTGGAGGCCCAATTCCTACAAAAGAAGAATTCCTAGAATATGGCGAACTGGTCACAACTCTAAAAAATAAAGTAATTGCAATAAAAGATATAGGATATACAGACGAACATGGACTTAAACTTCTAGTAGAAGCATCAGAAGAAGACATTGCTCAACAAGAAATAATTAAAGAAAAACAAATAGTATTCAAATTCTTTGAAACTCTAGGAAAACATAAAGACCGAGCAACATATGGAGAAGAAAAAATAAAAATTGCAATGGAAAGAGGAGCAGTTGACCAACTTCTTATCTCCAAGAAAGTTTCAAAAGAAAAAATAGCCGAACTTGAAGCCCTTGCAGTAAACATCGGAGCCGAAATAATCATTATCTCCACAGAAACTCCCGAAGGCGACCAATTCTATAATCTTACAAAAGGCCTTGGTGCCATTCTTAGATTTGCTTTCGAGTAATCATTTTTTATCATGTTGCTCAATTAAAAATAATTTTCCTTCTAACTTCTTTGTATATGCATCCAGCAACTCATCTTCACTTGAAGAAGCAATATAATATTCAATCCAATCACTTTTTCCTAGACCTCCACTATAAATTGCTCCAACTTTAACAGTATCTTGATATGGTCTTTCAAAGCGAGGAATTGCCATTTCCGTTTTGCGTTCATAAAAAAGTTTTCTGTCTATATCTGAAAATTCATCAATTCCGCTTCTTATCAAATTTCTATGATTAAATGCCCATAAAATATCTCTTACAAGTCGTTTATCCATATCAGTTAAATGATATCCATCAGGAGAAACGCGATAAATATCTTTTAATAATTCAAAATTATGTCTTTCGGGAATGAATTTAACATCCCATCCATGAAAAGCAGAATCTGGTTTTTTAGGCGATACAGTCATATAAGCCAAAGTAGGGGTAATTGTTTCACTTAAATTTCTAAACTTTTCACTTAAGTTAAATAAAAATGTTCCAAACTCTACTTGTCTGATTTCAGCAATCTTCTTTCTTATTTTTTCCATTTTCATATTTCCTAAGTCATTCACGACTTAGTGATAGTCACAAAAAACCTCTTTTAGATATTATTTCTCCCGTTCAGGAGAAACTATTAAATACTCTAAAACATAATAAAATGAATGGAAAAAGAACTTCAAGAACTAGGTTTAACAGAGAATGAATCAAAAATCTATATATTTCTACTAAAACAAGGAGAATGCACAACCGGCCCAATAATAAAAGAAACTAACATTGCTAATTCCAGAGTATACGAATCCCTAAACTCTTTAATTTCAAAAGGATTTGTAACTTATAATCTTCAAAAAAAGGGCAAATATTTTCAAGCAGTTTCCCCCTCAATCCTTAAAGAAAAAGAAGAAGAAAGAAAAAGTAAAATCTCCTCGCTTATTCCCTCCTTAATAAATCTTCAAAATCTATCAAAAGAAGAAACAAAAACTGCAATCTATGAAGGATATGAAGGATTCAAAACAGCATTTAAAAAAATAATAGATGATTGCCAAAAAAACGAAACTATTCAAATTTTAGGTTTTTCAGAACAACAATATGCCTCAAAAACTCTTAGAACATTTATTGCAAATATGAACTTAAAAAGTGCAAAAAAGAAACAAAAATTGAAAGTCATTTTAGACCAAAATGTAAAAGAAACTCAAGGAAAAGAAAGAAAACAAGAAAAGTATACTGAAGTAAGATACATGCCTAAAGGATATATCAGTCCAATAGCCGTAGATATCTTTCAAGATTATGTTTACATGTTTCTATGGGAAGAGAAGCCATATGTATTTATGATAAAAAATAAATCAATAGCAAAAAGCTTCAAAGTTTATTTTGAATTTCTCTGGAAACTAGCAAACCATAAAACATAAATACTCAAAAAACAAACATAAATTATGAAAAAAATAATAATTAACAATGAAATAAGACACGGAAAGCCAATCATAGAAGGCACAAGAATTACCGTTGAAGAAGTAATTGGAATGTTAGAATCGGGAATGTCCTACAAAGAAATTGAAAAAGAATATGGGCTCACAAAAGAAGACATTATCTCAGTAATAAAATATATCTCTTCGTTTTTAAGAGGCGAAAATGTATCAAAAATCTCTGTCTGATTTAAAATTTCTTTTAGATGAAAATATTCCAAATTCCACAGGAGTAATGCTAATTTTATTAGGAAGTCAAGTAGAATTTGTAAAAAATATTATGCTCGGCGCATTAGATAAAAATATAATAAAATATGCAAAAGAGAACAAATTTATATTAATAAGTAAAGATTTAGATTTCGGAAATCTGCTGTTATATCCAAAAGGATCACATTACGGATTAATTATAGTTAGAACTCCATATCATTATGATGCTCAACAAATAACATCAACAATAAAAGAATTTATACTAAAAATAAATCCCCTCGAATTGATTAATTCAATAATTATTTTAGAACTTGGAAAATACCGAATAAGGAAATTTTAAAATAAATCAATCACCCAATTCTTAAACATCCCCGAATCATTACAATGATATACTTTGTGAGTTATCTGATTCAACTTCTCTCTAATTTCAAATCCTTCTCCAATCAACAACGCCCTATTCTCCCAACTTAAATTCAATTGAGGTGCTTTAAACATTCTAGGAGTAAATTCAAATGCCTCTTCAAACTCCCTAATTCCCAAATTAAGATATTCTCTATCTCTTTCAACCCCAAATTCATTATACTTATGATAAACTCCATGCAAACCTAAACTCTTATTCATTCCTTTGATTCTTCCAACCCATTCAGAATTATTAGCAATACTAACATTCTCAAACAAAGGAACAACCCAAAGAACATCAGACTTCTCAATATATTCCCAATCTTCCTCATTGCACATCAAAGGATTAACATCATCAATCTCTTTAACACCAAATAACCTAATAGAAAACAACAATAAAATAGCCAAAACCACAAAAATCAAAATTCCTAATCCTAACCTCTTTCTCAAATTCATATAATTCCCAATTATATTTAGTTAATAACTCTTTCCCACTACATTGAGAAAACTTTAGTTTTCGAGACTGAGAAGATTTTATCTTCGAGGCCATCAGGAATTGAAATTCCTGAGGTGCTCAAGAATAATAATATATTATTCTTGACAACAAACCATATAAACACTTCAAGCATCTAAAATTTATGGAAAATAAGAAAAAGAGAAACGAAGAACTCCTTCAAGAAGCAAAGAACTTTCTTAATGCAAATAGAAAGGCAATAGGAGAATCTATTCGTACTGGAGAAAGAGTAGTAATAATAAACTTCACAAGCATCACAGAATACTCCCCAGACCTTGCAGAAGCAATCCTAGAAACCCCTGAACCAATAATCGTCCTTCTCGAACAAGCAATGGATGAACTAGGTTTTATCAAAGACCCAAGAGCCAGATTTATAAATCTCCCAAAAACAGCCAAAACGAAAGTTAGAGAAATAAGAGCAAAACATCTTGACCAATTAATAGAAATTGAAGGAATAGTAAGACAAACTTCTGAAGTTCGTCCTCAAGTAATCAACGCAAGATTTGAATGTCCTACCTGCGGAGCAATCCTTTCAGTTCTTCAAATAGACAGAAAATTCCTAGAACCAAATAGATGCACCTGTGGTTGGAAAGGACAATTCAAACTACTCTCCAAAGAAATGGTAGATACACAAAGAGTAGTTATTGAAGAAGCTCCCGATAGTCTTGAAGGAGGCCAACAACCACGTAGACTTACAATATTCCTCAAAGAAGATTTAGTAGACCCGAGAATGGAAGAACGTACCACTCCTGGAAGCAGAGTTAAAATTTATGGAATTCTTAAAGAAGTTCCAGTTCCATTACAAACCGGCTCGATATCCACAAGATTCGATATTGCTATGGATGCAAATAATATTATTCCTCTAGAAGAAACATTTGATGATCTAAACGTTTCAGATGATGAAATAAAAGAAATTCTTGAAATCGCAGCAGACCCTCATTTAATAAAACGTTTATCAAACAGTATCGCTCCAAGTATATACGGATTTAGTAATATCAAAGAAGCAGTGCTATTACAATTATTTGGAGGAGTAAAAAAAGTAAAATCGGATGGAGGAAGTACAAGAGGAGACATTCACATTCTTCTTGTAGGAGATCCAGGAGTAGCAAAATCAGTTCTTCTTAAATTCACATCAAACATTGCTCCAAAAGGAAGATATGTTTCAGGTAAAGCTGCCTCTGCCGCAGGCCTCACCGCAGCAGTAATAAAAGATGAATTCCTTAAAGGCTGGTCTTTGGAAGCAGGAGCAATGGTATTAGCAAATAAAGGAATGGTTTGTATAGATGAAATTGAAAAAATGACTGAACAAGACAGAAGCGCAATGCATGAGGCGATGGAGCAACAATGCTATCATTACGATACAATCATCACATTATCAAATGGAAAAGAAATAAAAATAGGAAAATTAGTAGAAGAGCTACTAGAAAAAAATAAAGAAAAAATAATTCAAGGAAAAGATTGCTTAATTCTGCCAAATTCAGACATAGAAGTACTAACAACTGACTTCAAATCAATCTTTCCAACAAAGGTAGATAGAATAAGTAAACATAGAGCATTCAACAAATTTATAAAAATAAAATTTTCTCATGGAAGAGAAATCATCGTAACTCCAGAACATCCGGTATTTACAGCAGAAAACGGACAGATTATAACTAAAAGAGCAGATGAAATAAAAATTGGCGCTTCAGTTCCAATTCCTCTTTTCATGCCGATAACAGGAAAAACTCAAATATTCAATACCTCAAGTATATACAATTCCAGAGCAACCAATCACATTAAAATTCCAGAAACAAATAGTTCAGAACTCTACAAGATATTAGGATATATTATATCCGAAGGTTCAAAAGAAAGAAATAGAGGAAAATCAATAGGAATAAATTTCACAAACAAAGATATGAGATTACTAAATGAATTTGAAGAATTAATGAAAAAAGAATTCAATATTGTTCCATATAAACAAGTAAGAATAGACAAAAATGGAGAATGCTGGTGCTATAGATATACCTCAACAGAACTTGCAAATTTTCTAAAAATAAACGCCCCAGAAATCTTAAATCTTGCAAATAAAAAAGAAATACCCTCCTGGGCAATGCAAGCAAAAACCGAGGATATAGCAAAGATGCTCTCAACTTTATTCGAAGGAGACGGCTATGCATCAGTAAAAGATAGAACCATCAGAATAGGATATAAAACTGCATCCAAACGCCTTGCAGAACAAATTCAAGATTTGCTATTAAGATTGAAAATACGAAGTTCAATAACAAACGATAGAGAATATTTCAGAGTAGGAATTACAAGTTATGACAACCTACAAAACTTCAACAAATTTATAGGATTCATAACCCCTGAAAAGAATCAAATAGTAGAAAAATACTTAAAAGAAAAAACCACGAGAAGAACGTATAAAGATAAAATCCCTTTTTCATTCAATAGTTCGATAATCAATATAATTAAAGAGGAAAATATAACTCAAATAGGAAAATATAAGACCTATGACATTATTTATGACCATCAAACAAGAAAAGATACATTCTCATTTTCAAGACACTTCCTAATAGCCTTAGCTCAACAATTAAAATCAGAAAAAAACAAACAATACACTCAACAGTTTATAGAAGATATTGGCTGGGAAAAAATCGCAGGAATAGAAATAATTGAAAACGAAAATGAAGAATGGGTTTATGATATTACTATAGAACCAAATCACGCATTCATCTCTCAAGCGTCCATCCTTCACAACACAGTCACCATTTCTAAAGCAAACATCCACGCAACTCTTCGTGCAGAAACAACAGTTCTTGCAGCAGGAAACCCGAAAATGGGAAGATTCGATCCATTCACTCCAATTCACCAACAAATTGATATCTCTCCCGCATTGCTTTCCAGATTTGATGCACTATTCATAATTAGAGACCTTCCAAATAAAGTTCAAGACGAAGCAATTGCATCCCACGTTCTTCAAGAACACCAACAGGAAGTAATCCGAGACGTAATTGAGCCTATGTTATTTAGAAAATATATTGCATATACTAAAAAAATAAAACCTAAGCTTACCGATGAAGCAGTTGAAGAAATAAAAACATTTTATGTAAGAATGCGTACTCAATCTACAAAATCTGATTCAGCAGTTAAACCAATTCCTATAACTGCAAGACAATTAGAAGGAATTATCCGTCTTTCAGAAGCTCATGCAAAAATGAGATTAAGTAAAGAAGTAAAAAAAATAGATGCACAAAAAGCAATTGAAATAATTAAAATGTGTCTATCTCAAGTAGGATACGACGAAGAATCCAAATCATTCGATATAGATAAAATAATGACTGGAATGTCTACATCTAAAAGAAGTAAAGTAATTCTAGTAAAGGAAGCAATCACTCATCTTGAATCAAAACTAGGCAAACTAATTCCAGTTGAAGACCTTCAAAAAGAACTAGAAGGTAAAGTCTCACTTGTAGAATTAGAAGACGCTATCTCACAACTCTCTCGCCAAGGCGATTTATTCAAACCAAAATCAGGTTATATTCAAAGAGTCTAACCTTATTCTGAAATAAACAAAAACTTAAATAATCTCAGATATTACAAAACGTATGAATCCAGAAATCTACGAACAATTTAGACAAGAATTTCAACTTAATCCTCGAGTAGAACAACTTCCTCCCTCTCCTCAACCAATAAATCCTCATGTTTATTCGAAACCATATCAATCAAATATTATTATCACTTCTCCAACACCCGAAACAAGAAATAGATTCTATGTGGACATGACTACCTGTCAATGGAAGTAACAAATTAATACAGCGTTTCCACTTCACAAAAACTTAAAAGCCCTAAATCCTCAAAAAAGAGATGGCAGATAACCAATTCAAAAGAAGTATTGCATTCAAACTAAAAATAGGTTCAATTTCTCAAGGAAAACCTAATATGGAAGCAGATAGACTAAAGTCAATAGAAATTGATAATAAAACAGTCACTCGTGTAAATTTAATAGGAAACCTAGTTGATAAATATATTCAAGAAGGAGAAAAGAAATTCGGTTCATTGACATTAGACGATGGTTCTGGCCAAATAAAAATAAAAAACTTCGGAGATGAAGTAGACAAGTTCAATGCACTAAATCTAGGAGATACTCTTCTAGTAATCGGTCTTTTAAGATACTGGAATAATGAAATCTATCTAACTCCTGAAATAATAAAGAAAAAAGATTCTTCTTTCTTGCTATTAAGAAAATTAGAAGTAGAAGCAGAAATGCCAAAAACCCTTAATCGTGATCAAGTCTCAGCAATGAAAGATCAAATTCTTAAAATGATTAAAGATGCCGAAACTCAAGGAGGAATAGAAATAGAAAAAATAATCCTTGACCTCAAAGAACATCCCGATGCAATCAATTCAGAAATAAAGAAACTCCTTGAAGACGGACTCATCTATGAACCTCGCCCAGGTAAACTAAGATATCTAGGTTAATAGTTAACCTTAAAAGTACTAATTCTTGCCTACTATTATGGAAACATACGAACAAATGCTCGATGAAGCATATAAGAAAGTAAAAGTTGTAGAAAAAAGCAAAGATAGATTCGAAGTTCCTTCAGTCACTGGACAAGTAGCAGGAAAGAACACAATTATTACAAATATCGCTCAAATAGCATCTTACATCAGACGTCCAATTGACCAAATAGCAAAATTCCTTCAAAAAGAACTTGCAACTCCTGGAAAAGTAGAAAACGACAGATTAATTCTCATGACAAAACTTAATTCTCAAAAAGTAAATGAAAAAGTTCTTCTTTACACAAAAGAATTTGTAATCTGCCCAGAATGTCATAAACCCGATACAGAAATAATCGCCGACAAAGGAATTAAATTCAAGCACTGCCTAGCCTGCGGAGCTAAATCCCCAGTAAAACATAAGTTTTAATTAGTTCTTTATTGCCTTAAATATTTTTTTAGTAAAATTCATAGATATAGAATTGCCTTCATCTCTAAATCTTATGTCTCTCTTTACATCTTTAGGCAACTGAGTTCTAAGATAATTATTCCATTTGTTTACCAATTCCCAATTTCCATTAAAATCATCAATTAAATTTTTAGTTTGATAATTAAACACTCCTGAATAAACTTCACTTATGCCAGTAAATCCTGATCTTTTTAGGCTCTCAATAATTTCATTTTCCGAAGAAAAATATCGATTTTGAGCTAGGGACATAAATCCTGCAAGTCTATCTTTCTTTCTAACTATTAACCTAAATGCTTTAGTCAATCTTTCATCCTCTCCAAAAGATTCCCAAACATAAACCTCTCCTTTAGGTTTAAGTCCAGAATAAATATTTCTAAGAACATTAACTTGCTCTTCTTTTTTAACCTCATGTAAACCCATTTTTAGAACTACTTTATCCAACATTTTTTCCAAAGAAAATACTCGAACATCAGCACAAATTCTTTCAATTCCTTGTTTGGAAATATCAAAAGAAGCTAAATACTCATAAGATTTTTTCAATTGTTCCTCCGAACCATCTAAAAGAACTACTCTTAAAGAAATTCCTTTCCTAGCACAATATTCCAAAATATACCTGCTAACTCCCCCATATCCACCCATAATATCTCCGATTATTTGCCCAGACTGAATATTCAGAGCAGAGACTAAACAAGAAAAAGCATCATCTTCATTCCCATGTGCTTTCAAAAAATTCACTTTTCTCTGATTCCATCCGTTATTTACCTTGTTCATTTTATTGTAACTCCTTTAAAGTAATCACAATAAAAGCCATTTAAAGAATGTGTGTCTATTTATAGACAAATTTAAAAACAACAAAAGTAATAGTTATTTATGGAAGAGAGTGTATTAACAGAACTAGGATTAACAAAGGCAGAATCAAAAATCTATTACACGGTCCTAAAACTAAAAACCTGCACAGTACGAGGCATATCTAAAGAATGTGGATTTCACAGAACAAACATTTATGACATTCTAGAACAATTGAAAGAAAAAGGTTTAATCAGCATATTCAAAGAAGGAAAGACAATAAAATACAATGCTTCTGATCCAAGTAATCTATATGAGCTACTAAGAGAAAGAAAAGAAGTTCTTGATAAAATATTTCCAGATTTACAAAGTTTGTATAAAAGTTCATCAGAAGAGGTTAAAGTAGAATTATTCAAAGGAAATGAAGGAATGAAATCTGCCTGGAGAGATATGATTAAAGTAGGAAAACCACTATATGGTTTTGGAATTAAAGGACAATTAAGAGAAAAATTGCCCACATTTGCGGAACAATGGTTAAGAGACTTAAAAAACAATAAAATTCCTTATTATGGAATATACACTAAAAAGGGAAATGCCCCTAAGTATTATACTGAAATAAAATATCTCTCAGAAGAACTTTCAAGTCCAGTAGCCACATTCATCTACGGAGACAATATAAACATTAATATCTGGGAACCTACTCTTGTAGCTATAGTAATAAAATCAAAACTTGTTGCCTCAATGTATAAAAAACATTTTGATTTGATGTGGAAAATCGCAAAGCCATGAAACATAAATTCTAATTATAATAATACTTATAAAGACAATTCTCATAAAAAAGATATGAATCCAAGATATGTTCAAGAAGCACTTGATAAAATGAGCTCGCCAGGAAGCGGAGAATTAGCAAGAATGTGCAACACTTATGTTGAAACTGCAATTACTCTAGGAGCAACTAAAGTTACTATGCACCAAACTCCAGATGGATATGACATTTCATATCATTTTCCACATCCAAATTTAAGAGGAGCGGTTTCTTCGAGACTTAAAATTATGGCTGGACTTGAAATAGGTACTAAATCTCAGCCAAGTAAAAGGGAGCAAGTAAAACTTCCAGTATATACCTTAGATATCCTAACTAATGACTATGGTTCAAGAATTGTAATAGATATTTTAGATGCTAAGAAAAGACATCAAAGAAAAAAGGTAAATCTTTAAAACCTCCCAAAACCCCCTAATTTTATGTTCATAAAAATCCATCGTTCATACAGAACCGTCGTAGCTCTTGCAGACTCAGAATTGGTAGGCAAAAAATTCGAAGAAGGAAAATACCAATTAGATGTAACTGAAAATTTCTACAAAGGAGACAAAGTAACTGAAGAACAAGCAATCCAAATTATAAAACGTCAAGTCATTGAAGATGCAACATTCAACATAGTCGGTCAAAAAGCAATTCAAGCAGCAGAAAAAGCAGGAATAATTCAAAAAGAAGAAACCTCTTCTCTTCAAGGAATCCCATTCACACTAATTCTTATCTAATCCAATAGTTTAAAATCCCCCAATATTCTATAATAAGATGGAAACTATATACCTCCCAAAAGCACGAGATGTCAAAGAAAATCTCAAACTTCTAAAAGAAAAGCTAAATTTAGAAATAAAACTAGAAGGACATAAAGTAACTTTCGAAGGAGAGGCAGTTGATGAACTAGCCGCAGAAAAAGTATTCAATGCAATTGAATTCGGATTCACCGTTCATCAATCCCTTCAACTGATAGACCCAGATATTCTCTTTGTAAAGATAAAAATGAAATCTGCCACTAGAAGAAAAGATATGAAAGATGTTAGAGGAAGAATAATAGGCAGAGAAGGTAAAACAAAAAGAACAATTGAAAGCATTTCAGATTGCGAAGTAGTCATAAACGGAAATGAAGTAGGAATAATTGGACTAGTAGATAATATCGAAGCAGCAACAACTGGAATAAAAAACATCGCTAAAGGAAGCAAACAAGCAAATGTTTACAATTATATGGAAAGAATGAACGCAGAAAAAAAGAAATTCACCAAAGACGACTTGGGAATAAAAGACAAAAACAGCAAATTAGAAGAAGATGAAAATTCGAAATCCGATGAAGGCGAAGACGAATTAGAAGAAGACGAAGATAACTGATTATATATTCTCCAAAAACCTAAAGCTTTAAAACCCTAAATACATCGTTAATTTTAAGTTCCCTTAACTCAGCCGGTAGAGTGCCTGACTGTTACAGGTTAAGAAAAACTATAGTAATCAGGATGTCGGAGGTTCGAGTCCTCCAGGGAACGTTTTATTTTTATAGTTAAAACCATAATTCTCAAAAAAAGAATAAAATATAATAAAAAATACATCAAAAAAAGAAATGTAAAATCCAGAACCCTATAAAAAATAAAAAGCTTGAGTCAGCTAATAACTCAAGCGAATGAATAAAAATTAAAAATATCAAATAGAAAAGTTATCTTTTCTTTTTTTTAGTTACTTTCTTTTTTGCCACTTTCTTTTCCTCTTTCCAATTGATATTATTTCTAATCATCACTTGTATATAAATGTATACCAAATTTTTCAAAAAAATAAAGTTTTCTAAAAAAGTTAAAATTATTTATCGACGAGGAAAAAATTATTCAATTTTTTTCAAAAAATAAAATAAAATTTTAAAAATAATAAATATATTCCAAAAATATATAAACTAACAGTTGCTAATAAAAACATGGATGAAAAAGATAGAGAATATTTTAGAGAAGCACCAAGGTTTACAAAACCAAGATTAGAAGAACCTTATACTCCCCGAATTCATACAAATCCGTTACATCCAAAAGCTCGTCCTCACCCAACTGCAGAAGATGCAAGACAAGCATTAATTCAACATGGACAAGCATTTAAACCGGAATATCGCTCTCCTCCAAGACAATAATTCCCAACAATTTTTATACTCTTATTCTATTAAAATAAAATGAAACACTCAAATAATAAATCCGTCCTTCTTGGGCTTTCAGGAGGAGTAGATTCTTCAATTGCAGCATACTTGCTAAAAAAACAAGGCTATGAAATCACTGCAGTCTTCCTAAAGTTATATTCAGATACAAAAAATAAACTCACAGGAGAATGTCATTGGCTCGAAGACTACAAAATGGCTCAAAAAATCGCAATCAAACTGGGTATTCCTTTAATTAAACTAGATTATGAATCTCTCTACAAATCAAAAGTAATTAATCCCATGTTCCACGAATATAAATCAGGACTTACTCCCAATCCAGACCTAGCCTGCAACTCCATCCTAAAATTTCCAATTCTAAGAAAAGAAGCAGAAAAAAGAGGAATTCAATTCATTGCAACAGGACATTACGCAAAAATTAAAAAATCATCAAAAGGTTTCCAATTACTAGCAGGAAGAGACTCCACAAAAGACCAATCCTACTTTCTTGCTCAGCTTTCCCAACAAGACTTAAAAAATACTTTATTCCCTCTAGGCAATCTCACAAAAACCCAAGTTAGAACCCTAGCAAAATCACTCAACTTCCCCAACTACAATAAACACGGAACAGCAGGAATTTGTTTCGTCGGGCAAATTCCAATGCATCAATTCCTCCAACAAAGAATAAAATCTAAAAAAGGAATAGTAAAATCTCCAGAAGGAATTCCTCTTGGAACTCACCAAGGTATCCAATTTTATACAATAGGACAAAAAGCTCTTCCATCCCAAGGAATTATTATAGACAAACCTAACCCTCAAGAAAGATATTATATCGCTAAAAAGATAAAACCCAACACTTTAATCATTGCTCCAGAAAATCACCCATTACTAAAAAGAAAAATAATAAAAATTCATAATCTCCACAAAATCAATACTAAAACAAAACTTCCAAGAAATCTCAAAGCCAGAATTAGGCACCTCGGACAATTCCATTCGGGCACTCTTAAAGGCAACACATTCACATTCTCCAAACCCCTAGAAGCTCTAGCCCAAGGCCAATACCTAGTTCTCTATAAAGGAAATCAAGTCCTAGCCTGTGGAGAAATAAGATTTTAAAACCGCCAATTTTAAATACATCAAAATCTACAATTATCTATGGATTTCGACAAAGTCGTAGAAAAAAGAAGGTCAATTCGTTCTTTCAAAGACAAAACAGTATCTTGGAAACTAGTCCTTGAAGCAATTGATTCTGCTCTTCAAGTTCCCTGCGCAGGAAACGACTTACCTATGAATTTTATAGTTGTAGAAGACCCAGAAAAAATAGAAAGACTCGCAAAAGCATCAGATCAATTATGGATGAACGAAGCCCCAATTCTTGTTGCAGTAGTTTCAGATGATTCTCAACTAGAAAGCCAATATGGTGATAGAGGCCGCGTATACTCAAGACAACAAGCAGGAGCATCAATTCAAACCCTTCTATTAAAATTAACAGACCTAGAATTATCTGCCTGTTGGGTAGGTTCTTATGATGATTATGATGTAAGATTTATTCTTGAAATTCCAGATAACGTCCAAATAGAAGCATTAATTCCAATAGGATATCAATCCTCTTCTGCAAAAAATGATACTAAACCTAGGAAGAAAAAGTTAGATTCTATATTAAGATGGGAAAGCTTCAAAATCAAGAGACGCCAACCAATGTTCCAAGAAAGAAAAGGAATTGTCAATAAAGATAGTTTACCTAATGCTTAAAACATTACTTCTTAGCCATCTTCCAAAGCTGTTCAAAATAAACCTTAAAAGAATCTGCAATTTCTTTGTTTTTTATTGAAATAGTTAAAATAAAATGCGCTTTTCCCACTTCAATAATAACCTTGTCATGATAAATTACAATAGTCGCAGGAGTTACAATTCCTTTAGGCAAAAATCCAAATGAAGCCAACTTATTTTTTCTTTCAGAGGATTTGTACTTTCCAGTTTCATCAAATATTGCCTCTACCTTAAATCCTCTTTCTTCTTGCTTTTTATAAAAATGAATGAAATAATCTCTTATCTGTTCAGTAGACTCCGTAATTCCTAAAACATACATTTTATCCCCTTTCTTCAATTCCTTTAATGCTAAATCAAAACAGCTTTTCATCCCTTCAAATCCCTGATAAACTGTACAATTACTTTGACTTTCAGAAAGTTTAGCTTTCTCAAGCAAGAAATCCATATTTTTCTCAAGCTCTTTATTAATGACTCTAATCTCCTCTTCTTTCTTCCTAACAATATCCTGCAATTTCTCAGGACTTTCTGCCTTAAACTGCCTTACATTCTCTTTTTCTATTGAACTAACAAGTCCTTTCTCAATTAACCTATCGAGAATTTTATATGCCTTTGAACCCGAAACTCCTGATTTGCTAATAATCGGACCAACACTTGAAACCCCAATTTGAAGTAAGGCAAGGTATATTTTTGCCTCTCCAGGAGATAATCCTAATCTTTCTAATATTTCTCTTAGTTCATTCATAAAAACATAAGAACTCCGCTCATTTTAAATCTTTTCCTTCTGTCCCCCTAGTGGGGACATTATAGTTAAAAGCTCAAATTATGCGACAACATTTAAGTAACAAAAATGATAAATGAAAACAAATTACTAAGTGAAGAACAAAGATTAGAAGAATCACCAAAAAGAGCACCCGAACTATTGAATTTTAGTAGTTATTCACAATCTCAGTTAGCTAAAGTAATTCTTTCGGATACCCTTCTTGATGCCTTAATAAAATCCTCAAAAGCTTATAGATATCCACACAATTTGACTCCAAAAGAATATGAAGAATTCTTTGATTCATTAGACAAAATAATACGCGAACATGATTCACTAATAACAGAAGATGAAAGACGTATGAGATTGCATAAAGGAAGACATATTAAATCAATGTCTAAAAGACAATGTGCAATAGGAATAAAAAGTCACGCTTTAAGATCAGTACTTAGTGATATATGCCAATCAGGTATTATTAAAATGGAATATGATGCCGAACGGGGAACATTTCAATTTAATAAAACAAAACAGTTTAATTGCCCATGTCAAACTATCAGAACAGGAGAAGAAATAATCAAATCTGCTTCTTATCATTGCCCATTTACCGAAAATTCCTGTTTTCCAATAGTGAATACACTTCTAAAAGAAGTTTTTAATTATAATCACGGTTTAATTTTAAGTTTGTCTATGGCATTCCCCACAATAGACCCCAGAGAGATTAGGTATAACCATGCTCGAAAAGAATCAATCGGGCCAACTTCAACATACAATCTTAAAAAGAGAGTTAGAGAATTAAAAGAACGTATAAAAATAGAGAGCCCAGAGTATTCTGTAGATTATGCTCAACCAATAGAACTAATTGCAAGAATACCTATCGGAACAATTATTGCTCAACCGAGAATAAGAAACGAAACAACAGTATATGGTACACTATGCGAGTTTGAAGTTAAAATTGCATCTAATCTTGAAAGAAATATTGACAGAATATTTGATAAAATAAAACCCATTGCATCTAATCTTGAAGAAATCTTCTTACAAGCATCAAAAAAATAAAACCTAAAAACAAATTTAATTCTTAATAAAAATAAAAAAGGAAGAGAAAAACCTATAAAATGCTTTCAGGAAAGAAGTCTAACTTAACTTCTTGATTAATAGCAACAAAATCAATATTTTTTATAATCTCAGGCAACTCATTTTTTAAATAATTAATATAACTATAAATCTCTTCGATATTAGTATACTCAATTTCTGCCTCTAAATCCCAAGAACTTACTGCTTTTATTAGATGAATAACATTAGGATTACCTTTAATTATTTGAATAACTTTTTCTTTTGAAGAATTTTCAAGAGAATTCAAAGAAATACAAATCTTATATAATTTATATCCTATTTTATTCAAATCTATAAAAATAGTAAACCCCTGTAAAATTTCCTTTTCCTTCAAATTTTCTATTCTTGTCAAAATAGTTCTAGCATCTAAATTTAACTTTTTAGCCACATCAAGATATTCAAATCTTCCATCATTTCTTATTAGAGAAATTATCTTTTTATCAATTTCATCAATTTGAATTTTCTCCGAATTGCCTCCAAAAATAAATTCCTTTCTAGCAATCTTGTCTTTCCCAACTAAATATTCTCTATTAAACACAAGCCCATCTTCAATGAAGCTAATTTCATAATCTTTAACATATTTACTCAATTTAGAAAGAACTTCGTTTTTTATTCTTGCAAAATCTAAAATATCCCTATAATAAAATCCTATCAGTAAATCCCAATTTCCAACCGATTTAGCAACCCAAGCAACTTCCTTATTTTTTATAAGCCAATCAAATACTTGTTCATCATTCTTCATGCCCTTTAGATTAATATATATTTTTCCTGAAAATATTCCTAATTTAGTTAAAGAGAATACTGGAACAAACTTAGTAATAACTTTATTTTTAATCAAATTAGCTATTCTATAAGCAACAACTTCCTTCTTAGAACTAATTTTCTTCGCCAACTCCCTATAACTAATCCTCGCATTCTTACCCAGTTCATAGATTATCTTTCTGTCTAATAAATCAATATCCATATTAAACAAATAAGCAGAGTAGTATATAAATTTTGTCTTTTTAGTTAATATTTTATCAATAATACTTAATAACTAATGTAATGAGGTTTTTTTATGGAAGATACGCATGATGGTTTAGCTATAGATTTTAACAAGACATTTTTGGAAAGAGAAGATAAGTCAAGAAGGATTTGGGTAGGAGAGATATTATTAGCTCGCTGGATACTTGGAACAAGGTTTTTTCATACGACTATAGGTAGATTAGAAAAAATTTCAAAAGGGCCATTTCCGATGCACAGAACTTTGGGAATAACTGGAGAATATTTCTATTTGCATTTAACTGAAGCATATCAACTTGATAACGAATATGGACAACTAGATATCAAATACAAAGGCAATGAAAAATTAATGGCAGATAGAATATTGGGAGTTTATTCTGATACTCGCGAGCAAGAACTCGTCCTGAATAAAATTTTTCCAGGTAAAACTCATAATAACCTTAACTCCGCAAAAATTTAGGGAATATGTTTGAGATTTATCCCTAAAT
>ERZ1292629.1127-Hain-H43-01um-R1-1127-length-27320-cov-9_pt1 | contig 27320 bp, 28 predicted proteins | sample MGYA00564399_ERZ1292629 | MGnify/ENA primary metagenome ERZ1292629 (study PRJEB36523, sample SAMEA6512636) | groundwater metagenome | collected 2019-01-08 | study: AquaDiva: Metagenomics assemblies of 32 groundwater samples
TGGTGCGCGCTGTAGGATTCGAACCTACGACCCACCGCGTGTAGGGCGGTTGCTCTGCCACTGAGCTAAACGCGCTAGTTTTCCAAGTGGGCGTGGATGGAGTCGAACCATCTCCTGGACTTTATAAGAGTCCCATTCTCACCGTTAAACTACACGCCCAAGTTTGCCATTATTCTAATCAAAAAAAGCCTTGGCTTCAAGGAGTCTTTTGAAAGCGCCGGATTAAGCCCCGAGCAGGGCGTAAAACTCTTTTTGCTCCAAGGTTTCTTTAGCGATCAGTTCTTTGGCGATTTTTTCCAGAATGCCGATTTTTTTAATCAGGACTTCTTTGCCCTTTTTGAGGGCACCGACAATGAAGCGCCTGACTTCGCTGTCAATCAATTTGGCGGTGGCCTCGGAGTAATTTTTCTCGGTGGTTAACTCTTTGCCGAGGAAAACTAATTCCTCCTTGTCGCCGAAAGTTATCGGGCCGACTTTGTCCGACATGCCATATTGGGTAACCATCTTGCGGGCCAATTCGGAAGCAATTTTTAGGTCGTTGGAAGCGCCGGTAGTCAATTCGTTAAACTTCAGCCGCTCGGCGCCATAGCCACCCAAGAGCACTGCCAGCTCGGATTCAAACTCGCTGCGCGAACGCAGGTGTTTATCCTCCAACGGCAGTTTTAAGGTATAGCCGCCGGCCCGGCCGCGCGAGACGATGGAGACCTTGTGCACCGGGTCGGTGTGAGGCAGGGAAGCGGCCAGCAAAGCATGGCCGGCTTCATGATAAGCGGCGATCTCTTTTTCTTTTTTGCTGAAAATATGCGAGCGCCGCTCCGGGCCGAGAATCACTTTCTCAATCGCTTGGGAAAGGTTTTCTTGGGTAATTTCTTTCTGGTTTTGGCGGGCGGCCAAAATTGCCGCTTCGTTGAGTAAGTTAGCCAGATCGGCGCCCGAAAACCCCGGCGTTCTTTCCGCCACCACCCGCAGATTAACCTCCTTAGCCAATGGTTTGTCAGCGGCGTGGATTTTTAAAATCGCTTCGCGGTCGTTGATGGAAGGTTCGTCCAGCACAATGCGCCGGTCAAACCGCCCGGGGCGCAATAAAGCGGGGTCCAAAATATCAGGCCGGTTGGTAGCCGAAAAAATCACGACGGCGTCATCGGTGCCGAATCCATCCATTTCCACCAGGATTTGGTTGAGCGTTTGTTCGCGCTCGTCATGACCACCGCCCAGGCCGGCTCCGCGGTGCCGACCGATGGCATCAATCTCGTCAATAAAAATTATAGAGGGAGCGGTTTTTTTGGCCGTCTCGAAGGTATCTCTTACTCGATTAGCGCCTACCCCGACAAACATTTCCACAAACTCCGAGCCGGAGACATAGTAAAACGGGACATTAGCTTCATTAGCCACCGCTTTGGCCAATAAAGTTTTTCCCGTTCCCGGTGCACCGACCAGCAATACACCCCGCGGCATACGGGCGCCGAGTTTTTGGAATTTGCGCGGGTCGCGCAAAAACTCCACCACCTCACTGACTTCTTCTTTGGCTTCCACCAAGCCGGCCACGTCTTTGAAAGTAATTTTTTTCTTGCCGTCAGCGCCGTCACCGGCCAGTTTGGCTTTGGATTTGCCGAAACTAAACGCGGTCATGGCGCCGCGCTGGGCCTGGCGGAACAGAAACCAGAAAATGAGGATGAAAAAAAGAAAGGGGAGCAGGATCGGCAGAAAGCTGGAGGCGTAGTAGGCAAGACCGGTCTCGCTTTTGACGTCAATATTCACCTGTGCCAGTTTAGTCTTGTCCGCGCCCAGATTGGTCAAGCTCTCGCTCAAAGAAGCGTTGGGCTCGCGTTTGGAAGTTTCTTTGGCCTCATCCTGTTTCAAGGTTATTTCCAAAATGTCGCCCCGAACAACGATTTCCTTGACCGCGCCGGCATTGATTTGCGTGACCAAAGTGCTCAAGGAAACCTCCACTTTCTTGGCCGCCAGCGGCGACTGGAAAAACGCCAAAAGCCCCGATAAAACTATCAGGATAACAAAAACGATGACGATGTATTTAAGAAGGGATTTCATGAACTTATAGCTTAGCAGAAAGGATTTTGGGATACAAGAATTTTACTAAACGTGAGGGCTGATCAGCTCTTCAGTTAATCCCAGCTCAATAATTTTTCGCAATTCTAGCCAGTCTATTTTAGTTGGCGCTATGCCCACCGATGAAACAGTACTGCCGTTTAGGATTGAATTGGTTGCCGTATCGTAATACCAGTTAGGAACTTCATTAATCCGCCTCTTGGCCATAAGCGATTCCGGATCTTCCGATATTTCCAAACCATTTTTATCTGCTTCCCACAGACGGATTAAAGCTGCCAATGAACGCAAATCTATTCTTTTAGCCGGTCTGGTTAAAATATTAACATAGCCCAGCTGATTTTTCTGAACTACCACATCATATCTACCTCCGATTTGGGACCGCAAAAAACCAGGCATTCCCACGTTGTTAGATTCAAGCATTATGATTTTTAATTTTTTAACTCTCTGTTTTACGGTAAACTCAACAACCTTATTTTCGGCGCGCTTACCCTCTAGTTCTCTAGGAAATTCCTCAAAACGTTTCCTTTCTTCGTTATGGTGGGCAATTAAGAGGGGCATTACCAATTCAATTATTTTTCCTGGATCCTTGGGCAGGCTTTTATTCAAAGCAGAAATTAAGCCAGAGAGACCCAAAGCTCTATCAATCGGGTCGGGAGAGACCGTACCCTTGCCATAGAAGTCGTCGCGCCGGGCGTATTCCAAAAGTTTTGCCAGTGAAGGATCGTCGGCGGCTTCTAAATATTGGGCGACCAGTTCCGAAACCGTAATCCGTTCTTTCTTCTGATGGTGGTCAAAAGGCCCACTACCCAAGTCAATTAAAACGTATCCTTCAGCAAGCAATTGCTCCGAGGATTGACCTTCAGGCATTATCGTCCAAAATTCAATTTTAGCTTCCCGGATGCCCGGAAACTTAATCTCGCCAAAACGTTTCAAAATGAAAATGGCCACGATAGTATCGGGTTGGGGACGGACCGGGAGAACAATGGTGTGAAAAACCAGATTTTGGCTTGACATTTTACTAATATATTATCTGATTTATTAAGGCAAGTCAAGCAAGTCAAATTAGAATAAAAAATGACCCCGAGGGAGGATTCTATTGAATCACATCCCCCGGGGTCGGTTACTACTTTCGCTGGCCGTGCTGGATGGTCGCAAAGCGCGCGTGTCGCTGTACCAGTTCGACTAGCTGGTCATCAGACAGCCCGGTCGGCGGAACCTGGTACTGTCGGGAACCGTTGAAACAGGCCGGCAGGCGTGGGTCGTGGAACCAGCGGCCGGGTTCCAGTTTTTCCAGTTCCCGGCACAGTGCACCCAGCCGCAAGTGCTTGCCGCCGGTGGTCTGGATGCGGACGTTCCCCTCGGAGTTTTTGATTGCCACCAAGAGAAATTTTTTGACCAGTTCACGGCTAATATAGGGGCTGTCGGTTTTGACCAACCCGCCTCGTCCGGGTCCCAACTCAAAGTTCAAAAAAACTTCAAAACCGTGGCCGTGGCTGTTGAGCAGTTCATCCTGGGCCTGCTTGCGCATCCGCTGGGCGTTTTGCCAGCCGTCAGCAAAGTACTGTGCCCGCCGAATGATTTCCTCCACCGGCACTCCCAGCCGCCACATATCCCGCATATAGCGTGGGATGGTGAAGGGGCTGAAATTGCTTTTAAGGAAATCTTTGCCGATAAGTCCGCCCACCAACCTTTCCAATACGGCCGCCTCGCCAGGCTGGGCTGGCTTGTCCGCCGCGTCCAGGAAAGTGTTGATGACGTGGCTGACCGCCGTAACCACCTCCTGCTGGCTACGGCCGAGCTTATAGAGTTCCCGCAGGGTCCAAGTGATGGATCCATAGAAACCCTTCAGATAGCCAGTAAGATTATTCTTGTTTACCATTTCCAGCAACTCCTGCAGGGCCGAGTCGCGCGGGATTTCGTAGTCAACCATTATTGACTCCAGGGCCGAGCCCGTCCCGCGGCCGTGATACTTGTCGCGGCCCAGGTCAATCGGAACGATATTGCTATCTATCCATTGCTGGAAAGTAGCGTCATCCGGCTCCTCGTTCAGCGGCCAAAATGAGACTACTGGCAGAGGATAACCGAGAAATCTTTCCAGCGCTACCTTAGCCGCAATTTTATCAAACTGTGGCTCCCGTACCAGCACTACTCCACCCGCTTTTTCCCGCATTTCTCACCTCCAACCTCCAAGATTTTGATTTTATTTGACTAGTTTGAAAAGAGCGATTTGTTGATAATAACATACTAAGCTATTGTTTGTCAAAACAAAAAAAGACACGGGTTTCCGTGTCCGGTGGAAATTGCCGCCCTGACCGCTTTTACTGTCCAAAGGGATGATTGAACGTTTTCGTTCCCTGCCGATGGCCCGCTCGGCGGTGCTGGCCGGCCGGATAATTTCCGACACTCTGCGTAATTTATTCGTAGTCCTCTTGATGACGCTGGTCGGCCTGCTCTTGGGTTTTGACGTCAAAACCAGTTTCGGCGGCTATCTGGGAGCAATGGCGATAACTTTGCTTTTAGGTTTTTCTTTTTCTTGGATCTCGGCCTTGATCGGTGTCAGCGTAAAAAATGTGGAAACCGCCCAAACGGCCGGTTTCATCTGGGTCTTTCCCCTCGTTTTTGCCAGCTCTATTTTCGTGCCGATCGCTACTATGCCCGACTGGCTCCAGACAATCGCCAAACACAGCCCCATTACCGCTACTGTGGACACGGTGCGGGCATTGATACTGGGCGGCGGTTTCCAAAGTCAGCTGGGCAACGCTCTATGGTGGGCGCTGGCTATTGTGGCGGTGTTTATGCCTTGGGCGGTACACCGTTATCGAACCAGTGCAGTTTAATTTTCTCTTTTTTGCGATTGTAAGCGAGTTTGCTCCGGTGGGTCCGGGAAGGTTTTAATTTAATCGGGCCGCGGGGGATTTTAGACGGTAATTTTTTCTTCGCTTTTTTCCTCATTATTAGAAGTTTCCAGGGTCAGTAGCATTTTGTGCTCTTTGGGGTCAATGGAAACGATCGCTACGGTTGGCTGGTCGCCGATGCGCAGGACTTCGGAGGGTCGGCGGTCGCCGAATTCCGAAGCCGGGATTAAGCCGAAAATTTCTTCGTCCAAACGGACAAAAACACCGAAGTTGGTGAGGCGCGTAACTTCGCCTGCCAGTTTTTGACCGACCGAATATTTCTCCTCCACCTTTTGCCAGGGGTCGGGTTTGAGGGCTTTCAGCGACAAGGAAATTTTGGTGCCGTCAATTTCAATAATTTTGGCTTCCACCGGCTGACCCGGAGTAAGGAAGTCGCGCGGATTGTCAATCAATTTCCAGTCAATTTCAGAAATATGGACCAGGCCTTCCAGGTTGTCAGTTAATTTTACAAATGCCCCAAAATCGGTAACGTCGGTGACCGTGCCGGAAACAACATCGCCGACTTTGAATTTGGCCACCTCGGCCAAGAGCTGTTGGTCATTAATGGCTTTTTCGGAAACGATCAGCCGGTTTTCGTCTTCAAAGTAGTCAATGATTTTGACCTGAATGTCGGTGTTGCGGAGTTTCTGGAGCGCTTGGACGATTTTCGTGGTGTCGCCGCCTTCTACCTTCGGGTAATGCTCGGGCGCCAGCTGGGAGAGCGGCAGAAAACCGGGGATGCCGTTGACTTCCACGATCAAACCGCCCTTATTGATATTAATAATTTTAGTAGTGATAACTTCCCCGCTGTCTTTTTTGTTTTTGATGTCCTGCCAGGCGGTGGTCAGCTGGGCGCGTTTGAGCGACAATTCGCGCCAGCCGTCCTCGTTCTCCAGGTCAAGCAAAATTACCGCCACCCGCTGGCCCGGCTTGAGCGCTTTTTGCAAGGTAGTGTTGTCATAAAATTCTCCAGGGTAAACAATGCCCGTGCCCAGCGAATCCAAGTCCACCAGCACCGAATTTTTGCCGGCGCTGATTATTTCGCCCTCCAAGGTGCTGCCGACTTTGGGTAAATCAAACGCCGCCTTGGCCAACAGGTCTTTCATTGATAAAATGTTAGAATTAGCGGGCTGTCCCTGAAGTTCCATAAAGGTATGGGAAAGTTTAGCATTTTTAGATTTTTATGACAAGAATCGGCCTTGAGTTACCGGACATTTTTTGATACCATTAAGTATGACTATCAGCTGGTACGGGCATTCATGCTTTAGGTTAGAGAGCAAGGGGACTAGTGTTTTAATTGACCCGTTTGACAAGGCGATCGGGCTGCGGCCGCCCCGCCACGGCGGGGATATAATACTGGTCAGCCATGAACATTCCGACCACAATAACATAGCTGGAGCGTCCGCCGAGGCGTTTTTAGTGCGCGGGCCGGGCGAGTATGAGAAAAGCGGAGTATATATAGAGGGGATTAAATCATATCACGACAATAGTGAAGGCAAAGAACGGGGCCTAAATACTATCTATATTATTCGCTTTGAGGAAATTCGGCTGTGCCATTTGGGTGATTTGGGGCAGAATGAGTTGGCCGAGGAACAGATTAAAGCCATCGGTGAGGTGGACGTGCTATTTGTCCCGGTGGGCGGCAATTACACCATTGACGGCATTCAAGCGGCGAAAATTGTCGGTGAAATTGAGCCGAAAATTATTGTGCCGATGCATTACAAAATTCCCGGGCTGACCATAGACATTGACGGGCCGCAGAAATTTCTGAAAGAGATCGGCCTTAAGCCGGAAGAAGTGGAAACGCTGAAAATCGCCAAAAAGGGCTTGCCGACCGAGGAAGTAAAACTAGTGATGTTTAAAGTTTAAAGATGCGAGGGATACTTAACGAAATCAAACAACAGCCGCCGCATATTAGGGAGGTCTTTATGTGGGTGTGCGTGGTGATTACCTTTTCGGTAATCGGTTTTGCCTGGTTCCGGACCACCTCCCGGCAGTTCGTCGCTTTGCTCAATCCGGAACAAGTTCAACAAACTGAAACGGTGGCCCGGGCCCGGGAGGAACCGGCTTCGCCTTTCGCCACTTTGTTTTTGTCCATCAAAGACTTAAAAGCCAGTCTTTGGGATTTGTTCAATTTTTCCCAAAAGAGCAATGATATTGAAGTGAAAAATCCAGGGCCGGTTCAACCCAACGAAGCCAACCAACCAATCACCCCGCAACCGCTCCCGCTTTCTCCATAATCCATGACCGTTTTAGGAGGTACAATCAAACCGCGCGAAATCACGCAGGAGATGCAGGAGTCCTATCTGGACTACGCCATGAGCGTAATCGTTGCTCGCGCCCTGCCCGACATCCGCGACGGACTGAAGCCGGTCCACCGGCGGATTTTGTATTCCATGCATGAAATGGGATTACGGCCGAATGCTAAGTACCGCAAGTCAGCAGCCATAATCGGTGCCGTTCTCGCAAGATTTCACCCCCACGGTGATAGCGCCGCCTATGACTCAATGGTGCGGATGGCTCAAGATTTTTCCTTGCGTTACCCGTTAGTAGATGGGCAAGGCAACTTCGGCTGTTTTACGGGTGACACAAAAATATCCCTAACCGATGGCCGAAACCTATCTTTTAGAGAACTAGTTAATGAGTTTAAATCTGGCAAAAAAAATTATACCTATTCTTTCAATCACGAGACGGACTCAATTGAGGTCACCGAAATTAAAAATCCCCGTTTAACTCATAAAGACGCCGAGTTAGTCGAAGTGGTCTTGGATAATGGAGAAAGAATAAAATGCACGCCTGACCACCGGTTTATGTTGCGAGACGGAAGTTATCGAGAAGCCCAGTTTCTTGAAGCTAAGAATTCATTAATGCCTGCTTATTTTAGATTGTCTACCCTTAAAGATGATAAAAACTCCGTTGGTTACCGAATGATTTGGCAGCCGCTGAAAGGGCTATGGGATTGGGTACACCGCTTAAGCGACAAATGGAATATTGATAATGATGTTTATACGGTCAAAACCGGCAAAGTCCGTCATCATCTGGATTTTAATAAACTTAATAACAGTCCAGATAACATCAAGCGGATGCAGTGGGGCGAACATTGGCGGCTCCATTACCGCCTGTCGGCGCAAAGACACAAAAATGACAAGGAATACGTAGCTAAACTGAAAGCAGGGCGCGATAAGTTCTGGGCACAGCCGGAGGCCAGACAGAGAAACGCCCTATTGCTTTCGGAACGGAGTAAAAAATGGTGGCAAGACCCAAAATACAGAGAGCAAAGAATTAAAGCAGTAAAAAAACTCTGGAATAATCCGGGCTTCAAAGAGAAAATGCAACTGGCTAGCGCTGAAAATTTAAGGCGTCTTTGGGGTACGACCGGATTTCGAGAGTCATTGAGCGTTTTGAAATCCAGAGAAATGAAAGCACGGTGGCAAAATTCCGAGTATCGGCAAAAAGCTAGAGAATGGACCAGGAAAATGTCTAATAATTTGTGGTCTGATCCGGGACACCGGCAACGCATGAGCCGTTTGATGAAATTAGTAATGAGTAGTGAGAAAAATAGGCGAAAGATCAGTGAGCGCTCAAAAGCTCTCTGGCAGAATGAAAACTTTCGCAACAAATATTCGCCCGATCATTTCCGAAAAATAGGTTGCTTAGCTTGGCAAAAAGAGGGTTTTCGAGAAACACAGACCTTGAAAGCGAAAAAGCAATGGCAAGATCCAGAGTTTAGAAAGCGGGTGATCAGTAGTGTCAGAGCAGGCAATAAAAGATTTTTAGACAAGCATCCAGGCTTTATGAAAGCAATGGCACAAAAAGCCGCCGCCGCCTTGCACAAAAAGTGGCAAGAACCGGAATACAAAGAACGGGTTATCAAATCCAAGATTTTAGGATTTGTTAACGGCCTGACCAGCTCTGGTAAACCGCTTACTCGTGAAGCATACCAGCAGGCCAGAACTAATAATGGTATTCCCGGTTTTACAAAAGCATTAGAGTATTTTGGCGACGCTGATAAATTAGCGGCCCAAGCTAAAGTCTATAACCATAAAGTAGTTGCTGTTCAGTTTCTAACCAAAAAAGAGGACGTCTATGACCTTACCGTTGATAAGAATCACAATTTTGCCCTAGCGGCCGGTGTCTTTGTTCATAATTCTGTAGATGGTGATTCGGCAGCAGCCTATCGTTATACGGAGGCCAAACTGGCGCCAATAGCGGAGATGCTGTTGTCTGACATTGAAAAAAATACTGTTAACTTTATGGATAATTATGATGCTACCCACCAAGAGCCGACTGTTTTGCCGACGCGAATTCCTAACTTACTGCTCAACGGCTCCATGGGCATCGCCGTCGGCATGGCCACCAATATTCCGCCGCACAATCTGGGGGAAGTGCTGGATGGTTTGGTTCATGTGATAGACAACCCCAACGCCGATATTGCCAGTATCGGCCAATTTATCAAAGGCCCCGACTTCCCCACCGGCGGCACGATTTACAACGAAAAAGAGATCCAAAACACTTATGCCACCGGCCGGGGGCCGATCATCATGCGGGCCAAAGCGGAAATTGTGGAATCGGAGCGGCGGGGATTCCAAATCATTGTCAGTGAGATTCCCTATCAGGTCAACAAAGCCGAATTGATTATCAAGGTGGCCGAACTGGTCAAAGATAAAAAAGTGGACGGCATCAAAGACATTCGCGACGAGTCGGACAAGGATGGTCTGCGCATCGCCGTTGACTTGAAGCCGGACGCTTTCCCGCGGAAAGTCTTGAACCAGCTTTTTAAGTACACCGAACTCCAGAAATCCTTTCACGTCAATATGCTCGGTCTGGTGGACGGGATCCAGCCCCAGATTTTAAACATCAAAACCCTGTTGGAAAAGTTTATTGAGCACCGCCAAACCGTGGTTACCCGCCGGACCAAATATGACCTGGGCAAAGCCAAAGACCGGGCTCATATACTGGAAGGACTTAAGCAAGCCCTTGACCACATTGATGAAATCATCAAGCTGATTAAAAAGTCCGACTCCAAAGAGGACGCTTTCCGTAATTTGATCAAGCAGTTCAAATTCAGCGACCGGCAGGCGACAGCTATTTTGGAAATGCGCCTCCAAGCGCTGGCCGGATTGGAGCGCAAAAAAATTGAAGATGAACTTAAGGAGAAAAAAGAACTGATCACTTATCTGGAAAACCTGCTAGCCCAGCCCAAAAAGATTTTAGCCGTGATCAAAGAGGAGTTTAAGGAAATTAAAGAGAAATTTGCCGATGAACGGCGAACCAAAATCGTCCGGTCGGCCCTCAAAGAGATCGGCGAAGAAGAGCTGATACCGGAAGCCGACTCGCTGTTTATGCTGACTCAAGGCGGCTACCTCAAGCGCATTCCGCCCGAAGCCCTGAAATCACAAAAACGCGGCGGCAAAGGGCTGATCGGCATTGCCACTAAAGAGGAAGACGTCGTCCAACATTTCTTCGTTGCCAACACCCATGATAATCTAATGTTTTTCACCAACTCGGGCAAAGTGTTTCAGACCAAGGGCTATGAAGTGCCCGAGTCCACCCGCCAGGCCAAAGGTAAGGCGATTGTTAATTTTTTACAAGTAACGCCAGCCGATAAAATTACGGCCGTTGTTCCTATCGGCAAAAATGAGGGGGCAAAGTATCTGGTGATGGTCACAGCCAACGGCATTGTTAAAAAAGTGGAAACCGATGCTTTTGGCCAAGTCCGGAAAAACGGCATGGTTGCCATTAAACTCAAAAGTGACGACGAATTGAAATGGGTGATGACCAGTTCCGGTTCGGATGAGATAATTTTGACCACCAGCAACGGTCTGGCTATTAGATTTAAAGAGAAAGACGTCCGGCCGATGGGCCGGGCGGCGGCCGGGGTGATCGGGGTGCGATTATCCGCCAAAGGCGGAAAAGGAGCAAAAATTGTCGGAGCGGATGTGGTTCCGGCGGGCAAAGAAGCCAGGGGGTTCAAGTTATTGGCGGTGATGGCCAACGGTTACGGCAAACGCACCGACCTTTCGGCTTACAAAATCCAAAAACGCGGCGGCAAGGGGATTATGACCGCCAAAATCACTGCCAAGACCGGCCAGTTGGTTTCCGCCCACATTACCGGCGAGGAGGACAAAGAAGTCATCGCCGTTTCCAAAAAAGGGGTGGTCATTCGCACCGAACTTAACAGTATCTCCGAACTTGGCCGAGCAACCCAAGGTGTCCGGGTAATGAAACTTGACCCCGGCGACGCCGTGGCATCAGTGGTGCTGGTCTAGAGATTTAGAGAGGTCCGGGTGAGCGCTTGTTTACAACGCGGTTTTTTTGTTGGCGGCTTGATGTTAAAATAGATTTATTAACGGACAAGCAAATCCAAACAATTTTATGGACCCGCAGACGACCGTCGGCTGTTTTGGCATCCAAGCGGGGATGCGGATTGCCGATTTTGGCTCCGGCTCCGGTTTCTTCACAATTTTTATGGCCAAGTTGGCCGGTCCCGACGGTCTGGTAACGGCGATTGACGTCATGGACTCGGCGCTCGATTCGGTGCGGGCCAAAGCCAAAGCCGAAGCGCTCGACAATATTGACACTATCCGCTCCAACCTTGAACTGCCGGGCAGTTCCGGCTTGGCCGACGGCTCGCAGGATTTGGTTTTGTTGAAAAACGTTCTGTTCCAGACCGAGAAAAAACAAGAGATGCTCGCCGAGGCCAACCGGGTTTTGAAAATTGCCGGCAAATTGGCGGTGATTGACTGGAAAAAAGGCGCCGACGGCTTGGGGCCGCCCGACAAACTCCGGACCGATACCGAGACCATACGCCAATTGGCGGAAAACGGGGGTTTCAATTTCATTGATTTCATTGACGCCGATGTTTTTCATTACGGCATGATGTTTAAGAAAGTGTAATTCGCGCGCGCTATTCGTCAAGTGTATGCAACCGCTATTCGTAAGCGTATGTAACTATGGATAGAACCAAATTGATGATTTTGGGAGGAATTGCCGGAGCTTTGCTTTTGGGGCTTTTGGTTTTTTTCCTGTTCCGGGGTTTGGGCGGAATAACCAAAGCGCCCCAGCCGGTTTATCTCCAATTTTGGGGCGTCTACGACAACCCCAGCTATTACGCCGATATTATCCGGGCTTACGAAAAGATCAACCCGACCGTCCATATCAACTACCGGCTGTTCAGTTTTGCGGATTATGAAAAACAACTGGTTGACGCTTTCGCCGCCGGTACCGGTCCGGATATCTGGCTGATGCACAACACCTGGCTGCCCAAGCACGGTGACAAGATCCAGCCCCTGCCCCAGGCCATTCCCGACCAGAAACAGCCGTTATTTACGATTAAAGATTTCCAGGACCAGTTTATTGATGTAACACTCAACGACCTGACCTTAAGCGACCAGATCTATGCCCTGCCGCTTTATGCCGACACTCTGGCGCTTTACTACAACAAAGAAATGTTTAATACCGCCGGTATCGCCACGCCGCCGGCGACCTGGAATGAATTTAATGACACGATTAAGAAGTTAACCAAGCTGGATAACCGCGGCGGTATCACCCAAGCCGGCGCGGCCCTGGGCACGGCCAAAAACATCAACCGTTCAACTGATATTTTGTCGTTGTTGATGCTACAGAGCGGCGTCCAGATGACTGACGCCGAGAACACGGCGGCAACTTTTGCCAGCGCTTATGGCAGCCAAAGAGTGGGCGAGGTAGCCCTCCAATATTACACTGATTTTGCCAACCCGCTTAAACAGGTTTTCACCTGGGATAACCAACAGCACTATTCGGTGGATGCTTTTGTGGAGGGCCGGGCGGCGATGATGCTAAATTATTCCCATCAAATTTTAACTCTGCGCGCCAAAGCGCCGCGCTTCAATTTCACCATCGCGCCGGTACCGCAGCTTGGCCCGACCGGAGCGGAGGGGCTGGCCGAAACCCAGACCGCCGTCAACTACGCCAATTACTGGGCGCCGACGGTGGCCAAACAATCCAAGAACGCGGTTGAGGCCTGGAAATTTCTAGTTTATTTATCCTCGGCCGAAACCGCCAAACAATACCTGGCCGCTGCCAGCCGGCCGGCCGCCCGGCGTGACCTGATTGCCGCGCAAATTACCGAACCGGAGATCGGCGTCTTCGCCAAACAGGCCTTATCCGCCCGCTCCTGGTATCAGGCGGACAACAATGAAATTGAAGCCATTTTTGCCGAAATGATTGACGACGTTAACTTCGGCCGGGCTTCCATCCGCGACGCCCTGCAGTCGGCGGAAAGCAAAGTAAATGTGTTGATGCAGAAAAACCGACGGTGATGAATAGAAAAAAGTTTTTTACCGCTTTATTTCTCGCTATTGTAGTTCTTGGGTTTTTTGTTGCCGCCGACAGCGCCCGGGCGGCTTTGGTGACTTGCGGGCGGCAATCGGGCACGGCCGCCGAACGGGCGCCTTGCACCACTTGCGATGTTTTTGTTCTAGCCAAAAACGTCATTGATTTCATTATGCTCAAACTGGCGCCGGCAGTGGCAACTTTGATTTTTTTGTGGGCCGGATTTCTGATAATTCTGGGCGGCGCCGATCCGGGGCAAGTAAAGCGGGGAAAAGAAATTTTTTGGCTGGCTGTCAGGGGGCTGTTTATAATCTTCGGGGCTTGGCTGGTAGCCAATACTTTAATTAAATCCTTGGCTGTCAATGACGTTGCCAAAGAATGGTACAAAATTGAATGCAAAGCGCCGGCGATTGTCCCACCCACAGTTCCACCCGTAGTTTCACCCAAGGGGACTTGCGCCGGCGTCCAATGCAGCGACTCTAACTTAAATGTTTGCGGCGATAATTCCAGCGCCAACTGTTCCCAAAACTCGGTTAATTATTGGAACGCTGAAATCCAAGAGGGCGCCCGGGGCAAGCAGATTTGCGGCGGCATTGACACGGTAGCAATGGTCAAAGCTATCATCTCCCAAGAATCAGGCGGCAACACCAGCGCCACTTCCGGCAAGGGCGCTTATGGCATTATTCAGTTAAAACCGGATACTGCCAATCAATTCAAATCCGGCTGCACCACCGACAATATTAACGCTAACTGGCTGACCAATCCCAGAAACATCGCCGCCAGCATCTGCATCGCTGTTAACTATATGAAAAGTCTGGCTGGTCCTTGCGGCTGTGATGTCAGACAAATCGCCGCCGGTTACAACGGCGGGGGCGATAATCAGGGTGCCTGCGATTTGAGCCAAAGTTGCGCCAGCTGTTCAATCTGCGGTAGTGAAAAAACCAGACGTTGGGAATGTCCGTGGGACGGCCCGGACGGCGAGCATAAAACGTGCAACGTTGACCGGACAAATGGCAGCTTTAATGAAACCAGAAAATACGCTCCCAAGGTCTCATATTGCTACAAGCAGTTTTAAGCCGACCCAATGAAGAAAACCTTTTTAATCATTTTACTGATACAGTTCGTAGTTTTAAGTTTTATGCTTATCCAGCCAGTTAAGGCGGCGCCACCGGTTATAGAATTCTTTTACCCCCCCGGGGGCAATGAGGATTTGACGTCGCTGGTTAAATCCATCGCTGGCTGGTTGAGACGGCTGGCTTTTCCAGTGGCGGTGATAGTGATAATTTACGCCGGCGCGCTCCTGCTGTTTAATCAAGGCAACGAAGCAATGATTAAACGCGGCAAAGCCACACTCAAATACGCCCTAATCGGTCTAGCGATAATCCTGATCGGCAGTGGTTTCTACACGTTGATAAAGAGTATTTTGGATTTGGGGAAGAAGTAGTTATAATAATCTAAGTGATTGAAAAACGTCTCAAAACCCGCCTTCCGGTATTTCTGACCGTCGTTCTGATTTTTTTCTTTTTTGCTTTGTTTAGCGGCGCGGCGCGGGCCGATGTGCCCAACGGCTGTGTTGATTTGGATGATGATAACCAAATTAGCGTTGACGAGTGCGCCGATCCCGTCAATGAGGCCTGCGGCGCTGACACCTGCATTTACGGGGAAAACAAGCCCGCAGCTGAACCGGGGTCGGGGCAGTTGCCGGTTGATCAGCCAGACAGTAAAAGTAATAGCCGGGACACTAATCAAAAAACCGGCGGGGCTGACGAGCCGCTGGGGGTGGATTTAACAATCCAGAAGTTGGAGGGTATAATTACCGGTATTGCCTGCTGGACGATCGGGGTGGTGTTTGCGATAATGTTATTGGCGCTAGTCGCCGCCGGCATCCGATTTTTCCTGGCCCAAGGTGATCCGACCAAGCTCGGCGTGGCCCGGAAAAATCTGACCTGGGTGATTGTCGGCATTGCCGTAATCATTGGCACCAATGTAATTATTGCCACTGTTGCCTACTTTATCGGCGCCGATTATTCTTTCATACCTTTGGTGTGTAAGTAGACTGATAGCAAATGAAGTTTTTCAAAAATAAAATTTGGCTGATTCAGCTAATCTTAAACTTAGTCCTACTCGGACTGATTCTAGGTCCAAATATTGGCTTGGCGGTTGAATCATTTTCCGATACTTCCTTGCTGCCTCGTCAAGTTCCCGATATTAGAATTCCCGCAACTCCGGTGTCGGGCGCCAAGCCAATCACCGGTTTGGATCTGTACAGCGCCATTACTGGCATTGCCGGTTTTCTGATTGTGGTCGGCCCGCTCATTTTAGTGGCGGCTTTAATCATCAACGCCGTCACCTTGATGGGCGGCGGCGCCAGCGCCGCCGCCGTCGCCAAAGCCAAACAGGGCTTTTGGTACAGTATTCTGGGCGGGCTGATAGTTTTTGGGGTTGGGGTAATAATTAACACCATAGCGGTAATTGTCAGTGGCCAATTTTTCTGCCGCGTCGGCATTAGCGCCGGGCCGTTTGGCACTTATTGCTTGATTCGCTAAATGAAAACTAAACTGACAACTTTTGTTTTGGTTGGAGTGGTGCTGCCTTGGCTGGTTTTGGCTCAACTGGCGCCCGGAGACCCGGTGACCGGAAGAGAGATTAAGACCTTTCTCAACGACCTCGGCAACTTTCTGGTTTTTGTCGGCATCGCCGGGGCGATTATTACCCTGATTATTTCCGGCATTATGTATTTTACTTCGGGCTTTAAAGCCGAATCAGCCAAAAAAGCCAAAGAGCTGTTCAAAAACGCCGTCATTGGGATTTTGATAATTTTGGCTTCCGGGGTTATAATCAACACCATAGACGTGATTATCAGGCGGGAGTTTTTCCAATAAATTTTCAACATTAATTTTGACAGAAAAGGAGGTGTCGTATGGATACTTTTAGAAAAATTGCCAAAGTAGCAATACCGGTGACACTGGTGGTGGTGCCTTTGCTGACCCTAGCAGTGGTTTTGCCGCAGCCGACAGTGCCGGTCGGCGGCACCGGCACCAATCTGGCCGAATTGGAGCAAATCATTCGCCAAGTTGCCAGGTTCCTGATCATTGTCAGTATCGTGATTGCCGTGGTGTTTATCATTTTGGGCGCGATTTTCTGGATGTCTTCGGCCGGTGACGATAAGCGGGCCGAAAAAGGCAAAGCCTGGATTAAGAACGGCCTCTATGGGGCGGTGATCGTTTTTGCTATCGGTGTAATTCTACAGACGATCGCTGGTGTGGTTGCCCGGACCTTCTTCAGTTAGTTTCAGCTGGTTTTGATTTAGTGCAGACCCCGACGCGAGTCGGGGTCTGCCGTTAGAATGATTTATTTATTTATTGCTCTGGAAGTTTTTTTAGTGATGATTTTGTTGCTGACTCTGGCGTCTTTGATTTTGATTTTTATTTCCGGTTTCGTCTCTTCAGGGTTGGGTGCGCCCTACGTGCCGGCGCGCCGGCAGGCGATAAAAGCGGCCTTAAGTTTTGGCGGAGTCCAGAAATCGGATATTTTTTACGATCTAGGCTGCGGCGACGGGCGGGCGCTGATTTGCGCCGTGAAAGAATTCGGCGCGCGGAAAGCGGTTGGTTACGAAAAATCGCTTTGGCCGTATCTGAAAGCGAATTTTCTGATAAGGCGCTTGAAACTGCGGGAGCGGGCAAAGATTTTATATAAAAACTTTACGGCGGCGGATTTGGGCGAAGCGGCGTTTGTTTACATTTATTTATTTCCCAAAATAGTTAGCCGGCTGGCTTACAAATTTGAGCGGGAGGGCAGGCCGGGTTTGAAAATTTTAAGTTTGGACTTCCCGATTGATATTCAAAAACACCCCAGCATTAGTTTGCTCAAAACCGGCAAAATCGCTAAAATGACCGCGTATCTGTACGAGAAAATTTGACGCGGGTATGGTGAAATGGCAGACACGCATGGTTTAGGGCCATGTGGGCGCAAGCCCGTGGAGGTTCAAATCCTCCTACCCGCACAAATGAACTGCTTCATTTGGGCGAGGATTTGAAAGGCGGAGCGATGTCCCGAGTGCATTGGGCGCGAGGGACCGCGAGCCGGGGTCGCGGCCGAACCGCCGGAAGGCGGTGAGAGCTGTGACCAAATCCTCCTACCCGCACAAGCCAGAAAAGGTGTCACGGAAAGAGAAAAGTAAAACTTGATTATTTCTTTTCCGGGGTTATAATAAAACTATAATGAAAAAACTAAAAATAAATATTAAAACTGACTATGGTATTTTTGAATGCGTATTTGAACCTGATGAAGTCGGTTATGTTGTTACTTGCCTTTCCGTTGAAGGAGTTGTCAGTTGGGGGAAGAACCTATCAGAAGCAAAAAAAATGGCCAAGGAAGCCGTTGAACTGTGTATTGAAGCAAAGGTTCAGGAAAATATAGGCAAAGGAAAAGCGGCCCGACCGGTTATTGGTAATAGGCTAACTTTTAGATAAGCGTGAGTATTCTTCCAAGCCTTACTGCTCGAGCTTTAGTTAATATACTTATTAAAGCAGGTTTTGTTGTTACTCGTCAAAAAGGCAGCCACCTATTTCTTAAGAATTTTCTTACCGGCAAAGTAACATCTGTACCGATGCACACCGGATTTGTTAAGAAAGGAACTTTCGTCAAAATCATCAAACAAGCCGGATTTACTCTAAAAGGGTTTTTGAAATTTTATAAATAGGTAAATTTTCGCACGCACGACCATGAATAGAAAAAGAGCCTGCAACTCCGAAGAGATGCAGGCTCGTGGTGATGGGCCGAGTCAGAACATGAACTCAAGCTCGATAACGTCCTTGTCTTTGCGCAGACAGACGACGTAGCCATCACTCTGCTTTTCGAGCAAGCGTCGCAGAAGCTTGAGTGCTTTCCGCACCACCTCGATGTTCACGCGAATGTCGGGCAGTTCTTTGATCTTCTCGAGATCAGCGATGTTCTGACCCGACAGGTGAACCACGACCGAGGACACGGGAGCGTCTTGTCTCGGTTCACGCCGACCTAGTGTCAGGATGAGCTCAGCGGGAATCTCGCACTCGAGGGCCTTGGAAATTTTCTCCAACATCAGACCTCCGGGGCGATAAGTTCCTTGCTCAATTCTCGATACTGTAGCGGGGGTCGTACCGGCTTTCTCCGCAACTTGCGCTTGACTGAGCCGAAGCCCCAATCGTTTGGACAACTACTCCAGCGGATTGCGGACGGTGGGGAATAGAGACGGGGATTTGTAGTTGGAATAAAAAGTGTTTTTTGATTGATTCCCATCAGCCGTGGTAATGATTCTGCGCAGCCAAGTTTTCATTGAGCCGTCGGGTTGAGCGTCGTAAACGTGTGGCCCGTCAATTATCACCCGGCGGCCATCGCTTTGACCGAAAATTTCAAATGATAGCGAAGCGCCGGTTACCTCGCTCTGAATTAAAATCGGGCCGGGAGAGTCGTTTTTGAATCTGAAATCGCTGACGCCCGGATAAATCGTGGCGTCAAATCCTTGAGGATTGTAATATCTAACCGGCAGAGAGTGGGCGTGCCGTTCCAGTATCGGCAAGCCGGCGGCCAGAGCCGCCCGGAACAACGTAGTGGAAACCTGACATAAACCGCCACCGTATTCCGGAATCAGTTTTTGGTTTTTAATTACCAGTTCGGCCTGATAGCCGGTGGAGGCGGTTACCTCATCCAGCCAATTATTGAAGGAAAATTCCTCGCCCGGCGCGACAATAATGCCGTTGAATCTAATTGAACCGATTTTAATGTTGTGAATACGCGGGTCGGGCGAGCCGGCAAAATTTGATTGGCCGCCGCCAAGCCGGCTGGTTATGCCCAACGCTTGGAGCTTGTCCAGAGAAATTGGCGGTTCCTGCTCTTCAAAAACCGCCACTGCCGAATTATTGCCCTTGTTTAAAGCGACGAAGATACTTACCAGCGTTTTTTCAACATTTAGTTCGCGGCCCGGAATGGCCGGTTTGATTTCTTTAAGCCGTTCATTGATAACCGCTAACCGGGCATCGGTTGGCGACCGGTCTAGCCGGCGGGCCAGTGCGGACAAAAACTTACCGGCCCGGTCGGAATCAACCAAAAATTCCCATCTTTGGGTCCAATCGCGGAAATAGACGCTGACCCAAGTCCGCAGAATTTCTGCAGGAATAATGGAAATGCCCGCGGCCGTTTCCAGCTTAAAATCTTCATTGACTGCGGTGGCAATAGGCGGTTTAGGATTCTTTTGATTAATACCGGCGGTCAGCTGGCCTATTTCGGCGTTGAAATAGCCGGCGCTCAAAAAGAGTATCAGAAAATAGGAAAAAACCGCGGCCGCCGCAGTTATGGCGGCGAATTTCAGATTAAACCGAATCATCATCTCACTATAGCAAAGTTACAGACGGTAAAAAACGGCGACACCCGGTTTTTTCAACCGGGTGTCGCCGTTGGCCAATCCCACCACCAACCCCGCTGGCGGGATTGGCCATCCTTGATTAAGACGAAATTTTAAGTTTTTTGGTTTTTACCCTTTTGGGCAAACGCAAAGTCAGAATGCCGTTTTTCATCGTGGCTTTGGCCCGGTCGGAATCAATCTCTTCCGGCAGGATGATGGAACGGGAAAACGCTCCCCAGTGCAGCTCTTGGTGATAGTAATCCCCGGTTTTAATCTTTTCTTCCCGCTGGCGCGAACCTCTTATCGTCACCATATCTTTGGTTAATGAGATATCTAAATCATCGGGACTGACTCCGGCGATGGTTGACCTGACGACAATGTCGCCGTTTTCCTGATAAACGTCAACTGTCAGCTGGCCTTCGGTTTCCGCGCCGCCCTTGCCTTTCTTGCTGACGGCCAGAGTCGCCTCGATATCGGATTGTTCGTCAAAAAAATCGGTGTTCATCAAAATAATTATACCACTTCCCCGCCCCGCCGGTTATTAACATCAACCCGTCAGCACACCATCCGCCGCCGAAGCCTGGCAAAAAGGACAGAAATCAAAATCAGCAGGATTATCACCGCTTGGCTGGAGTACAAAAATCCTTGCGACTGATTGTTGGCGGTCAGGAGCGCGATGTTGAAAACAAAGTGAGCGAAGGTCGCCGCCGCCAGACCGAAGATGATTAATTTGCGGCTGTGCTGGCGATAAAACCAGGCTAAACCCAAAAAGTAACCCAGCAAGGCCGAAGAAACGGCATGCAGCAGGGTCGCCCCGGCAAACCGCAGAAACCAGATTTGGGCGGTAGCGCTGATGCCGTTGGGAATGGTCTGAAACAGCACCAGTACATTTTCAATGGCGGCAAAACCCAGAGCGGCCGAGATCATATAAATCATGGCGTCGGTGGGTTCATCAAAGTCCGGGTTGTTCAGCACCGCGAATTTAACGGCCAGATATTTTACATACTCTTCCACAAAAGCCGCCCAGACGAAAAAATAGCCGGAAAAGGAGGGGTCATAACCCGGTTGGAAAAATTGCACCGCCCGGGAAAAAAGATATTGGGCAATTATCGCTAGCGGCGCCATCAAGACGCCGGCCGCCAGCGTTTTGGCAATGAGTGATTTCGGTTCCGGATGGCAGTCTTTGCGGAGATAATAAATCAGCCAAAGCAAACTGGGCAAAAAGCCGGACAAAATTAAAACCAATATGAGACCGAAACTCACCCCCTAATTATATCACCCGGGCCAGTTTTCCACTATTAGTAATTTTTTCCCGGACCAGTCGGGCAGGAAATTGGTGTAAATTTCTTCGGTGACGAAGGGCATAAAAGGGTGGAGCAGTTTTAAGGAAGTAAGCAAAAGATAGGCGAGAGTATTTTTAGTGCCCTGATCGTCTTTGTTTTTGCTTTCCTCTAGGTACTGGTCGGCGACTTCATGCCAGATGAAATGGTAAACAGCATTGGCCGCCGAGGCGAATTCATATTCCTCAATTTTAATCGCTGTTTGTTTGGCTAGTTGATTGATTTTTTCGACAATTTCACTGTTTGGGTTTTCAAGCCGCCAATCATAGTCCGGGCCGAGTTTAGTCAGAACATAGCGGCTGATATTCCATAATTTATTGGCGAATTTTTTGCCCATGACCATCAGGTCTTCGCCAAAACGCAAGTCCTGCAGGCCGGCGGCTTGGGAAGCCAAGCCAAAACGCAGAGCATCGGTGCCGTATTTTTCAATTAGTTTAATCGGGTCAACGCCGGTTCCCAGCGACTTTGACATCCGTTTGCCCGCTTTGGTTAAAACCGTGGCATGGATGTAAATATTTTTGAACGGAACTTGGCCGGTCAGTTCTAAACCGGAAAAAATCATCCGCACCTGCCATAAAAACAAAATCCCCCGGTCGGAGGTAATGAAATCCGTAGGGTAGTAATCTTGATAATCTAACTCGGCTTGGTCGGGCCAGCCCAAAATGGCGAACGGCCAAAGCGCTGAAGAAAACCAGGTGTCCAAAACGTCTTCTTCTCCCTCAATCGGAATTTTATGACCCCACCACAGCTGACGGGAAACATTCCAATCCCGCACTTTACTTAACCACTCGCGATATGGACCTTCCCAGCGCGCTGGATTTATACGGACCTGCCCGTTATCTAATGCTTGTCGGGCCAGCCGCGCCAACTCCTTCATTTTTAAAAACCACTGTTTGGAGGGAAGCGGCTCAATTACTGAATTACAGCGCTCACAGCGGCCGACATTATGTTCGTATTCTTCGGTTTTTTCCAGTAATCCCAATGATTCCAGATCGGTAACGATTTTTTCACGGGCTTGACTGGTTTTCAATCCCTGATAGCGCCGGCCGGCATTTTCATTCATCCGGCCGTCTTCGCCGATGACCTTTAGCAAAGACAGGTGGTGACGCTCACTGATTTCAAAATCAGTTAAATCGTGCGCCGGAGTAACCTTAATAATGCCGGTGCCGAATTCTGGGTTAACCGCCTCATCGGCTACCACCAAAATCCTAATCGGCTTTTTTTGCGGCGGCTGATCGGCGGGGAGAGTATTATCAACCGATTCAATTTCCAGTTCCTTGCCGATATAGGCATGATAACGCTTATCATCCGGATGGACTGCCAAAGCGGTGTCGCCCAGTTTGGTTTCCGGCCGGGCGGTAGCCAGAGTGAACGGACCGTATTTGATGAAATAAAGTTTCCCTTTTTCCGGGACATAATTCACTTCTAAATCCGAAATGGAAGAAGCGCAGCGCGGGCACCAATTAATCACCCGTTCGCCTTGATAAATCCACCCCTTATCCCAGTAGTGCCGGAAAGCCGCTTTGACCGCTTGCTGATAATCCAAATCCATGGTGAATTTAAGCCGCGTCCAGTCAACGGATAATCCGAGTTTTTTGAGCTGTTCCAAAATAATTCCGCCGTATTTTTCCTTCCACTGCCACATGCGCTCCAAAAACTTCTCCCGGCCCAAATCATGACGGGTCAGTCCCTCCTTGGCCAATTGTTTTTCTACCACGTTTTGAGCGGCGATGCCGGCATGGTCGGTGCCCGGCAGCCATAAAGTTTTATATCCCTGCATCCGTTTCAGCCGGACAATAATATCCTGCAAGGTCAACTCTAACGCATGACCCATATGCAGTTCGCCGGTAATATTGGGTGGAGCGATACAGGTAACGAATTTCTTAACCAGCTTGCCATGAGCCGGTTGAAAGGGCAATTTATCCGGATTAAAAAAACCGCTCTCTTCCCAGAGCTTATAGATGCGGTCTTCAGTTGCTTTTGGGTCGTAGGCCTTGGCGATTTCTTTCATATTTCAATTTTAGCACAGTTCCCAATTAGCGTCGGCTTTGACTTTCTGCCAGCCCAGTTTTACGCTTTTAGTTTTTAGTTTTACGCTTTGAAAGTATCCCGCCAAAGCGATCATAACGGCATTGTCGCCGGTGTATTCCAGTGGTGGCACTAGAACGGGTAACCCTGACCCCTTTCCGGCGGCGGTCAAATTTTCCCGCAGGAGTTTATTGGCCGACACGCCACCCGAGAGCATCACGGTTTTTACTTTGTATTCTCTCGCGGCGCGCATAGTTTTGGCGATTAGCACGTCCACGATGGCGGCTTGGGCCGAGACGGCAATGTCGGCGACGGTTTGCTTCCCCACTTTTTTCAAACTCCGCACCAGATAGAGAACGGCGGTTTTCAGTCCGGCGAAGCTGAAGTTATAGTCCTTGGAATAAAGCATCGGGCGGGGGAGTGAAAATTTAGCGGCGTCTCCCCTACTGGCTGTTTTGGAAATTACTGGCCCCCCGGGATAGCCCAGTTTCAAAATCCGGGCAATCTTATCAAATGCCTCCCCCGCCGCATCGTCCACTGTTTCTCCTATCAGTTTATATTTCCCATAACCAGACATCAGTATTAGTTGGGTATGTCCGCCGGAGACGATTAGGCAGAGAGCGGGGAACGAGTTATTGCTTTTAGCTTCTAGCTTATAGTTAATTCGAACTGATTTCAGCCAGTTGGAGTAAATATGCCCTTCTATATGATTGACGGCGATCAGTAGCTTATTTTCTTTTTCCGCCAGGGCGTTGGCAAAATTCACGCCGCGCCACAAAGCGGGCGACAGTCCCGGACCGGCGGTGACGGCAATCAAGTCAATCTTCCCCATCTTAACTTTAGCCGCCTTCAGCGCCTGCGCTAAAACCACCGGTAAGTTTTTCTCATGCTCCCGCGCCGCCAGATGCGGCACTACCCCGCCATAGGGAGCGTGGAGCTTGACTTGCGATGATACTACACTACTTTTGATTTTTGCCTTTTGATTTTTGACTTCCAGGACAGCGACCGCCGTCTCATCGCAGGAGGTTTCAATGCCAAGGATTAACATAGCCGTTTTCTAGCATTTTTCTTGCTTTCCGGCAATTTCGGGATATAATTTATTCTGTTGCTGAAGCTGAGTAGGTGTGAGGGCCCCGTCGTCTAACCTGGTTTAGGACGCTTGGTTTTCATCCAAGAAATCACGGGTTCGAATCCCGTCGGGGCTGCGAGTAACCTAAAAACCGCCTTACAGCAGTTTTTAGGCGTAAATTATTTTGGGGGCTATTTCGCCAGTTCCACTATCTCTTTGAAAATCTCCGGCTGGGTTTGGGCCAGTTGAGACAATATCTTGCGGTCCAGCTCAATGTCGGCCTTTTTTAAGCCGGCGATGAATTTGCTGTAAGAAATCCCGTTTTGGACGGTAGCGGCGCCGATCTGAATTTGCCACAGCCGGCGAGCATAACCCTTCTTTTTGCGCCGGTCGTTAAACTGGAATTTCCAAGCATGGAGCAGGGCTTCTTTGGCTTGCCGGTACTTGGATTTGCGCGTCCACATAAAACCCTTTGCGTGCTTGAGCAAATTTTTCCGGCGTTTATTGGCAATGGTTCCGCGTTTGACTCGGGGCATTATGGATAGCTTACTAGCTGGTTAGCTTCTTAGCTTATCAGGTGGCTTCTAATAAGTTAATCAATTAGAAACTTGTAAGATTATACGGCATTAAATTTTTTATATCTTTCAAATTGGTTTTGGTCAGTGGTTTTTCACTGCGCCGTCGCCGGCGCTCACCGCCAGTGTCCTTAGCGTTAAAATGGTTAATACCAACCGACCGGCGGCTAATTTTGCCGGTGGAGGAAAACTTGAACCGCTTCAAAGCGGATTTTGAGGTTTTGAGTTTCATTATTCTATTTCTTCTCCGGCTTGATCAGTATTCCCAGCCCGCCGGGGAATCTTTTAATTGGGTCATCAGTGCCAAAGGGCCGGGAGATTAATTTCGTAAATTCTTCCAGTTTCTTGCGGCCCAAGTCGGCCATTTGCTTCTCCCGTCCACGCAGAGTCAATTCCAGCCGCACCCGGTAACCTTTCTGTAAAAATTTATCGGCTTGGCCGGCGCGGATCAACAAATCATGCTTTTCGGTTTTAAAACCGATTTTCACCGTTTTTACCTCTTGGGCAGTGGACTTGCCCGTCTTTTGCCCCCGTTCTTTCTTCTCTCTCTGGTACAGATACTTACCATAATCCATGATTTTGACAAGGGGCGGTTTGGCTTGCGGCCCGACTTCCACCACATCAAACCCGCGCTCTTCGGCCAAACGGAGAGCTTCATAAGTCGGCATCGTGCCCAGCGCCTTGCCGTCGTCGGCGATCACCTGCACCTCCGGCACGCGTATCTGGTGGTTTATTCTTAGTCGTTTCTGGAAGTGTTTGGGCGGCATTAAGTATTTTCCATTCTAAAACACTTTGGCGCTAAAGACAAACTTCTCCCAACAGCAATTATTGGTGGACCTGACCCGATTCGAACGGGCGACCTCTTCGATGCCATCGAAGCGCTCTAACCAGCTGAGCTACAGGCCCCTCACACCTACCCGGTTTTAAGCGGCAACTTTTTGTTCTTTTAATTTTTCGGTAGAGGGAATCGTTTTACCATTTTCCCTCGCCCACCCCAAAAAAGTATCAGCTTTCCAAGCATACTCGTCATTTTCCGCCATGCCTTTTTGCCGTAATTCGGCGTTTAGGATAAACGGCATGATTTTTTCCACAGTCAGCCGCTCCTTCGGTTTTTCTAAGCCAGCCGCTTCGTTTCTGTCTAAATTCTTCCGATTCCATTGGCCGATCAGACGCATAATCTCCAATTCTTCCTTGGACCGGGCAACGCTGATTTTTTCGATAGTTTCAATTGGCATGGGCTAATTATCCAATATTCTTTTCCCTTCTTCAAGTCGAACACCGATTATTCCCGTTTAACATCGGCACCGACAACTTTTAATTTTTCTTCCAAATTTTCATAACCCCGGTCCAACTGTTCAATATTATCAATAACACTGCGGCCTTGGGCCGCCAAAGCGGCAATTACCAAAGCCATGCCGGCACGAATGTCGGGGCTAACCAAATGCGCGCCGTACAGTTTGGATGGGCCGGCGATTAACACTCGATGCGGGTCACACAACACTAGCTGGGCGCCGAGGGCTCTTAGTTGGTCGGTGAAATGCAGCCGCGATTCAAACATTTTTTCATGAAACAAAAACTGCCCCGGCGATTGCGTAGCCAATACCACCATCACGCTCATCAAATCACTCGGAAAACTCGGCCAGGGGTCGTCGCTTAGAATCTGGATGTGATTGGCGTGATGATTTTTGTCAGTAACCGCCCGGTAGTTTTGACCATCTTTGATAATTTTTCTTCCAAATTTCCGAAAAGCGTCAAAGATTATTTGATATTCCCCGCCGTTGCCTGCCCGGACTTTTACTTGGCCGTCGGAAATTGCCGAAATTACCAGCGCGCTGCCTATTTCCATATAATCCTCGCTGATTTTATGTTTGACTTTTTTGAAATTTTCTGTGCCGATGACCTTAAGCAAATTAGTGCCCAAACCGCTGATTTGAGCACCAGCTTTTTGCAGGGCTTGACCCAGACCGACTACGTGCGGTTCGCAAGCGGCGTTTTTGATGATTGTCTTGGCCGGTCTGGCCGCGGCCAGAATTAAAGCGTTTTCGGTGGCAGTAACGCTCGATTCCGGGAGCCAGACCAAAATTGGCGACTGTTTGCGATAAATCTTGGCTGGCAAGACAATTTCGTTGGCGGAAATCTTGGCGCCGAAAGCTAAAAATGCTTCAAGGTGAGTGTCAATCTTCCGAGCACCGATTTTGTCGCCGCCGCTACGCGGGATACTGACTCGGCCATGAAGAGCTAATAGAGGTGCCAAAAACAAAAGCGAGCTCCTGACTTTTGACGACGGCTCCGGCGGCAGAACAGAGCCGAGCTTTTTTGACGGAGTAAAAGAAAAAAGATTTTTTCGGCCCTTAATTTTCACCCCCAGCGACCGGGCGATGGCCAGCATCACCTTAACGTCTTCAATCTCCGGGGCATTAACCAAAATCAGACCCTTTTTGAAAAGCAAAGAAGCGGCAAGCAGAGGCAGAACCTCATTTTTGTTGCCGGATGGCCGCCAGACGCCGGTTAATTTTTTCCCGCCGTTGATTATGAGCCGTGCCATAAAACGTTTGAAAAATAGCACAAAAGTGGTAAAATTACAAAGTTAATCGCCCCCATCGTTCAACGGATAGGACAAGGGTTTCCTAAACCTTAAATCCAGGTTCGATTCCT
>ERZ1292629.900-Hain-H43-01um-R1-900-length-31982-cov-12_pt1 | contig 27290 bp, 27 predicted proteins | sample MGYA00564399_ERZ1292629 | MGnify/ENA primary metagenome ERZ1292629 (study PRJEB36523, sample SAMEA6512636) | groundwater metagenome | collected 2019-01-08 | study: AquaDiva: Metagenomics assemblies of 32 groundwater samples
CGGATTTTAGAAAATGCAAATATTTAAAAACGGCAAAAAGCGAAAGGAAGTCTGCTCGCTCAGCACGACGTTCTCGCCTGCTGGCGAGCCGTCTCATTCTCGGACGCCTTCGCGTCCTCCGAAAGTCTTCGCTCGCAGACTTCCTTTCGCTTTTTGTCTTACTTCAAATACTCCGGCGAATATAGACGCATCCAGTCCAAAAGCTCTCGCATGACAAAAACGGCGCCGTAAACATTTGCTCTCGGTCCATGTTCCATCACAACGACGAAAGCGTACTTTGGATTTTCATAGGGAAAGAAGCCGGTCACCCACGAATTGACGTAGGCTTTTGCGATGCCAAGTTCCGCCGTGCCTGTCTTGGCTCCCACTTCCACAAACGGTACATTGAGACCACTGGCCGTACCTGTCAAAACTCCCTCTCTCATACCATCTCTCACAACTTTCAAATACGCCGGGTCAACCGGTATTTTCTCCGCCATGACGCCGTTTTCGCCCGATATTTTCAAAATGCTTGGATAGAGGAGCAATCCGCCGTTTGCCACGGTTCCTACGGCTCGCAGTATCTGGAGAGGCGTCACTTGAAAGCCGTACTGGCCTATAGAAGTGAAATATGTGTCGCCGATTCTCCAGGGGTCGCCCGGAAAAGTTTTTTCCTTCCATGCGGGAGACGGAATGGCGCCAGCCGGTCCGAGGAAGAATCCTTCCGGCGAATTTTTGCCGAAACCGAAGAGAGAAAAATACCGCTTCAGTTTCTCTATGCCAAGCCCCGCCTGGCCTTCAAATCCTCCACCTATCTCGTAAAAATAGACATTTGAAGAGACCGCCAAGGCCTTTTTCATATCAACCGGGCCGTGCGCCTTCCAGTCCATAAAGACACTTTTTTTCTCCGGGTCATAAGGATTGGGAATGCTTATGGACCCGGTGCTTGTAATTTCCTTTTCCGGACTTATGATTTTCTCTTCCAGAGCCGCGACGGCTATGTAAGGTTTTATGATGGAGCCCGGCGTATAGAGTCCCGAAATTATGCGGTTCAAAAAAGGCTTTTTATTATCGGCCAGAAATTTCTCTATGGCTCCGACATCAATACCGTCGGACATTGTCTGGCTATCGTATTCGGGAAAGCTCGTGAGAGCGATGATTTCCCCCGTTCTCGCGTCCATGATGGCCCCGGCGCCGCCGACAAAACCGATTCTCTCCGCCAATTCTTTTATATATCCGAAAAATTTGGCTGACACCGGATAATCTACGGAGAGAGTGATATTTTCACCGTCGACGCTCTTGCGGATGATTGATTCGGATTTGACATTTCCCAGAGCGTCTCTCTCCACGATTTTGAGTCCCCGCCCGCCGCGCAATTTTTCATCATAGGCTTTTTCTATGCCCGCCATACCCTCGAAATCTTCGCGGTAATAAAATCCGCGCTTGTCCTTTGACGGGTATTTCAAATAACCGAGCACATGGGCAAGGCCGTCTCTTTCCGCATACAGTCTGGTTGAAAAGGCGTTCCCATCCGAGGCGATTTTGTTCCAAGCCAGCTTTATGCCATTTCTGTCGTATATGGCTCCTCGCTCGGGAAAAATAATTGTTTCATTGATGGCGTTGTTTTCGCTCACGGCGCTGTATTTTTTTCCGTCTTTTACTTGCAGAGCCCAGGCTTTGCCGAGTAAAACCAATACAAGCAAAAGGCAGGACACGGAGAGGATGATGATGGACGCGACCGATATTGGTTTTTCTATGCGGCCCTCGAATTGGTGCACGTCAAATCCGGGCATGTTTTCCGAATCCAGAAATATCTCGTCAGGGTCAATTTCGCGGTGGATAACCGATTTGCGTCTGTGGAATAAATTCACGCCTTCATGTTACCACGAGAGTCTCCGTCGGATGACGGATAAAACCAAAAAAATAATGATGAAAACACCGGTAAAGACATAGGAAAATCCGTATAAACCGAATTTTGTGCCATAGAGAGCGTCAATCAAAATGCCGTAAACCACAGCCTCGTAAAATTTCGGAACAGAAAAACAGACGCCGATTATGAATATGACCGAAAACCACCATGGCAGATAGAGAATTGAAACCGCGATGCCGATGTTTCCGGCGATTCTCATGGTGATATTCTTACCTCTACGAATCGGATGTCGTGGATATTGGCCGGCGACCGGAAAAAAATGTTTGAAAACGAATCGGCCGAATCGACGACTACTTTTCCGACGATGCCGAAGACATGAGGCTCTATATCGGGAAATATGACGGTATCACCCTCCTTTATTCCGGAATTTGCCGGAGCGACTGCCGAAAAATTTCCTCCGCCTCTGCCTGTGGCTTCCGCCCGGGTGCTTGAATCGTCAAATGCTATATTTGTTTTTTTGCCGGGTGTGGAAAAAAAGGCCACTTTTGATTTGCCGGCGTAAACCTCCGTCACTTCGCCTATGAGGGCGTCGCCGAGAGCGTATACCATGTTTCCCGCTTCCAACCCGTCTCTCGTTCCCCTGTCTATGATAATGGTGTCGTATGGCGATACCGGAGGGCGGACCAGTACCACCGCCAAAATCACATCACCCTCCGGTTTCCTTCCCAGTGCGGCTTTTAATTCCTCGTTTTCGCGCCGGAGCGATTCGAGGAGCAGAAGGGATATTTCATTGGAACGAATTTCCGCCGTCAGTCTCTCGTTTTCCAGCGTCAGATTGGATTTCGATTTGATGGTATTTCCGGCGCGGGAAAACCATCCGACGACAGATTTTTCGGCCGTCCAGGCGAATCCCGCCAGAGGATAGAAAATAGACGGATAAAACCGCGGAAAGAAAAAATGAACGGCATAGAGAACAATCAAAAAGAAAACGACAATCGCTGTCACTTTCCGGCTTTTTTTCAGGGCGGTGTTACTGCGCTTTAGGTAAATCATCTTCGTTTTGCATCAAGACGTCCTGATAGAGGTCCAGGTCCTCCAGTATGACGCCTGTGCCGCGGGCCACCGCCGTCAATGGGTCGTCGACTATATGAACCGGAATCTTTACCGCTTCTTCTATGAGCGAATCCAGACCGCGGATCATGGCTCCACCGCCGACGAGAAAAATGCCTCTCTGCATGACATCGGCCAAAATTTCCGGCGGCGTCGTCTCCAGCACTTCTTTTACGGAATCGATGAGATTGTCTATTGACTGGGATATGGCTTCGCGGATGTCGGCATCGGTCAGCGCCACTTCCCGCGGCAGGCCCGTGACCAAATCCCGCCCGCGGATAGGCGCTTCATGGGGAGTCGACCCGGGTATGACCACGCCTATGGCAATTTTCACGTCTTCGGCCGTCTTCTCGCCTATGAGAATTTTAAACTCGTTTCTGATGTATGAAATAATATCGTTGTTCATCTTGTCGCCGGCGATTTTTAGGGACTTTGAACGCACTATGCCGCCGAGCGATATGACGGCGATGTCCGTCGTCCCGCCGCCTATGTCTATGACCATGTTGCCCGCCGGCTCGTGAATCGGCAGTCTCACGCCTATGGCCGCGGCCATGGGCTGTTCCACGATATGCACTTCCCTCGCCCCGGCGTTTTTTGTGGCGTCTCGGACCGCTCTGGCTTCCACATTTGTCACTCCGCTGGGAATGCCGACCAGCACTCGTGGCCCAAAAAATTTCTTTGATTCTCTCTGGGCTTTGTTTATGAGATAGACGATCATCTCCTCGGCTACCTCAAAGTCGGAGATGACGCCGTCAACCAGGGGCTTGACCGCGGTGATATGGGCGGGAGTGCGGCCCAGCATTTCCTTTGCCTGGACGCCGACCGCCACCACTCTGCCGGTTTTTTGATTGACGGCCACGACGGAAGGCTCGTTTATGACTATGCCCTGTCCTTTGACATATACCAATGTATTTGCCGTGCCCAAGTCAATGCCTATGTCGTGAGAAAAGGCGGTATAGAGCTTTTGAAGCATTTTTTTAAGCATAAGAATGTCGAAAACGTTATCGTTTCAGTTTAGCTATGAGTTCTTTTTCCGCAAGGTGTTCCGTCTTTCCGGTCTTTCGATTCTTTAACTCATGGATGCCTAGAGATACGGTTTTCTCCGACACTACAATCCTCCATGGAATGCCTATGAGGTCCGCGTCGGCGAATTTTTCTCCGGCGCGGGCCTCTCTGTCGTCGTATAGCGTCTCGATTTCTTCCCGCTCGAGCAATTCATATAGTTCGTTCGCTTCTTTCCGCGCCACCGCGCCGTCCTTGCCGGAAACCAAAATCAGGTGAACTTTGAAAGGCGCTACCGATTCCGGCCAGATGATGCCGTTCTCGTCAGAAAGCGTTTCAACTATGGTACCCATCACTCTGCCCGGACCAATGCCGTAAGAGCCCATGATAACCGGTTTTTTATTCCCCGATTCGTCCACATACGTCAGTTCAAAGGCGTCCGAAAAGCGCGTGCCGAGATTAAAGATGTTTCCCACTTCCACCGCTTTCTTTTCAATCAGATTTTTGCGGTTCAAACCAAGGTCTTTTAAAACATCGTCCGTCAAAACTTCCTTGTTGACGGCGATTTTCTTTTTCTCATCCACATATATGATGTCTTCGCCCGTGTCGCTCTCCGTCTGGAATTCGTGGGAGTATTTTGAAAAACTGCCGCCGGAAGCGAATGTGACATAGGTTGTCTCGCCGAGTCCCAGGCGTTTCCATACTTTCATGTAGGCTTCCTTGGCCTTCTCGTAAAACCTGTCGTGGTCTCTCTCGTCCCTTGAAAAAGAATACAAATCTTTCATCAGGAATTCCCTGCCGCGCATGATGCCTGATTTGGCTCTCTCCTCGTTTCTGAATTTCGTCTGGAATTGATAGACATAGCGGGGCAGGTCGCGGTAGGAATGGATATAATCGCGCATGAGGGACGTCAGAGGTTCTTCGTGCGTAAAGCTCAGACCGACCTCGCTGCCATTTTTCAATTTTGTCTTGAACCAACTGGAAACGACATCATCCGACCATCTATTCGTTGTTTCCCAGACTTTTCTGTCTTGCAGGGCCGTTAGAACCACTTCTTCCCCACCTATGGCATCCATTTCTTCGCGGATGATTTGGACTATTTTGTTCATTACGCGCAAACCGAGAGGCAGATACGAGTAAACGCCGGCCATTTCCTTGTGAATATATCCGGCGCGAATGAGCAGTTGGGCGTTTTTGGCGACTTCGTCTCTCGGCGCTTCCTTCCTGGTCTTTGTAAATAATCGGCTCTGTAGCATGGAAAAACAATTAGCCTCTAATGGGCCAATAGTAGCCTATTTAAAGCGTTTTGTAATGGGATTGACAGAAATAACATTACTTGGTAGAAATACATCGGATTCCTTCAACCTCAACATCTAACTCTCTAAACTTATGGACAAGTTTATATCGGTCATTGTTCTTTTTCTTTACCCATTCCTCACAGTTCGTAGGTACCACGAATACAAGTACACTCGGCCAGTGGAAGCCCGCAAAATTATACAAATCGGCGGGGCAGGTCTTATTTGTTTTCTTTTGGTTTGTATTGCTTTTTTCAAATTGTCCCTCGGTTTGTTTCAGTTTGCTCTCGTCTTTTTCGCTTCCTGTTCTTATTTTCTGCTTATGAGTGCATACGTGAAAATCAATTTCCTGCTCCGAGACGAAACACCGGCTTGAAATTGACCCCGCAGCGGAAAGATTTTTCAAAGCCGCGTCTAAATATGACGCGGCTTTTTTGTATGGAATGTATAGAATAAAAAAGTGGGACGGATATAAGTTCTGCGCTGCTCGGAACGGGACCCGCTCCCAGAGTCTCGCCCCCATTCCTGTGCTGCTCGAACTATATCCGCCCCACTTTTTTATGTATTTTCCTAAAACAACTTCACTACATCTCTATACGTCACAAAAAGCATAAATAATATGAGAATACCGAAACCGACGGCGTTTACGGTGTTGGCCACTCTCGGGGAAATCATTTTGCGGCGTATGGCTTCAATTCCCACGAACAGGATGCGACCGCCGTCCAGGGCCGGAAAAGGAATGAGATTGAGGACGGCGAGATTGAGAGATATGAATGCCGTAAATGACAGGAGATAAACAAAACCAAGTCTGCCAGCATCTCCCACCAGCCGGGCGATGCCTATAGGACCGGAAATTTGAGATATATCGCCCTGCCCTATAGCGGCATTATAAATGAGCATATAAATTCCAACGACTATATTTTTGAGCATGTAGACGGTCAGTTTCGCTCCTTCCCAGAAAGCCAGATAGACGGGCAATTTCACTTTGCCGACCAAGTCCATGGAAATGCCTATGGCGTAATTTTCTCCGAGCACTCCTCTCTCTGGCGTAACTTCAACAATTTTTTTGCCAGCCAAATGCTGTATTTCAAGCGTGATTTTTTTGCCGTTTGAATTTTTTATTGTGTCTTGGACAGAGACAATATCTCCCGCCACGATTACAGATTCAGAGGTTTTGATAGAGAGTATTTCATCTCCCGAGAAGAGTCCCGCTCTCCCGGCCGGAGAATTCGGCAGGATGTCCACGACGATGACGTGGCTGTCCGTAATGTATTTTGAATTATTCTCCGACACGGCGGTCGTCATACCCGACGCGAAAGCGATTCCGAACAAAATCCAGGCGAACAAAATATTCATAACGACGCCGGCGGAGAGGATGACGGCTTGCTTCCACCGCGGCTTATTGACAAAACTTCTGGCTCTATCCGGACCGGAAATAGATTCGCTATCCGGATTCTCCCCGAATATTTTTACAAATCCGCCGAAAGGAACGGCGTTCAGAGAATAAACCGTCTCTCCTCTCTTCCAGCTCCAAATTTTCGGCGGAAAACCGAGACCGAATTCATCCACCCGTACCCCGCACTTTTTGGCGGCGTAAAAATGACCGAATTCGTGAACGAGAATCAAGACCGCCAGGACGATTAAAAATAATATGATAGTCACAGATAATGCAAAAAAACTTATAAATCAAATACGGATAAATCTAGCTCAAAATCTCTTTCTCTTTTTTGGCCATCATTCCTTCCAATTTCTTTGAAGACTCGTCTATCAGTTTTTGGCTCTCCGTCTTGAACCGAAATTTGTCGTCCTCGCCCATACCGCCTTCTTTCTCCCGCTTGTCTATGTCGCCCATCACCTCATCCCTGTATTTGCGCGTCTGGATGCGGGCCTGTTCTAATTTCTCCCGCGCCATTTTGACGATTTCTTTCCGTCGGTCGCCGGTCAATTCCGGAAATGAAACCCGGATGCCTCTGTCATCCACGGCCACGGATACTCCCAAATTCGCCACTATTATGGACTTCTCTATGGATTTCACCAGATTATGGTCCCACGGAGTGATGCGGATAGTTCGGGAATCCTCATTTGTCATGCTGGCGACACCCGAAATGGGCATATCCGAGCCATAGGCTTCCACGCGCACGCTGTCCAAAATGGCCGGACTGGCCCTGTTTGTCCAGATTGCTCCCAGTTCCCTCTGAAGCCAGCTCTCGGTCGCCGAGAGCTCGGTCTTCAGTTTGATGAAATTATACTGCATACATTTATATATTCGTAATATATCACAAATCGAGCAGAGCGACCCGCTCTAAAATGAGTTTGAGGGAAGGCGAACGGTCTTTGACGTATTTTGCCAGCGACACTATTTCTCTTATGGATTTTGCCCGCGTTTCCAATTTTTTTTCATGTAGCTCCGCTATCAGAGCCTTCAAGAACATTTCGGCGGCTGTCCTGTCTTTTTTTTCTGCCATACTGGCTACAAAAACCAAGCGGTCCCTCGGAGACATGGCGACAAACCGCTCCGCCTCATTGTCGCCGGGAGAAATATTTTTTGCGGAGGAATGGAAAATCACCACGACTCTAGAGCGCAGTGTCGGCAAGAGCATGCGCGCCGAAGAAGAAATGACAAAGAAATGAGTTTCCGGCGTCGGCTCCTCAAAAATCTTCAAGAGCGAATTCTGAGCTTCGTCCGTGAGGCCGTCAAAGGCGATGATAAAAATCTTCTTGCCTCCCAGGACAGGTTTCATGGATTGCATGCCTCGTAATCTCCGGCTTTCGTCAATGCCGAAAGATTCATGCTCGCTGTAATGGACATCGGGATGCCCTCGGCGGATAATTTTAAAAGATTCATAGAGAAATTTCTCTATGTCGGCGAGTACCGCCCGTCTGTCGCCTTCTATAAAATAGGCGTGATGGAGAAAATCACTGGAAAACATAAAAAAAGTATAGCAAAGAAAAGCGAAATAGGTGTTTGAGTGGAGACGCCTGAGGCCTGACGAGGCCGAAGCCGAGGAAGTTTTCTAGCAAGAAAACTTCCGTGCTCCACGAGAACACCTATTTCGCTTTTCTTTGATTATCTCTTGGTGATTATTGTTCTCTTGTAGACGTCCAAATGTTCCAGAGCTATACCCGTGCCTTTGGCTACGCAATAGAGGGCGTCTTCGGCCAGGATGGCCTTGACGCCTGTGCGGCGGAAAACCAGTTCGGGCAAATTGCGCAAGAGCGACGAACCGCCAGTCATGATGATGCCGTGGTCTATGATGTCGGCGGAGAGTTCCGGCGGCGTCTCCTGCAGGACGTCCTTTATGGCTTTTATCATGTCGCGCAATTCCCTGCTGATGGCCTTGACGATTTCATTTGTTTTTATTTCCGTGGAACGCGGCAATCCCGAAATAAAATCGCGTCCTTTGATGATGAGGGCAAGCTCTTCTTCCATAGGCACAGCCGAGCCGATTTTTATTTTTATGTCCTCGGCCGTTTTGTCGCCGATGGCCAGATTGAAGGTTTTCTTTATATAGTCCGTTATGGCTGCGTCTATCCTGTTACCGGCGCATTTGACGGAGGTGCTCGCGACTATGCCGCCGAGCGATATGACAGCCACATCCGTGGTGCCTCCGCCTATGTCTACCACCATATGTCCTCTGGCTTCCTGGATGGGGATGCCGGCGCCTATGGCCGCCAGAATCGGTTCTTTGACCACATAAGCGCTCTTTGCCCCGGCCCGTATGGCCGCTTCCACCACGGCCCGGCGTTCGGTTGAAGTGATGCCGGCCGGTACGGAAACCAGAACTTCAGGCTTCCATATATTCCATTTGCCGAGCGCCTTGTCTATAAAATAACGGAGCATGGCCTCGGTCACACGGTAATCAGCGATGACGCCGTCTTTCATGGGACGATAGGCGATGATGGATTCCGGCGTTCGGCCGATCATATTTTTGGCTTCTATGCCGACAGCCAAGATTTTATTGTCTTGTTCCGAGACAGCCACCACGGAAGGCTCGTTTAGAACGATTCCCTTGCCAGGCAGAAAAACCAGCGTATTTGCCGTGCCCAAATCTATTCCCAGTTTCTTTGCGAACAGAGCCATAAGTGGCTTTACTATACGCTTTTTTCGTTTCTTGGCGATACTTGACAAAATAAAGAAGTTCTTTTTTATTTATCCACAGCTTGAATTAAACATAGCTTATATGCTATATTATTTGCTATGCTAAAAGAAACCAAGCCAAAAGCTCTCGTTTCAATAGGAAATATGGTCATGCGTCTACGCATAGACAGGAATTTGACTCAAGCGGGTCTCGGCAAAAAAATAGGAACGACTCAGTCGGTCATCGCTCGCATAGAATCAGGCGAACAGAATCTCTCGACAGAGACTTTGGCAAAACTTTCGAAAGCCCTAGACCACGAAATAATTTCTATTTCAAAGGGCGGCACGGTCAACTTTAGAATACAGGGAGGACGCAAACTCTCCGGAAAAATTCGGGTGAGAACTTCCAAAAACGGCGCGGTCGGAGTGATGTGCGCTTCTCTGCTCAATCGAGGCACTACCGTCATGAAAAATACTCCGAAAATAGAGGAGGTGGCGAGAATCATGGAAGTATTTGAATCTATAGGTGTAAAAATTGAATGGAAAGGTTCCGACCTTCACATCACTCCGCCGGAAAAATTTAATATGAGGAATATCGCATATGATTCTGCGGCAAAAACGCGCAGTGTCGTTATGATGGTCGGTTCTCTCGTCCACAGAATGAAAAAATTCAGTCTGCCTCAAGCCTCAGGTTGCAGACTGGGTCTACGGACGATAAAGCCTCATGTGTACGCTCTCGAGAAGCTCGGAGTATCCATAGAGACTGCTTCAAAATTTTACGAGGTTTCTCATGAAGGGTTCAAAAGAAATCGGGAAATAGTCATGTACGAGGCCGGAGACACGGTGACTGAGACCGTCCTCATGGCCGCCGCGCTCATTCCGGGAAAAACAGTCGTTAAATTCGCCTCGGCAAACTATCAGGTGCAGGATGTTTGTTTTTATCTCGAGCTCCTTGGCGTAAAGATAGAGAGCGTGGGCACTTCGACCATGACGGTTCACGGCATCGCTCCAGACCGGTCTGGCGGTGTGAAAAAAAATGTTGAGTATTTCCTATCCGAAGACCCCATTGAAGCCATGTCTCTCATCTCGGCGGCCATCGTTACAAAATCTTCCATTACCATAGAACGCTGTCCTGTAGATTTTCTGGAGCTTGAATTTTTAAAACTGGAAAAAATGGGCTTCAAATACAAAATTCTTTCCAAATACAAAGCCGATAACGGCAGAACAAATCTCGTTGATATCCGGATTTTTCCGTCAAAACTCAAAGCTCTGGATGAAAAAATCCATGCCTTGCCCTATCCAGGCATAAATATGGACAATCTGCCATTTTTTGCAATCATAGGCACGCAGGCGGAGGGAGAAACTTTCATCCATGATTGGGCTTATGAAGAACGCGCCATCTATTATAAAGAACTGGACAAGCTGGGGGCCGAGACGATTCTCGCCGACCCGCACCGCTTTTACGTCAAAGGTCCGACAAAATTGCAAGCCGCCGAAATCATCTGTCCTCCCGCTCTGCGTCCATCGGTCATTATCATGATAGGCATGCTCGGCGCCTCGGGTGTTTCAGTTTTGAGGAACGTATACAACATAAACCGCGGATACGAAGACCTCGCCGAGAGATTGAACGCTCTGGGCGCAGAGATTGAAGTGTTTCGGGACCTTTGAGGACGGCAGAAAGATATTTTCAAAAAGCGAAAGGAAGAGCGGATCGAGAAAACGAAACCGAAGACGCGACGGCGGCTGAGCTTAGGAAAATTTTTAGCAAAAAATTTTCCGGTCGTTTTCGAGAGACGCTCTTCCTTTCGCTTTTTGAAAGTCGCGTATCTGGAGTTTTTTGAATGGCGCTACGCTGTTTTTACTTTAAAGACTTGATACTTTCCCGCTTCTGTTTGATACTTTGAATATGTACATCATAAAAGCCATCCCCATCGCCCGAGGGACAGGTTTGGACATCCTCTCGTATTGGAGCCCCAAAAATATCGGGTCCGGTTCGATCATCCGCGCGCCTCTGCGGAAAAAGACAGTGGCGGCGGTCGTCATTTCTTCGGAATCCGCCGTCCAATCAAAATCCGAGGTCAGGCGGGCGGATTTTCCGGTGAGAAAAATCGCCAATCCGCGCGGCAGGACGGTCATTTCGCCGGAATTTTTTAAAACGGCGGAAAATATGGCCCGCTATTATGCCAGTTCCATGAGCAATGTTCTATTTGAATTATTACCTGCCATAGCGCTTTCTCAATACGAGAAACTGCCTCCGGCCGTAGGGAGAACGGCGCGAAACAGACCGCGCGAATCTTTTGTCCTGCAAAAAAACGACGAAGACCGCTTTGCCCACTACAAGAGCTTGATTCGCGAGGGATTCGCGCGGCGGGAGTCCGTATTTATGATGATGCCGACAATAGAAGACATAAAAAAAGCCTGTTCCTATTTTGAAAAAGGCGTAGAGCCTTACACTTACGTCTTTCACGGCAGTCTGTCGAAAAACGAAATCATAAAACGGTGGAGAGAGGTCATGGAATCAAAACACCCACTAGTCATAGCGGCCACCGGACAGTATCTGTCCATTCCCCGGGAGGACATAGGCATCGTCATCGCCGAGAGGGAAAGTTCCAGAAATTATAAATCGCAGTCGCGGCCTCATTTGGATTTCCGCAGGGTAGCCGAGCAATTCGCCCGGGAAATCGGCGCCGATTTTATAGCCGGCGATTCTTGTCTGCGGATTGAAACATTACACAGGCACGACCTGGGGGAACTGGCCGAATACGCGCCGTTATCCATGAGGTCTCTGTCCACCGCCCGCGATTCTCTCATAGATATGAAATCATATAAAAATCCGGAACATAAAATCCGTCTGCTCTCCGACGAGCTCGTCGCCATGGCGCAAAAAAATCGCGATGATAACGGGCTCTTGTTTGTTTTTGCCGGTCGGCGCGGTCTATCGCCCCAGACCGTATGCACCGACTGCGAGACGATATTATCGTGCGACCTGTGCAGCGCGCCCCTGGTTTTATACGGCAGAGACGCCGGTCGGTTTTTTCTATGCAACAAGTGCGGCAAAAAATTCAGCGCGGAGGAGACCTGCAGGAAATGCGGCGGCTGGAGACTCGCCACTCTCGGCATAGGCACGGAAAAAATAGAAGCGGAATTGAGGTCGGCGCTGCCCGGCGCCAAAGTCTTCAGATTAGACAAAATATCGGCGCCAACGCACAAAAAAGCCTCGCTAATCGCCGAAAAATGGTATGCCTCTCCCGGGAGCATTCTCGTCGGCACAGAAATGGCCCTGCTTTATCTGGACCGGAGCATTGACTACGGCGCCGTGGCGTCCCTGGATGCTCTTTTTTCCATTCCCGATTTTCGCATAAACGAAAAGATATTTTCGGTCATTCTCAAAATGCGTTCTATCACCCAAAAGCAGTTTCTGCTCCAGACCCGCTCCCCGGAAACAGACGTGCTGGTCTGGGGAGTCAAAGGAAATATCATGGATTTTTACCGGCATGAAATAGAAAACAGAAAAAAATTCTCTTTCCCTCCCTTTTCTACTTTCATAAAAATATCTTTTGCCGGAAAAAAGGATGAAGTTTTGAAAGCCATGGAAAAACTCAGAGCGCTTCTGGCCGGCTTTCATGTAGACGTTTTTCCGGCTTTCATAGCGACAGTCAGGGGAAATTATATCATGCACGCTCTGGTCAAACTCTCGCCGGGCGAATGGATTCATACCGAATTGCTGGACCGTCTGAAAACTCTTCCTCCGCAATATGCCATAAACGTGGACCCGGAGAGTATATTGTGACACTTTGGAGACCATGGAGTCTTACGGAACAAATTTTATATCCATAGGGCTTTGGTATATACTCTGGACATGGTGAAAATTGTCCAAAAGGACGACCCGATACTGCGCAAAATCGCCGAACCGGTGGGCAGAGAAATGTTGGGCACACCGAGATTTCGGAAAATCGTCCGCGATATAAAATCCACTCTGGCCAGAGAAGACGACGGTGTGGCTCTGGCGGCGCCTCAGGTCGGTGTGCTATTGCGTTTGTTTGTCGTTTCCGGCATGGTCATGGAAATACTCCGTCCCGAGGGGAAAAATCAGAAAAAAAAATATGTCGACATGGTCTTTATAAATCCGAAAATCATAAAAATTTCAAAAGAGAGAGAGGTTTTGGAAGAAGGCTGTTTGTCGGCCAGGTTTTTGTACGGCAAGATAGACCGGGCCAAAAAAGTAAAAATCAGAGCTATGGATGAAGAAGGCGGGATATTTGAAATGGGCGCGTCGGGCCTCCTGGCTCAGATATTTCAGCATGAAACCGACCATCTCGTGGGCAGGCTTTTTTTGGATAATGCCGCAGATATACGGGAAATTCCGCCCGGCAATACTACCGATGCCGGCAATACGGTAAATACGGTAAATACGGTCGGCGCGACTAGTCATTTCGCCAAGCAAAAAAATCATGTAAAATGGCGGAAAAACCTAAAATAGCTTTTTTCGGCACGCCTGACAGGGCGGTCATAATTTTGGAATCTTTGAAACGAGTGGACCTGTCGCCGGCGCTGGTTGTCACTCAACCTGACCGCGCCGCCGGCCGGAAACTGATAAAAACCGCTCCGCCCGTCAAAATTTGGGCTGACAGGTGGAATATTCCCGTCTTACAGCCCGAAAATTTGGAAGACCGGGCATTCCTCCGGATTTTGGAAAAAGGCGGCTTTGACATCTTCGTCGTGGTGGCTTACGGAAAAATTCTCAAGCAAAAATTGCTGGATATTCCCGGACACGGCGTTTTGAACCTGCACGCCTCCCTCCTGCCGCGCCTGCGGGGCGCGTCGCCCATAGAAACAGCCATTCTCACGGACGAGAAAAAAACAGGCGTCAGCATAATCCTCATGGACGCTCTCATGGACCATGGTCCCATTGTTGCAGAGAGATCGGTAAATGTAGCGAAATGGCCGGTTTCGGCAGGAGAATTGTCACGCATGCTCTGCGAGGCGGGCGGAGAACTCCTGGCGGAAACCATACCGCTCTGGCTTGGCGGAAAAATAAAGGTTAGGGAACAAGACCACACGAAAGCCACATATACCCAAAAAATCAAAAAAGAAGACAGTTTATTGGATTTCTCCGCTCCGGCCCGTGATAATTATTTGAAATTTCTCGCCTACAAACAATGGCCGTCATCGTATTTTTTTACAGAAAAAGCCAACAAGAAAATTCGTGTAATCGTGACAGACGCGGTTTTTCTGGGAGACGATTTCATCATAAAAAAAGTCACACCTGAAGGCAGGAAAGAGATATCTTTCGAGGAATTCAAGAAAAATTACAAATTTTCTCCGGAATGTTAGTTATGTGACCGTAATTTTCTGCCTTCTTTCATTTTCTCTGGCGCCACGGCAGGCCGCGTAACATGTTTTTCAAAGTCAAGCCGGAACGTCTGATGAAATGGATGCGTTTTGACTTGCGGGAGCGCAAGGCTTCCAAAAGCTCATCTTTCAACGCGCCGAGAGCCATATATAAATCTTCTTTTTCCGACTCTACCCGCAGATTGCCCCGCCGCGAATGGAAATTTATCTCTGCCCGGAAAATCTCACCTCCGCGGTGATGACGGGTGGTTCTGGAAACCTCTATTTCTGCCAGGGCGCTGGTATCGTCCGGGTCCACATAAGCCTCAATGGATTCTATCACTCCGTCCACCGCCTGTCTGATGGCATCCGTCAGTAAAAACGATGTGGCCTTTAGAGTTTTTCTTATCATTATTTTTTTATTGGCTTTGCCTTATTATACACCGGCAAAAATTAAAAAGTTACAAAAAACAACAAAAATGGTATTATTTCGGTTGTTCTGAGTCCAAGGCTTTTTTCAAAGCTTTCCGCTTATGCGAAAAAAAATCAAAATCGTTCAAATAGCCTCCGAAATAGAGCCGTTTTCCAAAAGTGGCCTGGGAGGCGTCGTGGGGTCGCTCTCACGCACTGAAAGGAAGCTCGGCCAAAACGTCGTCGCCATTACTCCCTATTATGAAACGGCTGCAGAACAAAACGGCGGTCCTCTGGAAATAATCGCGGAAAACCATGAAATAGAAATCACGCACGGAGTGTTTGAGAGAGTGACGTATTTGCGCGGATACATGAGAGACAGCCGCGTACCCATATATTTCATAAAGCACGAAAATTATCTGGATGGCAAGGTCGATTTCCGGGGCAAAATATACGGCGCCCCGAATGAAAATGCTCGGTTTTTCTTTTTTGACGTAGCGGCGCTCCAACTTCTCAAGAAAATCAATTGGAAACCGGACATCATACATTGTCACGACTGGCATACGGGATTGATTCCTTATTTCCTCAAAGGCCGCTATAAAAAGGACCCGTTTTGGGAAAAAACAGCCTGCTTGTTCACCATTCACAATTTGGTCTATCAGCTCGGGCACGACTGGTGGCTCATAGATGAAAAAGACCGCGATGACGGCAGGGCACCTCTGCCTTCCTTTATTGAAAAGGAAGCAATAGAGCGGATTAATTTCGTCAAGAGAGCTATCATGAACGCCGATGCCGTCAACACCGTTTCGGAAACTTACCGCGAGGAAATCATGACACGAGATTTCGGCGAAGACCTCCATCGCATGCTGAAAAATCGTGAGAATATCGTTTTCGGCATCGTGAACGGCATAGATTACAACGAATATAATCCACTGACCGACCCCGGACTTTACCGGCACTATAGCGTCAAATCCGTTTCCCGCAAGAGAGACAATAAAATCTGGCTTCAAAAACACTATGGTCTGAAAAAAGGCTTTAATATCCCCCTCTTGTGCATGACATCGAGAATCGTGGAGCAAAAAGGTTTCGCTTTGCTCCTGCCGATACTCTCCACTCTCATGGAATCCGGCGCCATGATGATCATCATGGGCGACGGCGCCGAAGAAATAAAAAAACTGCTCGCCGAAGTGTCCAAAAATTTTCCAGAACAATTAATCTATACGCCTTTTGACAGCGCCCGCGAGACTTCTCTCTATGCCGGGTCGGACATTTTTATCCTGCCGTCGCGATTTGAGCCGTGCGGAGTAAACCAGCTTATCGCTCTGCGCTACGGGTGTATTCCCGTTGTCCATCATATAGGCGGACTGGCGGATACCATCACTAATTTTGACCCTAGGACGGAAACCGGCAATGGTTTTACCTTTGCCGGCTACGATTCCAATAATCTGCTAGTGGCTCTGGCGCGGGCTATAGAGACATACAAGCACAAGGACGTATGGAAACATCTGGTGGTATCGGGTCTGCGCGAGGCGAATTCATGGATAATCCCCACAAAAAAATACATTGAATTGTACAAGACGACCTCAAAACTGCGCAGAGCTCGCAAAAAGAAAAACGGCGAGTGAGCTCACCATAAACAAATTCCCGATAAAACCATGAAATGGATAAATATTCTTCATCTCTATCAGCCTCCCACCCAGACAAAAGAAATTGTTGACGCGGTCGCGCGGGAAAGCTATCAAAAAATCGTTTCCCTCCTCGCGACATATCCGAATCTGCGTCTCACCCTGAATATTTCCGGGTCGCTTCTGGAGCTTTTAGCCAGATACGGGCATCAGAGCATCATAAAAGGGTTCAAAAGCCACGCGGAGAGAGGAGCGGTGGAATTTTTGGGTAGCGCCATGTATCACCCTATATTGCCTCTCTTGTCGGACGGGGAAATTATGCGGCAAATACGCCTGCACGATGAAATTTCAAGAAAATATTTCGGCGAGACGTACAAACCGCGCGGTTTTTTCCTGCCTGAAATGGCTTACAACCAAAAAACGGCGGCGGTTCTGGTCTCCGCCGGCTTTGAATGGGTCATTCTGGACGAAATACACGTCGCTGAAAAAATCAATTTCGGCAAGAAATACAATATAGCGGGTGTCGGTCTGGGAACGGTTTTCCGCGACAGTTTCCTGTCGCGGACATTTCCTCCGGAATTTATCGTAGAAAACATGGAAAAAATAAAAACCGAATATGTCGTCACATGCCATGACGGGGAGTTGTACGGCCACTGGCATAGGGATGACTGGGGATATTATAAAAAAGCTTTTACGGACAACAGGATAAAAATGCTCACCGTTTCGGAATACAGAGCGGAGCTTTCCGGAGGAGAAGATATAGCCGTCCATGATGCCAGCTGGGAATCAAAGCCGGAAGAATTGGCCGAGAATACGGCTTTCGGGCTGTGGAACGACCCGAGAAATAAAATCCACAATATGCTGGAAACTTTCAAAAGAAAAATCCTGACTCTGGTGGAAAGTCATCAAAGCAGTCCTGGGTATGAAACAGCCAGGCACTACGCCGACAGAGGGGTGGCATCCTGCGCCTGGTGGTGGGCCAGCGAGAGAAAAATCGGGTCTTTTTCCCCGCGTTCGTGGAATCCGACGGAAATAGAAAAAGGAGCGCGGGAATTATACAAGGCGTCGTCGTCTCTCAATCTCCTGCCGCGGGAATCCGCCGAAATTTCTTCTCTCTTTGAAAATTTGCGCCAGACGATCTGGAAAAAACATAGCCGGGACTATGACCCGAATTATTTGATAGAATGAATATATGAAAAAAAACTACGCGGGGAGAACGCACGGAGAAATGAGGGACGTGCTCATGATTCCTCACGCGACAGGACCGGAAATTTACTATCACATGATTCGCGGCGGGACGGAAAAGACCAATATAACCGTCTGGGAATCCGGGACGGTGGGAGGCGAATACGTAAAAACCTATGGCCATTATCATGTGGGGAAACTGGACGAGACGTACACGGTGCTCCAGGGTCGTGGTGTTATCGTTATGCAGACGAGGAAGATTGACAAGGCTGGCAGACCGATTGACGACGAGATTGAATCTCTCCGAGCCGTCCGGGTAAAAGCGGGTGATAAAATTTTTATTCCGAGCGGGGCGGGGCATCTGGGAATAAATACGGGCAACACCTGGTTCGTGACATCAGACGACAGTCCTGTGGATTTCGGCGAAATAAATGCCGTCAGTCTGCCCGGCCACGCCGATTATGCGCCGTTTAGAAAATTGCGCGGAGCGGCTTATTATGTCGTAGAGAGAAATGGTGAGCCCGCTCTCGTAAAAAACCCCTTTTATAAAAAAGTGCCTCCGGCAAAAATAGAATAAAAAAAACAGAAAGAAGAACGTGCTGGGCGAGAACCTCCGCAGGCGAGGATTTGTCAATGGTCCGTCCTTGACAAATCCGACCCGAGGACCGTTCGAGAACAGCACGTTCTTCTTTCTGTTTTTTTTATAATTTATATAACCTCTTTATGTATTCCGCGAGCATGCGTTTGGTTGTGAATCTCTCTTCAATGACAGACATCGTTTTTTGCATCCGCGCGAGCCACTCCCTTCTGTCATCGTAAAACATAGGCGCGATTTCTCTTTCCAGCAGGTCGTAAATGGCGGCGGCGGTGTCTTGTTCGGGTAAAATCCAGCCTGTACCGTTCCAGTCCACTTCTTCCGCCCAGCCGTCGGAAACGGTCATTTGGAGCGCGCCGTTCAGTCCCGCTTTCATGCCGGAGGTGCCGCAAGCTTCCTTGCCTCTCCTCGGCGTGTTGAGCCAAATGTCCGCGCCCTGCGCCAGTTTATGGGCGATGGATATGGAATAGTCCGGCAAATAGGCGATTTTGTCTTTCCACTCCGCTTGCCGCGCGAGCAGAATTATACGTTCCAGGGTTTTTTGCGAAGTCGGTTCATCCAGATAAACCTTACCGGAAATTATGAATTGAACCGGGCTCTCGCCGCCGGCGATTTTTTTGAGGCGCGCGAGGTCGCTTATGAGCGTCTCTGGACGTTTGTACGCCGCGAACCGTCTCGCCCAGACGACCGTGCACACGTCCGGGTCCAGATTGGACCCGGTCGTTTTGTTGGCATACCCCACGAGATTCCGGCGGAGTTCTGACTTGGTTTTCCATATACTCTCCGCCCTCACTTTTCCGAGCCATTCCCTAGCGAGCCACCTATCCCTATGAATGCCGTTCGTGATGGTTATGAGCCCGCTCTTTGGATAGAGGTCCTTTTCAAATTTTGCGTGGAGGGCACTCACGGCGTTTTTTCTTTTGGCCGCATTCAATAAAAAATGCGTGCCTGAAAATACTTTTACTTCACTGTCAGTGCCCAGGTCAAACATGTCTTTAGACTTTATGCCGAGACTGTCGCAGTATGTGCCGAAACAATTCATGAAATCCAGAGGATATATTTTTGCTCCCGCTTTGAGTATCGTGTGTTTGGTCGCCACGATATATTTCTCTGTTTCTTGTCTTGCCTTTTTTATATTTTTATCTCTGCGTTTTTCGGCGGCCCGGGCGATGAGTTCAAATGCGGCAAAAGCCGAATGACCTTCATTCAAATGATATATGCATGGTTGTATACCGAGTGCTTCTAAAACTCTCGCTCCGCCCAAGCCTAAAATCAAGTCCTGTTTTATCCATATATACTCGTCCAGGGAATACGGCGCGGACAAAGCATCGTCATCTGTTTCAATGAGCAGAAGCCAGACGCTTCCAAACCGCCTCGCTCGCACGCGACAGACAATCTCCCCGCGTTCAAAAGGGACCTCTACCGTGAGAGGTTTGCCGTTTGTGGTCACCGGAGAATATTTTTCAGAGCTTTGATTTTTATACCACAAACCTACGGCGGCGACGGGTAAATTCGCGTCTCTCGCTTCATAGATGTAATCGGCCGCCAAGACACCGAGTCCTCCCGCATAGACGAGAGAGTCGTCGTCCAGAGCGTATTCCGCGCAGAAAAATGCTACGGGGTTTCGCTTGTACGAAATGGAACTTGCCTCTATCGTTTCCGGCGCTTTGAGCAGGTTCTCAATGATTTCCCAGGTATTATCCGGATTTTTGGTTTTTATAATCGGCACATCGTCGTTCTGTACGGGATTGTCGTTTCCTCCCTGAAAAAGAGCATCTCCCACAAACAGGGTATCGTCCTTGTCTGTCTTGGTGTACTCAATAATTTTTCGCACGCCATAGGCTTTGTCTATTCCCAGATTCGTGAAATCAATGGAAGTGGTTCCGCCAATTTTGAGCTCGAGACCCGGCAAAAGCGGCGACAGTTTTTCCATTAAGGCCTTTCTCTTCTTTTGGTCCGGGTCCCAGGGTTTTTTCAAATCAGGCGGCGCATCCTTGCCTAGAGCGGAGTACGTCATGCCGGAATCCCTGTCGTCCAGAAGCGGTTCCAATCCTCTCTCCCCGATACCGAGGCTATCCATGAGAGCTTTACGCACGCGCTTTTTGTCTTTTTCCGCAAGTTTGTCCATGTATACTCTCTTCCACTTCCTTTTCTCATATATCCACAGTTCGGCGCCGCTCGTCGTGAGAATGTGGAGATTTTCCAGTTCTCCGTCTGTTCCCATGAGAGGTTCCAGAAGCTCCGTTTTAAATTGCCAGAAGGCCGCCCCCGATATAACTGCCACCTTTGTCTGTCTCAAAAGTTCGCGCAGGAGAGAGGCTGTTTTTTCCATGATGGGCGACCGGCTTTCCGTGAGGGTGTTGTCCAAGTCAAATATGATCAGTTTTGGCATAAAGTTTGAGTGCATTTGTAGTAAGTCTCCTGTTTAGTTTTGGTGGCGATTTCCTTTGGCATAAGATTTATTTGTGAGTTTCCTCAAGCAACCACTCCCAAAGCGGTATAAGCTGTATTATTTTGCCGTCCTTTTTTATCTCTCGCTTTTCATCCCAGGTAAGTACGGTAAGTTTTTCTACTTTCAATTCGCCGCTTGCTTCAAGCAATGCTTTGGTTTCTCTCTGCTCGACATCTGAGTTTATTGCTTCATAACAAACTTGCACGAGCTCTGTAACTTCTGTTCCTTTTTTCAAAACAAAATCAACCTCCCGGTCATTGCGGGTTTTGTAATAAAACAGTTCCCAGTTTGGCTTCACTCCTCGTTTTACCAGCTCGGTAAAAACCAAGTTCTCCATCAGCTTGCCTTTATCAGGAGAATGCTGGATAGCTTTCGCGCTCACGAAACCATTATCTACAACGTAAATCTTTTTAGGAGACTTGAAACGTACTCCGGCCCTGGCGGAATAACGGGAAAGTGAAAAAATCACGTATGCCTCGCTAAGGTAGTTAAGATAACGTTCCAGGGTAACGTCACTTTTGAAGTTTAAGACATTCGCCAGCCTGCGCGCGCTATATTGGTTTGAAATATTGCTTATCAGGTACGATCCCAACTGATCTATCAGCGTCGAGAAACGCACTCTGTGCCGTTTAACAACATCTTTAAAGAGAACAGCATCAAATAACACGTCCAGATATCCAAGTGGATGTTGATTTTTTATTACCACTTCGGGAAAACCGCCGTTTGTCAGATACTCATCCATCAACTTTAGTAACTCATTTCTTTTCTCTGAAAGCGGTTCAGCATTTCCATCAACTACAAAATTTTTAGCTTTCAAAAACTCATTAAAATCAAACGGCAATATCTCTATCGGGAAATGTCGGCCGGTAAGATGCGTGGCCAGTTCCATCGAGAGCAAATTAGCATTCGATCCGGTGAGGACAATGTTATAACCTTGCCGATGGAGACGATTGGCAAACAACTCCCAACCCGGTAAATTTTGTATCTCATCAAACAAGACATATTTCGTATCTCCATAAACCAGGCGGAGTTCATCCATAAGTTCATACAAATCGAGTTTTTCGCCCACTAAAGCCGGATCGTCAAAGTTGAAATAAACAAACTCCCGATCTTTGAGAAGCATGAGCGAAAAAACCGATTTGCCGGCCCGGCGGGGTCCCAAAACAACTTTTATCAAGTCTGAAAATACCCACTTTTTACCTTGCTCAAGCTTTGCCCGTTCTATATACGGGAGACTCAACAAAGTCTCCTTTTCGGTCTTTTGCTTTGATATTATTGTTTTTAATAGGCCTTTTTGCATAGTATTTTACACGTATTAAGCAGAATATCTTGTTTTTGCATATTACAGATAGTATAATATGCATAAAGGAGAAATGCAAGAACCAATAGGACAGAGCAAAAATTAGTGATTTGAGACGCTAAAATTGGTCCCATTCACTAAAAAGTGAACCGGATTAAAACCTTCGCAAACTTTTGAAATTGTCTTGCCAAATCTGATACACAAATCCAAGAAGCGAAACCTCCATTAACCTGCCTCGCTACGCTCGGCGGAACGCTCGGACGTGGCGGAATTCCCCCCCATACCACCCTTCCGCCGCGCCCTCGCTTGGACTGGCGATTTTTTTGGCGGGGATTTAATAAAGCTCTGCTATTGGATACTTCTCTAAACCACCTAACGGATAAACATCTTTGATAAAAACCATGCCATCAAGCAACCATGTGAATAATATCCGGTTAAATGGGAAATTACTTGTATTAAGATTAGCAAGTAATTTCTCCATATTAATCTGTACCCCATCGTCTAAACAAATAAGAAGATTCGCTTGTGTTTTGCTATATTTCTTTGTAAATGAATTAAGATAAGCTACTAATTCATCTGTGTCTTTCTTGATTCTACCTATACCGAATCGCTTTACTTGAAAGACCATTCCTTGAGCTTTTTGCATACTTGCTCTTTTTACAACGAGAAAGTCCACGGGGCTGTCTTCGTCAATGCCTTTACGCAAAAGTTCTGCGATCTCTTTAAGACCGATCTCTCGCTCAGAATTATAGGCTGGCAAGGAGTTTGTATATTGAGGTCTAATGCGGAAACCAATCCAACAATCCTTGCCCCAACGCTTCTCACAAAAGTGATGAATAATAAGCGTGGCGGCAAGTTCATAATCTTTTGTTTTTGGCTCACCGAATTTTCTTAAAAACTCTACTATTGCCTCTTTAGTAAAATAAGTTACGTCATTTTTCATAATCATGTGGATAACTCGCTCTTTTACACTTTCGATTTATTTTCTATAATATCACTATGGTAACAAAAAGGCAAAAACAAGTCCTCGATTTTATAACCGATTATCAAGGGCGGAAAGGATATGCCCCCTCTCTTGATGAGATACGCAAGAAATTAAAACTCTCGTCGGTTTCAACCGCGCATTTTCATGTTTCCAAACTCCGTGATTTGGGATTTTTATCAAAAGAAGAAAATAAGCCACGTTCGATTGAAGCATTTGGCCGAGAGACAATGGTGAAGATTCCTCTTCTGGGAACTATTGCCGCTGGACAGCCAATAGAGGCAATACAAAATAAAGAAATGATCGCGGTTCCTAAAAGCAAGATTCCTTCCTCGTCAGAAGTTTACGCTCTCCGAGTAGTCGGAAGCAGTATGATTGATGAAAATATAAATGACGGTGATGTTGTTTTGGTGCGCCAGCAGGAAACCGCCGAGAACGGACAAAAGGTGGTCGCCCTGATAGATAATCACGAGGCAACCTTAAAGAAATTTTACAAAGAGAGGGGGCATATCCGTTTACAGCCAGCAAACAAGAATATGGAACCGCTGATTTTTAGAAACGGGCGGGATGTTTCAATTCAAGGAATTGTGCTTGATGTTATTCGAGAAGAGGTCAGATCGCCAATACGATTTCCTGAATACAAAGAAATTAAAAAATACACAGAAGTACCACTAAATAAAATTATGTGTGGCGATGCGATAGAGGTCATGCAAGCAATGCTCGCCGATTGCGTAGATCTCGTAGTTACTTCTCCACCATATGATGAATTAAGAAACTATAATGGCTATTCTTTCGATTTTGAAAATATGGCAAAAGGTTTGTTTCGAGTTATTAAAAAGGGCGGTGTTTTAGTATGGGTTGTTGGCGACAAAATAAATAAAGGGAATAAAAGTTTTACAAGTTTCAAACAAGCTTTATTTTTTCAAAATCTAGGTTTTAATGCTCACGACGTTATGATTTATAGAAAGAAAAACACTCCCTTTATGAGATCTAATGCTTATACAAATTGCTATGAATTTATGTTTGTTTTCAGTAAGGGTTCTCCTAAAACCTTTAATCCCTTGAAAACAAAAACCGTACGACAAGGCCAAGAAATGCTTCCTTTTAACAAAAAGGCGGATGGTATAAATAAAAAAACAAAGGGCGAACTAAAGCCAGAAAAGACTTTAACTAACATATGGGACTATGCTGTGGGGTATGGCGGCTCAACTATCGATAAAATTGCTTTTCAACATACTGCGATATTTCCAGAAAAGTTAGCAGAAGACCATATCCTTTCGTGGACAAAAACGGGAGATGTTGTTTTTGATCCAATGTGTGGCTCTGGAACAACTTGCAAAATGGCCGCAATAAATAAGCGGCATTACATTGGATGTGATATTTCCAAAGAATATGTTGAGCTCACAAAGAAGAGGTTGAAAAACTTCAATCTCTAGTAGTTTTTCTTTAGAAATTCAATCGCGCTTTTCAGTAACTCTACATCGTCCTTAAAACGTCCTAGCCCGGTATTACAACTATCGCATATCCAACCACCCGGCTTTCCGGTACGATGATCATGTTCAAGAACCATTTTACTGGTTATTCCAGCTATCGTCCTTTTCTTGCAAACCGGACACTCAAAAGGTTCATTATGTGGTTTCTTTTTCAGCCATTCGATTCTATCTGTTCGAGATACTCCAACACCCTCCATCTTTATACGACAATCCTTGCAAGATGGTCGTCTTACTGATCTGTTGTTTTTTGCGTTTTGATTTTTGGCGAATTCTTTAGTTTTCTTAAGTTTATGACAAACATTACAAATCTTTTTAGAAAATCCATCTCCTGTTTTTCTAACATCTATAACCTCAAAATCACTAATGCTTAATTCAACTTGTTTCCAAATCCGAATAAAAAAGACAGATGCGTGGTTTTTATCTTCCGATTTTATAACACCAATATCGCCCTTCTCAACCATAATTTCTTGAGGGGCTACAATATCTTTTTTAGCAACAATAAATTTGTTTGATGATTTAGTCATTTTAGAAAATAGTCAACTGGCTTATTGTAAATAGCCGCGATTTTTTTCATTTCCGCAACGTCAAGGCGTCGCTCACCGGATTCGATTTTTGAGATATAGGATTGTGGCTTACCGAGTCTATCGGCTACTGCCTGTTGGGATAGATCAGCCTCAATACGCGCCGTTTTTAGGCGTTCTATGATTGCTTTATAGTCCTTTGAGTAAACTGACTTGTTCATATTTGTTTGTATCATATATCCTATTGTGGTATAATCCCAAAATGGGATTATTGATTTTAGTGAGTTTCTTAACCTTTTCCGCGCAGGGAGGGTGGGGCAAGGAAAAGAAAATAGCCGCCAAAAAAATCGCCAGTCCAAGCGAGGACGCGGCGGAAGGGGGGTGTGGGGGGAGGAATTCCGCCTCGCCCGAGCGTTCCGCCGAGCAAAGCGAGGCGGTCAGGTCAGGTTTCGCTTCTTGGCTTTGTGTATCAGATTTGGCAAAATGAGTTCGTATCTAGTTTTGTGGCTCCTCGGCCTGGACTCGAACCAGGGACCCATCCCTTAACAGGGGATCGCTCTACCAGCTGAGCTACCGAGGAATGTTGTTTTTCAACTTTTTCATATTATCAGATTCGGAGACTATGGCAATCGCCCGGGCTCCTCACAGAGAAAGACAAAACCTCCCAAAAACGTACTATAATGAGGCATAATGGCCGAAGACAAGCAGACAAAAAATCAGGCGGACGTGAGCCTGGTCAGGCGCGCTCTGGAATCGAGCGATGAGTTTGCCAGCATCATAGAAAAATACAGGGAACCTCTGACGAGATATGTGCGGCGGCTGGCGGGGCCGAATAGAGACGAGCTGGACATGCTCATCCAGGATATTTTCATAAAAGTTTACGAGAACTTGAATGATTTTGACCAGAAACTGCCTTTTTCTTCCTGGATATACCGCATCGCCCATAATGAAGCCATGGATTTCCACAGAAAGAGGAGGAGGCATGGCGGTTCTCTCTACGAGCCGAGAGGAGACGGTGACACGACGATTCTGGCGGAAACCCTGGTCGCCGATGGAGACATCATCGCCGATATTGACCGTGAGTATGCCAAAAGGCGTGTTATAAAAGTTCTGGACTGCCTGGACCCCAAATACAAGTCGGTGCTTGTCCTCAAGTTTTTGGAAGACAAGGATTATGACGAAATATCCGACATCTTGAAAAAACCTCCGGGAACCGTGGCGACGCTGATTCATCGGGCAAAGAGAGAGTTCAGGAAACTGATGGCCAACGGGGGAGCAGACAAAATAAACTTATGAAAATAATGACATTGGAAAAACGAATATTGGACAAAATAAAGCAGAGGGGTCTCCGGCCGACACCCAGAGGCTATTTCTATGTCCGCGATGCCGCCATCTGGATTTTCCTCGGTGTTTTTGCGCTCGCCTTGTCTCTGGGTTTCGCCATGACCATATTTGTGATTCGCGGCATTGATTTTAATCTGTTTGAAAAACTAGGCCTCTCGGGCGGAGAGAAAGTGATGTATTCCATTCCCTTTTTTTGGATTGCCGCTTCCGTCGCGGTGGCTATCGCTGCATTCATCAATTTCCGCAACACCCGCCGGGGTTACCGCATGAGCGCGAAACAGTTTGTTTTTATAGCCGTCCTCATCACCCTCTCGGCCGGCAGTATATTTTATGCTTTTGATATTGCCAAGTACATAGACGACGCCGCCTCCGAAAATCTGCCGATTTATAATCTGATTGTGCCGTTCAATACCAATACATGGCTTGACCCGTCACACGGACTGCTCTCGGGCGCCGTGAGAGACAGGGAGTCGGAATCCGATTTCAATCTGCGGGACGCGAACGGCGTGCTCTGGCACGTGACGGGTAAAAATATAAAATCGGAAGAAGGTTTGCAGTGGTCTAGCGGAGAGAGAATCAAAATCATAGGTATACAGACCGCTCCGGACGAGTTTCGGGCGATGGAGATATTGCCGTGGGAAAAGAGACCCATAAGAGAATAGAAGGGCAACCCCGTCCCTCCGTTGCTCAAACTATATCCGCCGCTTTTTTTATTCT
>ERZ1292629.1017-Hain-H43-01um-R1-1017-length-29491-cov-8_pt1 | contig 27278 bp, 19 predicted proteins | sample MGYA00564399_ERZ1292629 | MGnify/ENA primary metagenome ERZ1292629 (study PRJEB36523, sample SAMEA6512636) | groundwater metagenome | collected 2019-01-08 | study: AquaDiva: Metagenomics assemblies of 32 groundwater samples
TTTATTTCTTTTTCTTTTATCCGGTTAAACCAAAAGAGTGGCGGATTAACCCGGTAAAGCTGCTTAAAATAATTGCCTCCTCTATTCTAGTTTTGGTTATAATTGTTGTTATTTTATTCAATTTTTTCCCGCAAATTTCAGAGAAAAATAGGTTTTTAAAATTGGTCTCAAGCAGGCTGTCTATAGAAAGAATCATTAAAGACCTGACTGGAACAAGGCTTGTGGCCTGGCAAATAACATTAAAAGCAATAAAAGAAAAACCATTGCTTGGCTGGGGACCTGAAAATTTTTATATCGGTTTTGAAAAATACTATGACCCCATTCCCTTTAACCGCCAAAGGCCGTGGTGGGACAAGGCCCATAATATAATTTTAGAAACTGCCGTTACATCGGGCATTGTTTCTGCTTTTCTTTATTTTGCTTTCTGGCTGTCTGTTTTTTGGCAGCTCGAAAAATTTAAAAAAAAGCAGGGCAGCAGCGAATATGCTTATTTGTCTCATGGGATGCAGGCAATGTTTATAGGGTATTTGACGGTTCTTTTCTTCAACTTTGACAGCTTTTCAACTTATTTGATATCTTTCTTTTTTATCGGATGCTCTTTTTTCCTAATTTTAAACCAAAACCCGGACCAAAAACAAATTATATTTCCCCCTGAAAATAATATTCTGCAGAGAAAACCCGTTATTATTACTTTAGCAATTTTAATAATTATTTTCTTCTGGTTTTATAATATAAAACCGATGTACATGGCAAGCCGGATTGATTACTCCAAAAAATTGACTGAAGCAAAAAAATGCGACAAATCGCTTTCAATAATGGAAAATGTCAAGGAAAAAAGCAGTATGCTTAAATCTTATGCGGGATTAAGATATTCGGATTTCTTAAAAACATGCGCTAATTTAAGCCCGGAAAAAGAAGTTGAATATGTTAAGAAAGGAGTGGAGGCGTTAAAAATAAGCTCTGTTTTTCAGCCCAAATTTACAAGAACATGGCTGTTTTTGGGAAGTTTCACTAATGTTCTGGCCGCCAGAGAGCAAAATAATGCGGAAAACAGAAACAAAATACTGGCAGAGGCGAGAGATTATTTAAACAAGGCAAAAAGTTTAAGCCCCGGCCGCCAGGAAATACTTATAGAATTAGCCAAGAATTATATGGTGCTTGAAGACCGCCAGTTAATGAAAAAAACATCTGAAGATTGCGTAAAAATAGACCCAAGCCAGGGAGAGTGTTATTGGTATTTAGGAATTGCTGAAATATTTTTAGACGAACAGGAAAACGGCGCAAAACATATTGAAGAAGCAAAAAATAAAGGAGGGTTTGCTCCCTCGTATATACAGATGGGAGCTGCTTATATAAGCCAGAAAAACTACAAAGACGCGGCCGAGGCCTACCGCATATTAACTGCCGAACAACCGGAAAACGCAAGTTTTCACGCAGTATATGCCCTGTTATCAAGAGAGCTCGGCGACTACGCTACAGCAGCAAACGAAGCTGTAAAAGTTTTTGAACTTCAGCCAGAAAACAACGAAACCGAAAAATTTATTATAGAACTGCTTATGTTAACCCCAAACGACCCCAATCTTTACGCTTCCTTGACTTATATCTATAAAAAATTAGGAGAGGAAGAAAAAGCCAAGCAGCAACTTTTGAAAATGGAGTCTATTTACTCTGATTTGTTTGCCAAATACCCAGAAGGATACGGCTATCTGCTTAATTTGGCCCGTGTTCATAAGGAGCTGGGAGAATCAGAAAAAGCTTACAAAGAGGTTGTGTTATTAAAAAAATCTGTCCGGAAAACAAACCCGGACGGATACGACAAATATATAAACGAAATGGTGCAATCTATGCCGGGAAATTACTGGGAAAGATATCTGACTTTTTTAGAAGAATTGAGATTATTAAATAAATCAGAAAAAGAAGGTAAATAAAAAATATAAAAAATCTATGAAAACAACAGAAAAATTATTAAAACTGAAAATAAGGGAAATTATTGACTGGCCTAAGCCCGGGGTTAATTTTAAAGACATCACTCCCCTATTGGAAGATAAAAATCTTTTTTCTGAAATAATTGACGAATTAGCCAGGCCGTATTTAAAGCAAAAACCTGACAAAATTGTAGGAATTGACGCCAGGGGTTTTCTGCTGGCTTCAGCCATGGCTTATAAATTAAAAACCGGCATTGCCATAATAAGAAAACAGGGCAAACTGCCATCAAAAACAATTTCTAAAAAATATGCTTTGGAATACGGTTCAAACACCATTGAAATGCACGAAGATTCTATAAAGCCTGGGGAAAAAATCGTGATAGTTGACGATGTTTTAGCAACCGGCGGGACAATGGCGGCTGCTATTGATATGGTAAAAGAATTAAAAGGAAAAATAATGGGCATTGATTTTTTGATTGAACTTAATTATCTGCCCGGAAGAAAAAAATTGAAAAATCTGTCAGCTGGCGTAAAAATAAGATCTTTGGTAAAATACGACCTGCCAAAAAACAAGAAAAAATCAGAAGAAAAAATAGCGGAAATCGGAATAATCGGGGGCTCTGGCTTTTATGAATTTTTTTCAAAAGACGCAAAAGAAATACAAATAGAAACCGAATTCGGAAAACCTTCGGATAAAATCACCATAGGAAAAATAGCCGGCAAAAATGTGGCTTTTCTGCCGAGGCACGGAAAAAATCACCAAATTCCTCCCCATAAAGTGCCATACAGGGCAAATATATCTGCTTTAAAACAAATCGGGGTTAAAAAAATAATTGCTTCCGGCGCGGCTGGATCTTTGCAAAATAAAATAAAACCCGGAGACTTTGTTCTGCCAGATCAATTCGTTGACAGAACTAAAAAAAGAGAAGACACTTTTTTTGACGGGCCAAAAGTGGCCCACATTGAAACAGCTTACCCTTATTGCCAAGAATTAAGAAAAATTGCCAGCTGGCAAATGGAAAAAACCGGAATAAAATTTCATAAAAACGGCACAGTTGTAGTGATAGAAGGACCGCGATTCTCCACTCTGGCCGACAGTTTGTCTTATTCAAAAAACGGCTGGGATTTGGTTAATATGACCCAGTACCCGGAAGTAACCTTAGCCTTAGAGCTTGGAATTTGCTATCTAAATATATCTTTGATAACTGATTATGACGTTGGCATATATTCAAAAAGTAAAATTGAACCAGTTTCCATTGAACAGGTGCTGGCAAATTTTAAAAAGAATAACGAAAAACTGAAAAATATTATTTTAGAGATTATAAAAAACATACCCGATGAAAAAACCTGCGACTGCCAAAAGAAAGCCGATAGGGCCGTGATATAATACCCGGCTCTTAATATTTTAACGCCGAAAGTTCTGTAAAAGCATTAAAATACTGGATAATAACCCGCTAATTGCAGCTAAGGCATCTGATGGTAAAAATGCAGATGGCGCAGGCGCAGGCTCTGGCGCAGGCGTAGGTGAAGGCACGCAAGCTGAGCCGTCCCAGTACTGCCCGGAAGAACATGAAGTTGATGGCGTAGGCGAATTAACACAGGCAGAACCATCCCAGTATTGTCCAGATGAGCAAGACATACTTGGACTTGGGGTAGAGCTTACGCAAGCTGAGCCGTCCCAGTACTGACCAGAAGAGCAAGTGGTGGTTGTTGTCTGCGGTGAACTATGACAGCTGCCGTCATACCACGACCAGCCGGAGGATGCGCAAATTGACGGATCGGTACAGGCGCTCGGGGTGCTGCAACTGGTAGTGGTAGTAGAACTTACGCAAGCAGTGCCGTCCCAGTACTGTTCGGCTGGACAAGTGGTGGTGGTAGTTGTTTGCGGCGAACTCCAGCAGCCTCCGTTGTACCAATACCAGCCAGAGGAAGCGCAGATTGCCTGGTCAAAACAATTGCTCGGAGTGCTGCAGTTATTAGTTGTAGTGGAACTTACGCAGGCCGTGCCGTTCCAGTATTGCCCGGACGAGCAAGTAATGGTGGTAGCGCCCTGACAATCGCCTGGGCAAGAACCAACAGATTCGCCATACTCACAGATTTTGTTATTATTGCAAGCCGTGTTTGTTTCGGGCATTCTACAATAATTACTTGCTGTATCCCAGGCGCCTCCAGCTTGAGCGCAGCCCGCTGCCGGATCGGTGCTATATGTTGCGCAAGCATTACCATTCCAGTACTGGCCGGACGAGCAAGCGGTACTGCTCATCGTTTTACATGTTTGCGTTGCGCTGTCCCAATACTGGTTAGATACGCAAGAGTATTGACCAGTTTGAGATGTAGAAACGCAACTATCTCCGTTAAAATATTGCGCGCTTGAACAATTAGCCGCTGTCTGGCATTTTTCCTGACTTGGCATACCAAAATCAGGGCTTGAAAAAGTTCCAGAACCAGACAGCCAAACATTTGCTCCTGACTGAACATTGGCGCATGCTTGTTTAAGTTGTTCTATCCTGGAAGGATCGGCATCATTTCTTATCTGAGAACGCAGTCCTAAAGTATTCCATATTTGTTCCTTTTGCTGTTGGGTATCCTGAATAGCAGTGTTTACACAAGCTGTGCCGTTCCAGTACTGGCCGGACGGGCAAGTGGTGGCAGAACTCTGACAATCATTTGGGCAAGAACCAGTGGATTCGCCGTACTCACAGATATTATTATTGTTGCAAGCTGTATTTGTTTGTGTTTGTCCGTGAGCTGGATCATCGCAATGACTTCCATCATAGTGATTTTGGTACCAAACGCATCCTGCTGCGCTTCTGCATTTAGATTCATCACCGCCAATTGAGTAACAACTAACAGTGGTGGGCATTTGGCAATAATTTTTTGCTGAATCCCAAACGCCGCCAACTCTCCTGCAATCCGCTACCGGGTCAACATTGATTACACAAACATTTCCGTTCCAATATTGGCCGGATGAGCAGGATTGTCCAGGCATATTACAATAATTTCTTGCCGCGTCCCAGGTACCTCCAACTCGAGCGCAACCCACCACCGGGTCATTGTCATAAGCTACACAAGCGGACCTATTATAATCCCAATATTGGTTAGGACCGCAGGAGGTCTGTTGTGTTTTATAACTAAAACAGGTCTTATTCTGATTATCCCAGTACTGACCTGGGGGGCAAACAGGAATTAATTCTGCTTTCGGCCGGCAACTATAATAAGTGCCGCATTCCGGCGAACTGTAAACAGGATATTTTTCCTGGCCTTCCGGACAAGTGTCAACCGTAGGCATCGCAGGACAAATATTTATAACCTGCTGAATAGGAGCAGACAAGTTTGTCGCTCCGGAAACAGAACAAAGTTCTTTTGCTTTTATAAAGTCGCCGTTCTGAATAGCGGCAAAGCATTCGGGGCTTGGCCCCATTTGATTGCTAAAACCTTGTTTAAAGTTTGACTGTCCAAAGTTTGATTGAAACGCTCCATTGCCTTGAGGCGGAATAAACTCCTGGCCGGGAGCATTCTCAACGCGCTGACGATACTCCTGAAAACGATTGACTGCCTCATAACCTTCAAAAACCTGGTGCTTGGCGCCGAAAGCAATACACTCTGGACCATGCGCCGGGTCAGAGCAATAAACAGAGCACTCCTGGGGTGATCTGCACCCGCCAGGACCGCCTTGGTTTTGAAAAAGCTGCTGAAATTCCTGACTCTTATTAATAACTCTTTCATTTTCTGCCACGCGGCGCTTAATGTCATCAATAACTTGCCACACCTGCGGCGAATTTTGAGCTAAACTTTCCAATTTTGATATAGCTTGTTTTGAACCCTGAAAACATCGTTGGCCGATTTCCTGATCTGTTCCCCCCTTACTGCATTCTTCTAAAGAAAAACCAACTTCTGCAGTCAAAATTTCGTTCACTTGCTGATTTACCTTAAACTCTTCCCTTTTGTCTTGAGGAATAAATTGCTCGCAGGCTTTAGGATTTTTGCGGCACTCGCTCAAGTCAACGCTTCCCTGTATTGATTTAAGAAATTCCACTGATTCATCAAAATCTTCCTGTGTTATAAAACCATTGTCTTTGGCAAACTTGCCGCAAACAGAAGCCAATTCAATATCGCGGGCATTAAAAGCGCGACTGCAAGTATCTCTAATGGCGTTTTCGCCAGTTATATTCTGGCCGCGAGGAGTCACTAAAGTAAAATTGGTTGCCCGGGTAAGATATTTTTCAGCAACATTGGAAACCTGCGCTCGCGCCTCATTTAAATATTTAACTCCGTCCTGTCCAAAAAATCTTTTCGCAATTTCGTCGCATTGACCCGAAGAGCCAGACCGCAGGCAGACATTACCCAACTCATCGGCATTTTTTGCGCCCAACTCCCCGTATTCTCCTCTGTCAAGAGCTGTCTGTAGGTTGGTTATAGAACGATTCTGGTCAATAAAATCATCTTGAAGACGTTCTTCGGAAATATAATTTTTTAATATGGTTTTGTTCTCTGCTAATTTTTTACTGGCATTCAAACAAGCAATCAATTGCTCTCTTGTCAATAAATCTGCCGGCTGGTTACACACATCCAAACTAACGCCTTCTTCTTTAATCTGGTTAATAATTATTTTTGCCGCTGTTACTTCTTCTTTATTTACGTCAAGAAGAACGGCAAGCTTTTTATTGCGGCTGACAATATTCTCGGCGATTCTCACCAATTTTTCTTCAAAATCATCACCCTCTGCAGTGGCTAATTTTTCCAAAACTTCCTGTTTAAAAGTTTGGGCAAGTTTTTTAGTTTCAGGGTCATTGTCATAAATGCCGTATCTTTCTGCTAAGGCAATGCCGCGGCTCAAATCGTTGTTAAAAGCCGCCTGACAGGCCTCTTTTGAATCGCAGCCTAGCTCATTAGCCAAAGGAACAAGCTCTGAGGGTATATCAGTTGAAGAAGGCAAAAAAGTTTCTGCAAAAACCGCAGAACTGAAAACTAAGCCCGCGGCTAATATTAAAAAATTAATAATCTTAAATTTATAGCTCATAGTGTTATAAAAAAATAGCGATGTCTGACATCACTAATTTTATATTTAAAAAGGATTTAACTTTTTTGCGGTTTCCTCAAACGGGTTAGCCTCCACCCCCTCTAAAGGATTAGCGACCTTGAAAGGATTGGCAGCTGCGGCAGCTTCCTCTGCTGCTTTTTTGGCCAATGCCTCCTGGGTGGCTTTGGTGTCAACAATGGCCTTATCGTATCCGACTTTATAACCTTTGCCTTTCCCCCACGCATAACCAAGACCCAATCCAATAGCTAATGCCGCGATTATTCCAATAACAAGAACTGTAACGAGAATTGTATTTTTATACATTTTTATTTTATAAATATTTTATAAATTTAAATAAACTGAAAAGGATTGCGACCAATCAACCCCTTTTAAAAATAATAATTATTTACCTTGAATTACGAAATGACCTTCAATTCTTTATATTTTGGTTTTGGCTGCAAATTTGCTATAACTCGTCGGCGTATCCTGCGGATATGCCTCCTCGTTCTATCAAATTTTCGCTTCAAAACCAAAATAAAATAATTCGGAAGGCATTTCGTAACTCAAGGTTATTTAATTATACCAGAAAATAAAAAAAATATGTCAAGGAAGTTATCCACACATAAAGCCGCTGATTGCATAAAACAAAAAAACTGCCATTCGGCAGTTTTTTTGTTTTATCCCTTTCAGCCAGTCCACAAGAAAAGCAAAGGGTTTAGAAAATTATCTTGCCCAGGTTTCAGAGGCCAGAGAGTCAAGCACCAGGTAGCTGTTTGTCCAGTCGCCTGTTGAACTTGTTCCAACTGCCGCAGTGTGGGCAACCGCTGAATTGTCAGACCAGATAAGGTCGGCGTTTTCAGCTGAAGCGTTTCCGGCCGCAGCAGAGCTCCACAGTTTTACAATTCCTGTAAGGGTACTGCCTGCGTTCAAGAATTTTAATGTGTCTGTCTGAGCCGCAGTGTCTGTTGCCATAGACAACGCAACACTGTCTTGCGCGGTATCTGTAGCTCCATTTACCCTAAATCCTTGAGGCGTTCCTCTGACAGTATAGGTAGTTGAAGTTCCGGCTGGAACTGTGTCTTCGGTGCTACCGTCCCAAGTTACAATAATTCTGTTGTTGGTTGTAACTACTCCTGTTGCGTCTTCAACGTCGGTACCGCCATCCTCCTCTGTGATTGCCACAGAGCTGGTGATGTCAACTCCATCTTTTAGAAGCTTTAAAGATTCTAATTCTGGAGTATCGGCTGTTCCGCCGTCTGACCACGACAAGGTTAGCTTGAACTGTTTAACATTAACCTCTCCTTGAGCAGGAGCTGTTACTTTAAACTTGTACAAATCCAAAACCTGTCCGTTGGCAACAGTGCTGTTTGTCAGGTCAACCTGTGACAAGGTTGGAACTGATCTGTAAACAATTGTCCTGTTAGCCTCTCTGGTGGTTGTGGATGTTGCCACTGTTCCGTTAGGATCTAAATATTTGACATATTGCAATTCCGCTCTGGCATCGGCTCCCGATGTTGAAGCTGTAGAAGATGGAATTGAAAGATCCCAAACCAAGGTTAATGTCTTGGTTGTGGAAGCAGGTACGGCAACATTCAATCCGGTGATATTGAAGTAGCCGAGGGTGTTGTCAAAAGGAACGGTTGCTAATACCGTAGAACCGTCTTTCAAAATAGCATTCTTGACAATAGCTTCGTCGTCAACTGAAGTGGCCGTTGTTTCACCATTAAACCTTAATTCAGTAATGGTGTAGGCTTGATAGGAAGAAGTAAATTTAAATCTTCCTGCTTCAACTTGCTGATTGCCCGACACCGCCTGATTTTGAGGCGTGCTGGCAAAAGCTGTTGCAAACGTACCTGATGTATAGGTTGTTGTTTGACCGTTTTGCACGGTAGCATTGGCCGCTACTGCTGAACTTGTAGTTGTACCAGTAATTGTCATAGTAACAATTCCTGAACCATTTTGTCCGTTACCTGTTGAAACATCTCCAAAAACCATTAAATCAATTGTTGTTCCCATGGGAATTGTATAATTGGTTGCCCAATCATTGCTGGCTGTTGTAATACTTGCCTTTGTGCTGGTTGTCTGGTTTCCGTATGTTACATACAGATTGCTGATATAGCTGCTTACCTCGTCAAGAGTAACGTTAATATTTGTCATATTAACACCCTCTGTTGTGTTGGCTGTTAAGGTGAAGTGAGCCATTTTGTAAGCTGTTAATGGCTGTACGGCTGTTTGGTCGGTATAAGCTGTATATTTTGACAATGACAAACCGCCTTGGTCAACAGTTAAAGTATTAGCTGAAACATCTGAGGCCGGGGCATCAATTGTGGTTGCAGATGATTGGCCTGTGGCGTTGTTCCATGTAGAAGCGCCTTCAATTGTAACCTGAATGGTGCTTCCGTCTACAACGCTGTTTGTTGTATCAGATGTTCCGGTGTCGTATATATCAGCCCTTACTTCTAATGTTACCGGGCTTCCTGGCACAACTATTAAAGATGAGCCAAGACTGAATGTTGTGTAATCGTATGAGCTGTCAGCTGGGTCATACAAAGTGGTTGTTGAACCAATCTGCACTCCATTAGCTAACAACATACCATTTCTTAATCCAGAAACTCCTGAAGTATCTACGTTGGCTGAAATATAAAGGTTTTCAATCTTTACTTTTTCTCCGGCCGCTTTCACTTCAAATTTTGCCAATGTCGCATTTGAAGCACCATCAACAATGTTGCCGGATGGAGAATCTGTCTTTTTGGTAAAGGTGATTGTTCCAGAGCCAACTGTCATACCGCTTGTTCCTGCTGACCTCTTTGTGAATGATGCGTCTGATACCAAATCTGGCGTAATATTTGCGCCGTATTGCGTATCAACAAATGTTGAATCGGCAACATTCCACAAATGGAATTGGAAGGTCAAAGAAGATCCTCCAATAATGTCAGCCATCAACTTTACAACTCTTGTGCCGGCCTCCAATCTTTTTGGAGAAACAGCTAAGTCAAAAGTTACAAGTGATTCGTTGTTAGAGCTTAAGACTAAGTTTGGAACGGCTGAACCAACTTGGACGCCGTCAACATATAGTCTGAAGTTTTGCAAATCAGCATCTTTTACAGACCCTGTTTTTCTGAAAGAAATACGGGTCATGTCAACTGATCTTGTTGTGATAATCACGCTATTTTGCCAAACAGTGTAATCATTTTGAGGATCAATAGTGGCGTCTGAAGGAGTTGTTGTGGCATTAAATTCAACTCCTGCTAATGTTCCGGTAGCCACTGTGTGCAAGTTTCCTGTAATTGGGAATGTTCCGTTTACAGAGCTGGCATTTGTTGAAACATCGGTTGATACAACAACTTGCAATCCCATTGTTTCTCCAGCTGCAGCGTTTGCGGCGCTGATATCGGCTAGTAAGCTGATTATCTTTGAGCCGCCTGCTGGAACTGTAAACAACCCTGATGTGTTGTTAAAGTTTATTACTGTGGAAGAAACGGCTGCTCCGTCGGTTAATCTTGTGGCTCCGTCAAACAAATAAAGGTTGGCTATAGAAGCATCAGCTGAAATGCCGATTCTCTTTAGCTTTAATACTGTAACCTTTACTTCTGTATTGTCGCCATTTAAGAAAACCAATTTTGCCAATGAGGCTAATGCCTGACCGTCAACAATTGTTGAGGATGCTGGATTATTAGAAGCTAATGCCACTGTTAATCCTGTGCCTGTTGGAACCACTGTTGTTCCGCCACCGGTTGTTCCTCCAGATAACATTGAATTCATTTTGGCCCTTGTTAAAGGACCAACTGTGCCCAATGAACCTGTGCCATACATTGCTTGGAACTTTTTAACAGCCGCTACGGTTAAATTGCCGTAGGTGGTTGTTTCGTTGCCGGCTGAGCCGACTCCGCTGGCTGCTACCTGTGTCGCTGCATTGGTGTTTAAAAGCGCTTGAACGCATTTGACATCGCTTCCTGTTGAACCTTTTACTAAAGTTCTTGTAAGAGTGATGCCTGAGCAAGCTGCTGGCGCTAAACCTGTTGGGGTTGCGCTTCCTTGCAAAGCCAATAATTGGGCTTGCAATTGGGCAATCTGAGCCAAAAGCTCGTCAATTGTAACACCTTGAGCCACACCTGGAGCAACCATAGCAACCATTGTCAAAGCGACTACGGTTGTAATAATTGTTTTTCGTATACTCATTTTAGTGTATTTTATTTTTAAGATTAATATATTACTAAATATTTTTCTCGTCGGTCGACCACTTGCCTGCCCAGGGCAGGACTTTCGCGGTTTTACGTAATAACCACGAAACGACTCGTCAAATTGTTAAAATAATAATATCCCTTCTAATGCTTCTGTAAATTTTCCGCTATCATATAATTCTTTCACAGCCTCCAATTTTATTTGCTGTTCTTCTGTTAGGGTTGCTTCTTCTAAATTGTTAATTTCTGATTTTACCAAGGGAGCCAAAACAATATCCAGCTCTTTTGTATCTTCTGTGGCGCTGATGTCTATTCCCAATGTTTGTAATTGCCTTTTGTTGTCTTCTAATTTTTTAACCTCAACAGCAATTTCTTTTATATTTTTTCTGTTTTGCGTTACGGCTTCTGTCAGTGATTTTACGGCTCCTGCCATGCTTATTTTAACTTCGTTTATGGCCGAAGGAATATTGCTTTGCTTATTTTCCTTTACCACCCTTACCAAATCTTGCACCCTTCTGTTATAGCTGTCTAAATTGTTTTTTAAATTATTTCCTCCTGTCAAAACTGTTTGCGACTGCTCTGTAACTTTTTTTACAGAAAACAAAAAGTCTCCCGGCACAGTATATTGGGCAAACCCGAATACGCCAAAAACCATAAGGGCAAGCGTCGCTAAGGCATAAGCCAATTTTTTTTGATGGGTTAATATGGAAAATATATCCAGCACCCCAAGCATTTTTTCTGCAAAAAATGATTTCTTGGCAATTTTCTTTCTCTTCACAGCGGTTTTAGCAGAACCTTCAAAAATTTGCGACTTAGTAAAAACAACCCATTCTTTTCTGGGCTTGATTTCATTTAATTTCTTTATCGCCTCAATGAGTTGTTTTTCATTCATTTTTGGCATGTTTTGTTATTTTGCTCTAAATTTGCCTATTACTATTATGACGTAAAAACTGCCTATTTGTTACAATTTTAAGATTCTTGTATTATATCTTTAAGCTCTTTTAGGCCCCTGTGAAGCATTACCCTTATTGTGCCAGCTGGTTTATCCATAATTTTAGCCACTTCGGCAATGGGCATATCATCTAAATAGTGCCACATTATTATGTCTTGATAGTCTTTTTTCAATTTTTGCATAGCCACCTTAACGGCATTGACATCCGAGCTTAATATTGCCATATCTTGAAGGTTCGCTCCCGGGTCTATCGCCTGGGGAATATTTTCAGCAGAAACGATTTTTGTCCTACCTTTCTCCCTATAATGGTCAATTACCATATTGCCGGCTATTTGGTATAAAAATGCTCCGGGATTTCTTATCTCTTTTTTATCCATATACGCGCCCCATCCCTTTAAAAACACCTTAGAAGTTATATCTTCAGCTATTTCTTGGGAATTAACTTTTAAGTAAACAAACCTATATATTTTCTCAATATATTGGTCGTAAATGTTGCTAAATTGCTCTCTTGTGTTATCCATTACTATAGGGCTATATTATATAATAAAAATTTATGAAAGTCAAATATTTAAGGTAGGACACTATGGGACAAAAAATTATAATGGTTATTAAACAATAGGACATAAATATAAAATATATATGTCCTATCTAATATCTTTTAAGAAATTTGATAAAAAACCTGATTCCACTCTCCAACCCTAACAATATTTCCCTTTTTCAATAAATCATCTAAGTCTCTTCTTATTGTTCTTTTGGTAACGTCTTTTAAAACTTTTTTTAAATCCATTACCTGGGCTTTTTTGTTTTCTTCTAAAAATTTAATTATCTTTTTTTGCCGTTCTGAAATGATGTTTTCTAAATTAGCGGATTCTTTTTCTTTAGCGCCGCTTAATTTATCGGGTATCAAGTTTTGTTTTGGTTCTTCTGTTTTGTCTGGCGGTAAAAAAACCGTTGCAAATAACTCATCTTTTTTAAAACTTGCTTCTGTTTTATCGTTTATAATTTCTTCTTTTAAAATTTCTTTAAAATTTTCTCTTAGGGGCAGTTGATATTTTGGCAAATATTGAAATACCTCTTCTTTTATTTTTTCGTATTCGTTATAAATTATTAAAAAATTAGAGTCGCTTATCCATCCTTGAAGTTTACCCAGCTTAAAAAAACTTAAAAGAATTTCAATTTCTTCCAGCGTTTTTTTAAGCAGTTTTTCCTTGTTTTCTTGCAAAATATCTTTTATGGGCGTCCAGTTGTCTTTCTTAATCCGCCAGTTGCCTGACAATATCAAGCTTTCCATTACAGACAAGGCTGTTTTTTTGGCTTTGTTTTTTAAAGGATCTGATTCTGGAAAAAAATCTAATATCTTATATGCCTCGTTGGTTATTTTTATAAATTTATCTTCCATGTTGTTTTTAATTGTAAAATTGTTTATTCCTAAAAATAACAAAAAATTCCCGTAAAGTCAAAAAAATCTGGCTGCTTTTTTATAAAGAGCATAAAACTTTAAAAAACGTTTTATTATTAATTATATCACAAAAACTGCCAATATCACCTGTGAATAACCATTGTTCTGTTTAAGAAGCAAATTGGCCACAGGCGGCTTTAATGTCTTGGCCAAATCTGTATCTTTGAACAAAATTAATTCCTGATTTTTTGAGTATGGCTTTAAATTTTTCTACCCTTTTTGCGGAAGACGGCTTAAACTTTCCGGTTGGGTTATATAAAATTAAGTTTAAAAAATATAATTTTTTATTCACCCCGTTAGAAATAGTACTTCCGTTATTTCTAACGGGGTTCATTATTTTTGCCAGTTCTTTTGCGCATTCGTCAGAATCATTTATGTCTTTTATCAAGACATATTCAAACATTACTTTTCTTTTTGTTTCTTTTATATACTCGTCAACTTCTTTTAAAATTACTTCTATTGAATATCTTTTGTTTATGGGCATTAGAGAGCTCCGTAAATTATTATTTGGAGCGTGTAAAGAAATGGCTAAATTTATTTGAATTCCCTCTTCTGACAATTTTTTAATGCCCTCTTTAATGCCGGCAGTTGATACAGAAATAGACCTTGCTCCAATATTCAGGCCATCTTTGTTATTTAAAATTCTTACTGCTTTCATTACGTTATTATAATTTAAAAACAGCTCCCCCATCCCCATAAAAGCCACATTAGTCACTCTTTTAAAGTTAGCGGGTGTCCGACGCCCGCTAACTTCATTTTTTAAATAACGCTCAAAAAAAATCACTTGCTCTATAATTTCAGAATAAGTCAGGTTTCTTTTAAAACCCATTTTTCCCGTGGCGCAAAAAAGGCACCCCAAAGGGCATCCAACCTGCGAAGAAACACAAACCGTATTCCTTCCGTCGTTGTGCCTCATTAAAACTGTTTCTATTTTTAATCCGTCTTCTAAAATAATTTTTGCCTTTACGCTATCTTTTGTTTTTGAAACAAGTGTTTCTGCTTTAATTGAAAGATTGCATTCTTTGTTTAATTTTTTCCTTAGATCCTGGGGCAAAAAAACAGCTTCTGACCAGTCAGAAATAAAATTTTTAAAAATCGCCTCGTTTGCTTGCTTCAACCTGTACTTCGGCTCATTTTCCAAAACTTTCTCCAAATTATTAATATCCATATCAAATTATTCTATCACATTATTCTATCATAACAAAACATCACGCGCAGAAAATCGACGATCGTCGATTTTCTGCACATATACATATTTTTACCTATCCTATTTTTATTATTAAGGGATAATGCTGGCGTCAAAGATGTCTAATTTTGAGATGTTTGTAAAAGTATTGGCTTCGGGGTCAAGGGGAATTAAATGCAATTCGGCCTCGGAGTAAATATCTAATCCGGTATCAGGGTTTGTCCATTTGTTCATAAAAATTCCGTAATAATTATCCTGAAAATGAGAATTTTTAATTTCGGGTTTTCCACCCTGAATATAAACTGCCTTTGGCTCTTTTGGCAAATCTGGCTTTGTGTGCCCTAAAAACTGAACATTATTAACAATAGACAAAGAATTAATAAGCAACAGCCCGCTATTTCTGTTGTTTTGTAAAACAGAATTTCTTAAAGAAATATTTGACTGGTTCACTTTAATGCCGGCTCCAAAATTATTGCCAAGGTCAGCTCCGGCGTATCGCAAAACAATATTTTCCAGCTCGGAACCCGAGCTGTCTTTTGTAAACTCAATACCATACCACTGGCCGGGAGTTGGCAGAGAATTATCGCTGTCGCCATTGGTGTCTCCGCCGTATTCGTCATCAGCATACGCGGTAAAAACAATTTTCTGGTCTGAGGTTCCCTGCGCCCTCAAACTGCCCTTTATAATTAATCCGCCGTTAATAAATTTGATAATGGCTCCCGGCTCTATTGTTAATGTTTTTCCAAAAGGAACAACAAGGTTTGTTTTTATAATATATACAGAGCCATAACTCAACGTAATATCTTCTTTAATCGGGCCTTCTAAAACGGGGGCATTTAAAGAATTATTTGTCATTTGATTTCCCGCAAATAAAGGATAAGAAAGGCTTCCTATCCAAATTGATGCAAAATTTTCTTTAAAAATGTTATTTTCAACAACTGGAAAAGACCTTATTTCCAAACTGTTTTCCGAGTCATTCCAGTAGTCAATGTTTATTCCTATCCCATTTTTCTCAAAATAACAATTTTTGATTGAAGGCGAAGACCCTTCAATTTGAATTGCCATGGCATTAGCCGAAATATTGTTTGCAATATTATTATCAATAAATTGCGACGACTCAATTGAAGACAAAGAGTTTATAAGCCACAACGCCCTGTTTTTATTTTTCTCAACAACAGAATCTTTTAAAGAAATAGAAGATCTGTCAACTTTAAGGCCCGTCCCAAGCCCCTGGCCAGATGAATCGCCGGCGTATCGCAAAACAATATTTTCCAGTTCAGAACCCGAGCTGTCTTTTGTAAAACCAATGCCAAACCAGTTGCCTGGATTAGGCAAAGACGCGTTAGCGTCGCCATTGGTGTCTCCGCCGTATTGATCGTCTAAAAACGAAGTAAAAATAATTTTTTCAGCAGGCGTTCCAATCGCTTTTAAGGCGCCGTCTATTGTTAAGCCGGCGCTTAAAAATTTGATAACAGTTCCCTGCTCAATAATTAAGGTGGCGTTATTTAAAACAGTTACGCTTGGCCCCCAAAACAAATAAGGGCTTAGTTCTTTTTTAAGAATTGTGTCTTCTACAAAGCCCAAGTAATGAGAGGTATAAATTTGATGAACGCTGTTGACCGAAGCCGGCGTTCCATAAATTTGCCCTCCGTCTCTATCTTTTCCATTTATAGCTATTCTATTGTTTATTCTCCAATTTTTAGGGTCAAGGCCAAAAGAATAAGGACTAATTCTTTCTACAGAATAATAATTTCCCTCTTTTAAAACATCTATCTCTGTCCACCCGCCGGCTGGAATATACGATTGGTCAATGTATCTGTTATTTTTGTCGTAAAGATAAAAATAAGCTTTTCCAAAGGATCCCGCATAAAATTGATTAGCCAAAATATCAGAAACAACATTTTCGTCACTTTTTTCTAATATAAAATATCCTTTTGCGGGAATTGTTCCTTTTAATTCAATATTCAAACTGTCTGAACCGCCATAACCCGAAATAATCTTCCAGCCCGTTAAGTCAACTAAACTGTCGCTTCTATTATAAAGCTCTATCCATTGGTCGCTTCTTGAAGAATTTGTTCCAAAATAAGCAACTTCGTTGATAACCACTGGATTTATAAGATTTACTTCAATTTCTTTCCAGTTGCCTATATTGCTGTCTTGGTCTGTCGCTCTTGCCCTAAAATAATAAATATTATCTGTAAGCAAAGAATAAGGCGCTTGTAAAAATTTTTCTGTTTCAGTTGTTTGCAAAATCCAATCTTGCCAACTGGCATCGTTTTTCTTGTATTGTATATCGTAATTAGCAATGCCAGAACTGATGCCCTGCCATTTGATTTTAAGAAAATACTGGATAGTGCCAGGCAATCCACTGCCCCTTTCTTTGGCGTCCCCCTGTATGGATATTTTTGGGAAAGATGTTTTGGGGTTTGGCGTTTGAATTTCAAAGTCAGCTGAATTATTATCTGTGTCCTGGTGTTGAAGGGTCGTTGTGTTCCATTTTCTTTGAATGCTCTGGCCTTGGGGAGGGTTTATGGCCGGCTCTTTTTCTGTAAAACAGGCTACGCCAAAGCCAACTTTATCTGATATGTCTTCATCAACACCGCTTGTAATTTTTTCCTGATCTTTAACTAAATAAATCGTATTATTATCGCTTAAATACCAACCACTTAACATAATCGCATCAGCAATATTTTGTAAAAAATCATTGGCCTTAGGGCTAACAATCAGAAAAAAACCATTGGCAGATATTACTGCGTTGTCTGCAAAAGATACTTTTTTAAAACTTGAAGCAGTGGAACATGGATCGCTTTTGCTGTGTTTTTGAATAGACCAGCCGGCCAAAGAAACAGCAACGTTGTTTGGATTATATAATTCAATCCAGTCGTCGTCTGCTCCGCCGGCTCCCTCAATGCTATCAATCTGAATTTCGTTTATTAAAATCTTTTTAGCAGTGCCTGTTATTTTCGTTTTAGCCGACGTTTCTGGCAGCCAATCCGACTCGTTTCCGGCAAAATCTTTTGCTTTTATCTGAAAAAAATATGTCTTTTCTTCTTCGCCCTCAAACCTCCTTGCCAAACTGATAGACGTCGGACGTCCATCTACTTTTTGTTCTGGGTCTTCCTGCCATTCAACAGCCGGCCAAACCTCTCCTTCTTTCCAGCGGAAAATATAACTGTCTATTCCAGAAGAAGTCGTTCCGGCCTGGTCTTTAAGGGTAAAATTAACCGGAAAAATAGATTTTGTTTGAGTTAAATTAAGAACGAAACTAACTTGCGGAGCCGCTGTGTCTGATAAGGTTGGCGTGGGCGGCGTGGGTGGCGTGGGCGGTGTCGGCAGATCTGGCGATTCAGGCGCTGACGGAACTGGCGGCTCAACATAAACGCTGTTTCTTGTTTTTGGGGTTGGGTCTTGAATCTCAAAATCAATTGAATTGTTATCAATATCTTGTTCTGTTTCTAAAACCCATTTTCTGCCTATGCTTTTGCCTTTTTCCGGATTTTGGGCCGGCAATGTTTCAAAATCCTGCGCCTGGCCCCAACCAACCTTGTCTATTATTTCTCTGTTAGGATTTTTAATAACCAAACTGTTTCCTCCGTCAACTGTAAAATCTCCTAAGCTATTGGATGTTCGGCTGTCTGATATGCCAGAAAAAGAAGACCCTTCTCGGCTTATTAAAAAATAATCATTATGCCCTATTTTTTTCCCTTCAAACAATGCGCTGGAAACATAAGTAGAATAACTGGCGCCTGTTTTTGTTTTTTTCTGCATATACCAGCCGGTTAAATCAATTTCTGTAGAATTTGGATTATATAATTCTACAAATTCCTCTTTTTCTTCAGTTAATCCTGCGATTTGAATTTCGCTTATTAAAACTTTTTTTAAAACATTTATTTTTGTTTGAGCCGGCGGCAAAGGCAGCCAATCTGACTCATTCCCGGCAATATCTTTTGCCTTTGCCTGGAAATAATATGTTTTTTCGTCTTCCCCCGTAAACTCTCTTGTTAAGTATTGGGATGTCGGACGTCCCAATACTTCTTTACGAGCATCTTCCTGCCAGGCGCCATTTCCTTCTTTCCAACTGAAAATATAGCTGTCTATTCCAGATGGAGAGGTTGACCCAAGAGGATCTGTAATAGTAAAGTTAATCGTAAAATCAAGCGCAGTTTGGATTGAATTAATGTTAAAAATTACTTGCGGGGCTGTTGTGTCTGTCGGAGCCGGGGTTAAATCCGAAGCCGGAGCAACCGGCTCTTCTTCTTGCAACGCGGGCGTTATTGTCTCAGCCGGCGCAACATAAGAGCTGTTTCTTGTTTTTGGCGTCGGGTTTTGAATCTCAAAATCAATAAAATTATTATCTATGTCTTGTTCTGCGCCAGAAACCCATTTTCTGCCTATGCTTTTGCCTTTTTCCGGATTTTGGGCCGGAGACGCTTCATAATCTTGAGCTACGCCAAAGCCCAATTTATCAGATATTTCCCTATTTGGATTTTTTAAAACCAGCGCGCTTGAACCGGAGATATCTCCAAGAGAATTTTCTGTGATTATATCGGCTGAAACCGCAAAGCTTGCTCCCTCTCTGGCAATAAGAAAATACCCCATTGCTCCGATTGTTTTTTCCAAAAACAAATTATTTGAAACAAAAGTTGAATAACTGGTCCCTGTTTCTGTTTTTCTTTGCAAATACCAGTCTGTTAGATTTATTTCTTCGTTATTTGGATTATATAATTCCACAAATTCCTCTTTCTCGTCGGTTGTTCCGGACACCTGTATTTCAGAAATTAAAACCTTGGGATATGAAACATAACCAGAAATTCCGCCCCCGCTGTTGTTATTAAATGATGTATTATTATTTATAATGTCATTATTTGCGCTCTCCTGCTGATTATTGTCTTGGTTATTGTTGTCCTGCTGGTCATTTTCTAAATTACTGGCATTTGCCTCTGGTTTTTTTCTTAATTTTTCAATTTCTGCTCTTATTATGTCTATTTTTTCTAAAATGTCGTCTAATTCTTCCTGCAAGCCAAACTGATCAACCAGCTCCATAACCGGTCCTCCTATGCCCTCTATTGCCTGCTTTAACATTTCGTCTGTAATGTCTATATTTTGTTCGTCGCCCTCCTGAGGCAAAAGGCTCGGCAAAGGCTCGTCAAGAATGGTTTTTTCTGAAAAAATAGTGTCTTCTATTGAAAAAGTCGGAGGCTCAAATTCCGCAACAGGATTAAAGGTAATTAACTTCTGATAAAAATCCTGAACACTTAAAACAAGCTCTTCGCCCGCTTCTTTTAGCTTTGCGTTAAAATCATCAACTGCCAATCCCAGCAACCTGCCCCCTCTTTCCATTTCACCATAAGCAGAAATACTATTTAAAAAAGCGAATAAATTAGGATTTTGCGGCTTTTCAACAGTAATTTCTTTGTTTTTTACCTTTTCCGCTTGTTCGTGAAAATATCTTATTACCTCAACCCCCGCCAAAACTGCTTGTTCAGACAAATTGTCCCAATACGCCTGATGAATTTCTGGATAATCTAGAGAAATATTTTCAATTGCCCCATTATCAATTTTAATTTTTGATTTTGCAAGAGGATAATTATCTTTTGAAAAATATATTCTTATAATATTTTTCCCTTCTTGATCGCTCTCATTTTTTACATAATTACTTTTTGGAAATATGTATTCTTGATCAAAAATTGAATCTTGGCTAAAAAAATTGTTATTAGAATATTCTGCCAAAGAAGTTAAACATTCGTCTAGAGAATCACAAATTGGGGTGTAATTGTTTTTTAATTTGCCGGCTATGCCCAGTTCCATATTTTTGGCAGTATAATTCTCTGCCCAGTTTTCATACGGTTCTCCTTTGTCAAATTCTTTGCCAAAAAACTTGCCAAAAAAACTTAATGACCCAAGGTCAGCATGGGTATCTTGCCTGGTGTGGGCGGGAACCGCCATATCTTCAATTAAATGTAAAATATGTCCCATGTTTTCATAGGCATTGTTTTCTTTTCCTTCAGAATATAACAAAACCGCGCTTTCAAAAGCGCGATTTCCCCCATAAAGCTGATACGATTCTGTTTGCAAACTTTGGTTGTGCGCCCAGTTTAAAGCAGACACAGGAGTTTTGTTAAAAGCAGTAATAGCGGCTGTCATTACTTCTGCGAAAGGAACATTGCCAAACCTTTTTCCTAACCATTCGTTGCCCGTTCCCGGCTCATAAAAATGATTTATCCACCTTGGGGCAATATCCTCATTAACACTTCCCTGCAACAAAAATTCTGCTTGGATTTGGGTCAAGTCTTTGTCATAAACAGCGTTATACAAATTAACTATTTCTTTTGTAAGCCCTGTATGCCCGTTTTTTCCATAAGCAAAAGCATTGATCGGCAGAAAAAAAATAAAAAACAGGGCTAAAAATAAATTTAACGCAAACAGAATCTTTCTGTTTTTCATAAAAATCTATAAGAAAATTTATAAGGACTCTATTTTCCAGATATTATTTATGTTTTTAGTAAAAATTATTTCTTGTTGAAGATAATTTCCGGGTGGAACTTCTATGTTTTCTTTTATATATGGATCATAAATAATTGTTGGTTTTTCTAAATCTGCTGAATACCATACCTCTGCCCTTTTTTCCCAGTCCGTATAATCATCTCTTGTTTGGCTCCAATCTTCCCATTTTGGCCAATTATCAATATATTCTATCAATTTTTCTTTTTGTTTTTTTTCGTTAAATTCGTCATAATATTTTTGGCGGCGTTCTATGTCCAAAACAATGTATTTTACAGCCAGGTCAACATCCTCGTTTTTTAAAGCAGTTACAAATAAATCAAAGGTTTCTTCGGGCGTTTTTCCGCCAAAAGTATCTTCCTGAAACATTTTTAAAATTGATTCGTTGAGTTTTGTTGCCTCTTTGTTGGCTTTTTTCAAGTCAAGCCAGTCTTTTGTCCTAAAACCGGCTTCCATTGCCAGATAAAAAATCAAAACAGCCAAAACAACCACCCCTGCAGATTTTAAAACCCTTAAAACTTTTTTATTCATACATTTAAGTTTCCCCGATGTCCGACATCGGGGAACTTCAATTGTTTATAATGGCAGTAGCGCTTGCCAAAAACTATTAGAGTTTCCTACTGACACTCCCGGGCCATAGTAATTAACAGCAGTAATCACAAAATAGCCAAATAAAAAACCGATTATAAAAATCGCTAAAAAACCGATTAGATATCTTTTATTTTCTTTTGAAATTTTTAGCATAAAGTTTATTTATTTTACACCTCTTTTATTTTTTAATAAAACAACCCCTCCTGTGGATAACTTTTTTATACAACTTAATATAACTAAAATTTGACAGAATTTCTACGATCGTAGTTTTTTTGTCAAATATAGTTTTAAATAAAAAAACCCCTTGAGATTATCGCAGGGGATATTTTACATATTTTATATTTATTTTTAAAAGAACATAATATCAATAGTTGGCCTTCCTAATCCGCGCCGGACATTTTTATATTTTGGTTTTTGCCCATTACAGCGACCAATGCTTCTGCGGTTAAATCTTTTGGCATAATAAGGTATGCGCAACGGCTCTTTGTTTAAAAAATTTTCTTCATGAATTTTTCGCTGTATAGACTTTAAGCGTCCCTTGCCACCTGTTGAACCAAAAATTTTAAAAAACATCCACATATTCTCGCTCCTATTCTATTGAAAAATTAAATTTATACTAACCTTAAAATAACAATTTATATATTTTTGTCAAATAAAAAGCCCGTTGAAGTTATCGCGGGGTTTTAACTTTAAGGCAAACGAATCTGCCCCCATGATGTCTTGCTTTATTTTATCAGAATCGTGACGCAAATATCCAAAGAATAACTATTCCTAATAGTAACAATATTTTTAAGGTTGTTGTAATCAGGTATTCGCGCGCCCATATTCTTAGTCTAGAATAACCTAGTTTTTCTCCTGCTCTAATACGATAATATCCTTTTACAAATGGGTATAATTCTTTTAACTCTTCTTTGCTAAGTGAATCTCCTCCTCTCACTAGCTCATTGTATAGAAATTCTGTTCTAGAAACTCCTAATAAGGAACCAATTTTTTGTCTTAATTCTCTTTTATCGGCTAACTTATATAAAAAAGTCGAATCCTTTCGAGCTTTATCAATTTTTCGAACATTTTCTTCAATCGGTACCTCTATAAAATCTTTTACCATATATGTCCTTCTGTCCGCACACGGTCCACTAGGAGCTCCTGTCATCCAGTTGCCTGTTATAATAATATCTTCTTCCCGTTCTCCTGTTTTTACGCTTCTTGAATTTGGCAAACGAATATCTTTTCCTAATTCACTCAACCAGGAATTTATATTTTTATCTAATTCTTCGGGTCTAACATTTAAACTTTTTCCTGCGGCGTATCTCGCGGAATACCATTCCGAAGAATCGTAAATTTGTTGGAGTTGTTGTTCTGCATTTTTTCTTTTTCCTATATCGGGCACAGAAATATAACGAGTATCGCTTACCCAAACTTCTTCTTTATCAATCCATTTTTTTTCTTCACGATAAGATTCCCATGTTCCATATCTAGAACCGCCTGCTGGCACTTCATCTATTTCCCAATGACCTTCTTTTACTTCATAATGTCCTTCCTCTTCCCCTTCTCGTTCCATCACCGTAGCAAATAGATCTCCGCGTAACCAGTGAACCCGATTAAGAAGTTCTTCCAAAGTTCTGTTTTCTTCTGCCATTTTGCGCCTCCTTCTTGTTTGTTGTGAAACGGCCAAAAAAGGTGAAGTTTGTTGGATAATTCAAATCATTTGCCAGGTTTGGCGGTATAGTCTGGTGGGAGGATTTTTTCCTCTAAATTGCCATGGCCAGGCTTCTGGGCCAATCATTGACAAAACAACCCAAAAAGTATGAGCTGGTTTTTTCAGAAAAGAATAAAACAATCTTCTTCTGAATTCTTTATTATACCAAAGAGCATTTTTTAGCGCCTTGCACCAATATTCTGAAGTCAAACGGTAATCCTCTGTGCCGTCAATCTCTTTCACCAGTTTAAATAAACCTTTTGCGCATCGTTCAAGTTGGCCTTGTTCCGGATAATATCCGCCGTAACCTCTGTGAAGTATTGAAAAATGAAATCCCTCTTTGCGCAGCAATTGCAAAAAGGGGTTTCTTAAAAACATTCTTGGGTTTAATTGTTTATCGGCAAAGTGAATCGTTGTTGTTGCTACTCTCTTTCTCTTTGAGTTTGGGTTTAAAAGCCAGTGGAAAATTTGAAACATTTCTTTATAAACCTCGTCCTGAAGGCCGGCCAATGCCTGTTCTGACTGGCAAAAATGCTCTATTGAGCCATTGGCAATTATTCCGTCGAATCTTCCGTGCCAACCCGGAAGAAGATGCCTATAATTAAATAACCAAACATCTAATCCCTTTTTTTGGCACATTGAAACCTGGTCATCTGAAATTGTTATTCCTGTTCCAATAACTCCTCTTTCTTTGGCGGTTTCTAAAAACGTTCCTAGCCCGCAACCAACATCCAAAAGCTTAAAGCCTTGACCGTCCCCTATTTCGTTAAGTAAATAATTATGCTGATTTTTTTGCGCAACTTCGTAGGGAGTTGAAGGGTTTCCATTATAAATGCCTTCTGTATAATCTGAGAATCCAGCAAGAATAGAAATATTTGTGAAAGAATAAAGATTAACAACGTTTTTTGGAGCAATCGCATTCATTTCACGCCTCCTTATTGTCAAAGAGCTTACCTTATTTTTAAGTTACTCCGCTTTTAATTTTTGTCAAATAAAAAATCCTCAACGCAAATGCCTTGAGGATATAGATTGCGCTTATTCCTATGCAATGTGGCGTATTTTTCTAAAAAAACAGCTGGCTGAGATTAAAATTGTCTATTATAAGATAAACTGTCTGGCAATCGGAGATTAAATATCTTATGATTAATTTCTTGCCGGCCTTTTTAAGTTCAAACTCTAAATATTCAGACAATGCGCAATTTCCTGTTCTCAACAGATCAACAATTGCGTTTTTAAAAATATCTTCTTTCACCACTTCGCAGAAAGAATTATTGCTTCCGTCTTCGTCATTGCTGCAGTCAACATAGCTGAAAACCACATTTCCGCCTTCTTTATATATTTTAATCTCTCTTGATTCGTATAATACTAATATTTTGTCTTTTCTTGCTGCGATTTTTTTTGCCATTTCTTTGCCCTCCTTTTCTTTGGGGTGCTTTAAATTTGTTCTATAGATAAAATCCAAGGGGCTTTTTTAGCAGTAGAGGGAGCGCATATCTGACAACAAGGAATTTTTTTGGCGTCTGATTTTCTTGTCGCGAAAAAAGACGCCACAGAGCCGCAAAAAGCGCAAAAAACCAACTGTTTTATTCTATTTTTAGGAAAATTATTTTCTATTTCTCTTTTTTCTTTTTCTTGTTCCCTTAATTGCCGATTTCTTTCTTCGTTTAGACTGGTAATGCTTCCCATTATTTTTCCTTTCTTAGCCAAAAGAGGTAAAAAAAACAAAAATGTTAAAGAGCTAAAAACCTGCGAATGTTTTGATTATTTTAACTGAAATTGAAAAAATCTTGCCAGAAGAATCAACCGTGTTAATGCCAACTAACCTTCCCTCTACGTCAAATAAAGGCCCTCCACGAAAATAAAGAGAATCTGTAATGTTTGTCGCAATAATATTATCATTAAAGGTTTTTATAATTCCCTCGTTCACAGCTGTTTCTTTTGTTGCTGTATTTTTACCTATTAAAAACACCCTTTGCCCCAATTTTATTTTATCTGAGTCAAAAAAACTTGTGGTAGAAAGTCCCGATTTTTCAATCTTCAATAAAGCCAGGTTGTTTTTTAAATCTTTTTTTATAACCTCTGCGATAAATTTCTCTTGGTCCATAAATACTGTTATTTTAGCTCCCGCAATAGCCAAATCAGAAACCGTGATTATTAAACCATCTGAAGTAATAACAAATCCAGAACCTAAAAGAACAGATTTTCCTGTTTCTGACTGGATTGCCACAACTGATTTTTCTGTTTTTTCAATAGACGCCTGCAAGGCAGTATTTTCCTGTATATAAACCTGCTCTTTTGGATTTACGACAATTTTTCCTTTTTTAAATGATTTTATAAATTCAAATTTTTCAAAATAAGAGTCAGACAGCATCCATGGAAAAACAAGAGCTTGAAAAACAAGAGAGCCCAAAACTCCCAAAAGAAAAACTCCGATAATTTTTAAAATACTACTCATTATTTTATGATTTTGCTAGTTAATTTTTTTGTTTCTTTGGGTTGCGCTAAAATTTTCGGAGTTTCAAAGGTGATTTTATTGCCAGATGCGTCAATTAAAACCATGCTTCCTTCTGATATTTCGTTAACTACTATTTTTACAGACAAAGGATCAAGGATTAACCGCTGGATTGTTCTTTTTAAAGGCCTTGCCCCCAAATTAGGATCAAAACCGTCTTTTAATAAAAGCTCTTTAGCCCCTTCAGAAACCTTAATGCTGATTTCTTTTGCCCTAAGCCGCTTCTCAACTTTTGAGAGCTCTAATTCAACAATTTTTTTGATTTCGTCTTTTTTCAAATAGTTAAAAATAACAATTTCGTCTATTCTATTTAAAAACTCCGGCCTAAACTGATCTTTTAAAGAATCCATTACTTTTTCTTTCATTGAATCTCTTTTTGCAACTTCTTCTTTTGTGGTAAACCCAATTGAAGACATTTTGTTTATATAATCAGATCCTAAATTAGAAGTCATAATTATAATGGTGTTTTTAAAAGACACTGTTCTGCCCTTAGAGTCTGTAAGCCGGCCATCTTCAAAAATAGCCAGCAAAATATTAAAAACTTCAGGGTGCGCTTTTTCTATTTCGTCTAACAAAACCACGGAATAAGGCCTTCTTCTTACTTTTTCTGTAAGCTGGCCGGCTTCTTCGTAGCCAACATATCCCGGAGGAGAGCCGATTATTTTAGAAACCGTGTGCCGTTCCATATATTCTGACATATCAAGCCGTATCATGGCTTTTTCGTCATCAAATAAAAATTCTGCCAAAGCCCTTGCGGTTTCTGTTTTGCCAACACCCGTGGGCCCCAAAAACAGAAAAGATCCAAGGGGTTTGTTTTCTTCTGATATTCCTGCCCTTGCCCTTTTTATTGCTCTTGATATTGCTGATATCGCTTCTTCTTGGCCAACTACCCTTCTGTTTAGAGTGGCCTCCATTGTTTCTAACTTTTTTGCCTCTTCTGTAATAAGCCGCGTTACAGGAATGCCCGTCCACCGAGAAACAACCCTGGCAACATCTTCTTCTGTCACTTCTTCTTTTAAAAAGTGATGGCTTTTTTGAAGCTTAATTAATTTTTGTTCAACCGCTTTGCGCTCTTTTAGCAACTGAGGAATTTTACCGTATTTTATTTCGGCCACCTTTTCTAAGTCGGCTTCCCTTTGGGCTATTTCTGTTTGGTAAGAAAGATTATCAAGCTTTTCCCTTATATCTTTTATCTTATTAATCAATTCTTTTTCAGCCGACCACTTTGCTCTTAGGTCTTTATTTTTTTCTTTTA